>AGTN01401300.1_pt1 | contig 12732 bp, 8 predicted proteins | sample 314218 | NCBI WGS metagenome assembly AGTN01 (sample SAMN02954264, study PRJNA73603) | bioreactor metagenome | biome: terrestrial; feature: non-aerated bioreactor; material: poplar woody material; isolation source: poplar biomass | place: USA | collected 2006-12 | reverse complement strand
GGGGCGATGCTGGTCGCGGGCCAGGGGGACGAGGGGCAATCGGTGTCGGCCGGCGGGCAGGGCAACGGCACGGTCGAGATTCCGCCCGACTTCGTCGCCACTTTGCTGGGCGAGGCGGGCGGAGCGGAGGCTCTCGCCGGGGCCATCGGCTTCGTGGGAAAGCCCGGCGTCGCTGGCGGAATCGATGTGTTTGTCCGCCCTCTCGGGGCGGTGCGGAAGGGCGCCCGCGACATCCGTGTCAACGTCACCGCCGGCATCGATGCCGCAAGGACGGACCGCTTCCTGTGGCACATGGGGGGCCGGCAGACCGGGGGGAATTATGTGCTGGAGGGGGTGGGATGAAAATCATTCACCTCAAGATCGCGTTTATTTGCAGTTTACTACTGGCGGCATGTGCGGAGAAGCCGCCTGAGATTACCGCACCAAACAATCGTATTCAGTATTTTCTTGCGAGGGAATCCCATCGGATGACATCGCAGCAAAAATATCAAGAATTTATCGAGAGAGAACTTGGTTCATATTTCCACGAGAACGATTTTGTCGCCTACATAGGCGCCAACGAGGCCGAGTGTGATCGCGATCCCGAGAACAATATTCTGTATTGCGTCTACGTCGACTTCAAAGTCGTGCCTCGTGATTCAGACCTTTGGAAGACGATGAACGCGGTCAGCTATTTCTGTTTCTGGGTGTTGCCCCCCGCCGACAGGCCAACCGTCCGGTTCAGTCAAGTCGGCGCAGGATCAGTGGCTGAATTTCCCACTAACCGAGCAGGATTTGCGCGCGCCCACAACTTTCCCGGATGCCGGGCGCGCCTCCTTAAATTCCAGGGATATGAGAAATGAGCGACTACACTGTCACCCGCTACGAGTTCAATATCGCTGCCGGTATAGCCCACGACTTTTGGGTCTTGGAGCGGATAAATTCTGACGGAACGACGGAACGGCTCGCGGTTCTCCATGGCATGGCCACCGATGCCAACGGTAATCCTCCCGCGCCGGTGACGGTTCCAAGAGTTATGGGCTTCTGCTTCGATCCGTCGCCGGATCGGCGCCTGTTCGCCACGGGTGGAAGAGCGTGGATTCCTTATCACTGGCAACCCCATCGGGCAGGTCGATATCCATGACTTGAGTTCCGGCCGGTTGGTTCGCCGCATTGAAAGCAGCCACAAAAATTATACCGGCCACCTCGCATCTGGGAATGGCAGGCCGGGGCATCGTAGCTCGACGTAACACCCCTGGGCCACAACACATCGCTTTCAGCCCAGACGGTTGCTTAGTTGCGATGGCAGGAAACAGCCATAGGCTGTGGTCATTCAGTGGGATCGAGATTGCCGAAGTCATTGCGCCGTAACGACGAACGAAACAGGGGGATGTCATGAAACCGTCGACCATCGGGGCCGGTGTGCTTTTGGTGATGAGCCAGTGCATTTCCGGCGGCGTCACGGCGCAAGGTGTCGAGGGGATCGATCCCCTGTTGAAGGTGGCGCCGATCACGCCCGAGCGTGTCGCCCCCCTGGGCGAACGTCCTCAGCCCGACGTCGCGACGGTGGAGGGCAAGGCGACCTATCTGCAATACAGCTATGTGAGCGATCAAGCGCGGTGCGTGCCCATCCTGGTCACCCGCCTGCCCAATCCCCACAAACGGCGGCCCGCCGGCCCGACGCCGACATGGAATATATGGCAGTTGGCCCACTACGACGCGGACAGCAGGACGCTGCGCCCGCTCAATGGCCCGGAGCCATCCGGCTGCCTGGGCGGTTGTCCCGGTTCGGTCAGCCTCATGATCATCAACAGGTTCAACGCGCCGCTCCGTTATCCGCAGGCGGTTTACAAAGATGCTCAAGACGATGTTCGACAACATATCGCGCAACGAGGCGATTGCCTGTTCACCGAACCGGAATTCGGCTTCAAGTACAAGGTCGGTCTGTATTACGGTGTGAAGTGTGACAGTCCCGATGATCGATACAAAAGAAAATTTACCTTCGATAAGGAGTATTTTTACAATGTTGATAATAATACTGATGTCAAGGAAATATACGAATGCGGTCCCAATACGCCGTATCCGCACTGCACCGGCCACGTGTCATTGCCGGGCAGCGGCGGGATCGATATTAAGTTCACCTTTCGCCGCCAGGAACTGCCGCAATGGCGGAACATCCAGGCGGCGGCGATCGCCTATGTGTCCCGGGTGGTCGAGGATGTCGTGCCCCCGCCCGGCTGTCCGGCCGATGGGCGGCGTTGACGCATTGCGAGGGTTCTGATCCGGTTTTTCCGTTCACGAGGTGTCCATCATGACCACGACCACCATCACCGCTTACGAGTTGGGCACCGTCGAGGCGGCGCTTGGCGCCGCCAACGCGGCGATCGCCATGCATGGAGCCACCAGTTGGCAGGCGACAGAGGCGATTGCGGCGACGTGGAAGGTACTGAAGGAGTGCGGTGACCAGTACGCCGCCGCCGCCTATCAGGGCATTTCCGATCCGACCTCGATGTACGGGCAGGTGATCCGCAACAGTTTCGCCGCCGCCGGCGCCGACATGGCCAAGTTCAACGAAGTGGCGCGGGCGCATTTGACGACATACGTCACCCTGACCAAGCGGGGCTCCAATTCCGACGGCACCTACGCTCTGCCAAAGACGACCGATATCGAAAGCAGCTATTACGACGCCTCGGCGACCATTGCGGGCACGCCGTATACGGCGGTCGACCTGAACATCGCGTCGATCGGAACCCAGGTGGCGTTTCCGACCTGGTATATCAGTTCCGCGGATCCATCCGTCGGCGGCGACGCCGGTACCTATGCGGCGTCGCTGCTGTTCCGGTCGCTGACGCCGCAGGTGATCATCGATCCGGCCCGAATCGGCGAGACGGCCCCCGAGGTGCGGGAGACCATGCAGCCATCTTTGGCCGCCAAGCATTTCGCCGAGGTGACCGCCGCGACGGCGCAGACGCTTTCCGCTGCGCTCTATTATCAGAGCGGAGCGGTCAATCATACGACCCAGGCGGAAGTCCAGGCCCTGATGTCGATACTGACCGGCGGCTCGGGCCAGAGCATGGTCAAGATTGGAGGCCTATACTTCCTCAACAATCCGGTGACGGGAACGGTCGCGATATTCGACGGCAACGGCCGTGGTCATGCCCTGATCGAAGGGCGTTGGCAAAGCATCGATTCCAGCAACTGGTCGGTCGATCCGGGAGACGGAAACACCAATATATACAAGTATTATGACGATAATACGGGAACATGGAAGGTTGCCGGTGAAGTTCGTCCTGATCAGTATGTCTACCTGCCTCAGGACATTCCTGCTTCGAATGCCTCGCAAAGTCTGGCTATGGCAGCACTGGGATTTGCTACGCTGCCGGATATTCAGTCGGACGCCACCGATCCTGTCGCCATTCTTGCCGGCCAATGGCAATCGGCGCTGGCCGACGACGGGGGGCAAATCGTCACGTACACAAAAACCGAGGCCGGGCTTACGGTATTGACCTCTACCGGAACAAGGTACGCATTGAATCGCGATGGCAGCAGTGCCAAGATCGTCGCGCAGGACGACGGATATCAGGTGAAAACCTATAATGGAACGGATGGCATTTCGGCCAATATTTCTATCCGTTCGACCATTGCGCCCACTTTCACATCCGACGGCAAGGTTGTCCTTCCGGCTCAACTAGGCATCATCGACCCGACGACAGGCACCGCCGTCATCACGGCCGGCGGCGGCAGCTTCGTTTCCCTGGCCGGCGAGCCGGTCGTCATCGCCGACGCCGCCAGCGGCTATGCGCGGATTTCCGTGGGCGGCGCCACGGTCTACGCCAACGGCGACAGCGGCGCGACCTTGTCGTTCGGCGATTCCGCGGCGGTATCCATTCCGGCCGGGGCGCGGGTCGACCAGTTGTCCGGCGGCGGGTTCCGGGTCATGCCGCCGGCCGGCGCCGGGGTGGTGCTGTCCGGCCTCGACGGCGCCCAGGTGGCGGCGGAGACCGGCCTGGCCGTGCAGGTGATCCCCGATGGCCTGGGCGGGGCGATGCTGGTCGCGGGCCAGGGGGACGAGGGGCAATCGGTGTCGGTGTCGGCCGGCGGGCGGATCACCGCCAACGGCGTCGATCTGTCGGGAGTGGACGTTTCGTCGGCCACCCTGGCCGCCGACCGCGTCGTCGTCACCGAGGCCGACGGCCTGACCAGCCGCAACGTGTGGTCCGACGGCTTCCAGACCCTGGAATACACCGGCCCCGATCCGTATCAGGCCACCATCGTCAACGGCGGCCAGTTGCGCTCCTATGCCGACGGCCGCATGACCTACACGCCCGGGGGCGGTTCCGAGTACCTCCTCGATTTCTCCGGCACCGACACGGTGCGCCTCCTCGATATCAAATCGAACACGGCCTACGACATCCCGGCCTCCGGCTTCGACGGCGACAACCTGCCGCAATACGCCGCCGATCTGGCCCGGGGCAACGGCACGGTCGAGATTCCGCCCGACTTCGTCGCCACTTTGCTGGGCGGTACAGGAGGGAACGCCGCTCAGGAGGTGGGCAAATACCTCCCGGTTCTGCCTGAGGCCAGCAATCCCGCCTCCTATGCGGGTTGGATCGACAGCCGCATCCGCGACATGGGGCTTTCCGGCGATCCGGAAGTCAAGGCGAGAGCCGTCCAGATATTGAATTCCGACCCCGGCATCCTGGCTCTTTACGATGTCTCCCTTGCTGTCGGGGCTATCAACGGCGCCTTCGTGCGCCCGTCCACGGCGAGCGTGCTCAATGCCGTCGCGGCCACCATCAAGGCGACCGAATCCCTGGGAATGACGCTCGATCACCAGTTCCTGGAGAACACTGCGGCCCAACTGGGAATCGCGGATGACCCCCTCGGGACCGTGAACGGGCAGACGGCGGGGCAGAAGCTCCAGGGCTTTCTTTCGAACGGGGCGGTGGCGCTTTATACCCTCACCTCCCTGGCCAATGCCGTCGAGCGCCCGACGCTTTCCTCTGTCGCCGGGGCCACGCTGGCGGCGGTACAGGTGGGAATCCAGTTCAGCGAGGATTTCACCAAAACCCTGGCGGACGCCATGGGGGCGTCCACCGTCAAGATGAAGAACGGCGTTCCCGATCCCCAAGGCTTTTCCGAGTTCGACGGATTGATCGCCAACGCGGGCACGGCATTGTCGGTCATCGCCGCCGCTGAAAATCCAAGTCCGGCGAACGTGGCTGCGGCAGGGCTGCATGTGGCCAATGCCTTGGGGGCGAATCTTCCCGTGCCCACCATCAACGCCATCGCCAGCGCCATCGGCTTCGTGGAAAAGCCCAGCGTGGCTGGGGGCATCAACACGTTTGCCTGGACGATCGCGGCCGCGTTTCCCAACCCCGTCACCTTCGTGGCGGCGACCGTGGTCTCGGTCGTCACCAGCATCTTCGGCGGCGGTGGCAAGCCCATCGTGCTCGACCTGGATGGCAACGGGGTGGACTTGATTCCCCTGGACGCTTCCAACGCCTTCTACGACATGGATGGGGACTGGTTCGTCGAGCGCCGAGGCTGGATCGGCGCCGGCGACGGGTTCCTCGCCTTCGACGCCGACGGCGACGGCGCGATCGCCGGCCGGGACGAGTTGTCCTTCGTCAGCTACCGCGAGGGGGCGCGCACCGATCTCGAAGGCTTGATCGCCTTCGACAGCAATCATGACGGCAGGTTGTCCTCGGCGGACGAGCAATGGGTCAATTTCAAGATCTGGCGCGACCTTGACGGCGACGGCGTCAGCGACCCGGGAGAGGTCGTCGGCCTGGACGAAGCCGGGATCGCCAGCCTGACCCTTTCCAGCGACGGCGTCCGGCAGCAGGTCGGGGATAACACGATCTTCGGCCAGGGGACGTTCACGCGTACCGATGGAAGCGTGGGCATCTTCGCCGACGTGGCGCTGGGCGCCGAAGCGGCGACCGCTCATGCGCGGCCCGGCGACGGAACCTTCGTCGGCCCCTTGGTGCTGAATCTGCTGGGTGACCGCGTGTCCACCCTGGGGGCGCGGGATATCGGCCTGTTCTTCGACATGGATGCCGACGGCGATACGGAGCGGACCGGATGGATCGCCCCCGACCAAGGCTTTCTCGTCATCGACAACGACCGGGACGCCGCCATCGAGGATGCTTCCGAGATGGTCGGCAGCTTCGCCGATCTGGCGGCTTTCGACGACAACGATGACGGCAGGGTGGACAGCGGCGATGCCGCCTGGCGCGACCTGAAGGTTTGGGTCGACAAGAACATGGACGGCCTCAGCCAGCGCAACGAGCTGTACTCCCTGGCGCAGTTGGGCATCGCCTCGCTCGATGTGGCGTCCACCACGGCCGCCCGGTATGACAACGGCAATATCGTGAGGGCGGAAGGCTCGTTCACGTTCAGCGACGGCCAGCAGGGGCAGATGGCCAGCGTGTCCCTGGCGGCCGGTTCCGCCGAGGGCGGGAACGCCCTGTTCGTCGACGAGAACGTTGCCACGCTCGCATTGAGCGACGGGCGGACGATCCAGTTCGTCGGTGGCGGGCAGACCCTCGATCTGGGCCGCAGCGGCGTCGACATCATGGTGGCGGTCGGCGGCGGCAACGTGATCGATGCCGGTCATTCCGATTCCATCATGCTGGTCTCCGACGGCGGCAGCGACCTCCTCAGGGGAGGGACGGGAACCAACGTCACCCTGGTCGCCGACGGCGACGACATCCTGATCGGCGGCAGCGGTGAAACCATCATGGTCTCGCGCGGAGCCGGCAACACCCTGATCGGCGGCAGCGGCGGGGATACGGTGTCCTACGGCGGCGAGACGGCGGGCGTGGTGGTCAACCTCGCCGAAGGCACGGCTGTCCACGGCGACGGGACGACCGACAGGCTGGTCGCCATTGATAGGGTGGTCGGTTCACGGTTCGACGATTTCCTGACGGGCGACGGCGGTGCCAACCTGTTCGTGGGCGGCGGCGGCGACGACACCCTGGTCGGCGGAGAGGGAACGGACGTGGCCTGCTATGACGGCCAGTTGCTGGGCTACGCCTTCAGCCGCGATGCGGTGACGGGAACCTGGACGGTGCGGGACGTGGATGCGTCCGATGGCGACGAAGGCATCGACATTCTCGATGGGATCGAGGCGGTGCAGTTCGCCAGTGGGCTGCAGACCAGCCTCGACGCCGTCATGCTGGGCGGCCTGGGTGCCGATACCCTGGTTGGCGGTGCCGGCGCGGATGTGCTGGTCGGCCTGGAAGGTTCGGACCGCCTGGAGGGACAGGGCGGCGACGACGTCTATTTCTTCGGCCGGGGGCACGGTGCCGATGTGGTCTACGACACCGGCGGCCAGGACGTGCTGGAATTCGGCCTCGGGATCGCCGTGTCTGATGTCGCCGTCCGGCTGGTGGGTGCCGATTTGGTCGTCGGGGTGCGCCCCGCCGCCGGAACCGGCCTGCCGTTCGGGCAATGGCCCGACCGGGTGGTGCTGACCAATTGGACCAGCACCGTGAACCGCGTCGAGCGGTTCCGTTTCGCCGACGGTATGGTGCTGGAGGCGGCGGGGATCGCGTCGCTGATGCGCACCGATGGGGCCGATACGGTGACCTGGAGCGAGACGGCATTGGTGCTCGATACCGGTGCTGGCAACGACGTCGTGACAGGCGGCGCATTCGCCGACACGCTGACCGGCGGCGACGGCAACGATACGCTGGCCGGCGGTGCGGGCAACGATGTCCTGGACGGCGGCGCGGGCGCCGACGTGATCGACGGCGGCGCCGGCTTCGATCAGGCGCGCTACGAGGAGTCGACGGCCGGGATCAGCATCAATCTCGGCCTCGGCACCGGTTCGGGCGGCGACGCCGAGGGCGATGTCCTGATCGGGATCGAAAGCGTGGTGGGGTCGAATTTCGCCGACACGCTGCTGGGCGGCGGCGGGGCCGACCAGTTGATCGGTATGGCCGGCGACGACCGGCTCGAGGGCCGTGACGGCGCCGACACCATCCTGGGCGGCGACGGCGACGACATGATGTGGGGTGGTGCCGGGGCGGACATCCTGGTCGGCGGCGCCGGCATCGATCAGGTCCGCTATGACGACTCTTCCGTCGGGGTGCAGGTCGACCTCGCCACCGGGATCGGCGTGGGCGGCACGGCGAGTGGCGATCGGATCAGCGAGGTGGAGAACCTGCTGGGTTCGGAGTTCGGCGACGTGCTGTCCGGCGACGACAACGCCAATCATCTGATCGGCCTGGGCGGCGACGACGTCATCGACGGGCGCGGCGGCGCCGACACGGTTTGGGCGGGTAGCGGCGCCGATACCGTGTCGGGCGGTGACGGTGACGACCAGATATGGGGTCAGGATGGATCCGACACTTTGCATGGCGGTGACGGCGACGACATGATGTGGGGCGGTGCCGGGGCGGACATCCTGGTCGGCGGCGCCGGCATCGATCAGGTCCGCTACGACGATTCCACAGAGGGCGTGCAGGTCGACCTCGCCAGCGGGATCGGCGTGGGCGGCACGGCGGACGGGGACCGGATCAGCGAGGTGGAGAACCTGCTGGGTTCGGAGTTCGGCGACGTGCTGTCCGGCGACGACAACGCCAATCATCTGATCGGCCTGGGCGGCGGCGACGTCATCGATGGTCGCGGCGGCGCCGACACGGTTTGGGCGGGTAGCGGTGCCGATACCGTGTCGGGCGGTGACGGTGACGACCAGATATGGGGTCAGGATGGATCCGACACTTTGCATGGCGGTGACGGCGACGACTACATCTGGGGCGGCGCAGGGGCCGACGTGATCGACGGCGGTGCCGGGTTCGACCAGGCGCGCTACGAGGATTCGGCGGCTGGAGTCACTATCGACCTTGGTTCCGGCACGGGTTCGGGCGGCGACGCCGAGGGCGACACCCTGACGGGGATCGAGAGCGTGCTGGGCTCCAACTTCGCCGACACGCTGCTGGGCGGCGGCGGGGCCGACCAGTTGATCGGCCTGGGCGGCGACGACCTGATCGACGGGGGGGACGGCGCCGACACCCTTTGGGGCGGCGATGGCGACGACACCATCCTCGGCGGCTCGGGATCGGATATCCTGCGGGGCGATGCTGGCGACGATCTTCTTTTTGGTAACGACGGCCATGACACCTTGCAGGGAGGAAATGGTAACGACGTGCTGCTGGGTGGCGACGGCCATGACTCGTTGCTTGGCGGTCAAGGTGACGACACGTTGTTTGGTGGTGACGGCGACGACTGGTTGCATGGTGGGATGGGAAACGATGTCCTCGTCGGCGGACAAGGGGCCGATGTCTATGTGATGGGCACCGGATTCGGGGCGGAGGTGATCGATAACGGCGGGAGTGCTCTCGATGGAGATGTCTTGTCGTTCACTGCCAACATCGCGAAGGATCAACTCTGGTTCCAGCGTGTTGGCGACGACCTGAAAGTTTCCATCATCGGCACCAGCGACAGTGCAAGCATCCAAAATTGGTACGCTGATGTCGCCAACCATCTCTCTAGCTTCAAGCTTGCGAACGGCACGACCCTGGAGGACGGGGCCGTCGAGAATCTGGTGCAGGCGATGTCGTCGTTTTCACCGCCTCCATTAGGGCAGACGCAGCTTTCCTCAGAACAGCACCAATATCTTGGCACAATCATTGCGGCAAATTGGCAATCTTCGTGAGGCATAGAATGTGTGACTTCGTCAATCTCACGGCAGCGGATGTCAAGGACACCCCCGGCCCTCATTATGTCAAGGACGGCTTCTTGAAGCAGGATCTGTTCGAGATACTGCGGACGGAATTTCCAACCGATGAGTATTTCAGGCGGAACGATGGGGAATCCTACGCCGGGGGACGGACCGATCTCGAATTCGGCATGGATAGTTTCAGCGCATTCGCAAGCCGGTCCCCGGCCTGGCGGGACTTCGTCGCCTCGGTCCGCACGCGTCGCTACGCCGAGTACCTGCTGGATGTCTTCAGCAAGCACCTTCACCAAGGACGCCCGCTGCGGCGGGATGGCTTCGTCTTTGTCCCCACCAGCGAGTACATTCGCACACACCAGCCGCTGGGCCGCGCCTTTTCCCGTTGGTCGCAAGCGCATTTGATCGCCGGGAAAAGGGCTGACCGCGTTCTGTATCGCGCCTATCACAGGATCAAAGGGGCCTTCTTCCCGGACCATTATTACATGGTCTGTCAGATTGCCCAGTCCTGGTCCGGCTATGTCCAGCCGGTTCACCGGGACTCGCTCGACCGGGGCATCGTCACCCTGATCTATTTCAATGACCCGGTGGCCGAGGGCGGCGGTGAAGGCGGCGAGTTCGGTGTCTTTCGCTTGCGGGATGACGCCCCTAAACAAGATACCGTGTGGGCGCATCCGGCCCATGTGGAGGAGGTCGCGCGAATTGCCCCCCGTCCCAATCTTGGTGTGGGCCTGTTGAACTCCCCTGACATTTATCACAGCGGAGAGATGTTTCGGGCCGGCACCCAGCCGCGTAGGTTCATGTATATTGGGGTGGCCCGGCTTGAGAGGGCATGTTCTTGGTAGATTGATGCATGGTGGAGTGTGGATTTTTTTCGTTATTCTTTGGTCGGTGGTGTCTGTGCCGGCAGGATCCTCGTCTGCTCGGCATTGCCGAGCCGCCGAACTCGAAGCTCGTTTGGCTAGACGTGGGGAGTATATCGCTTGGTTGTAATCGAGAAGTTGACCGAACGCTCCCTGATATTTGGCGCTTCCGCTGCGAATGAGTGGGCGGAACGTTCAATGCCGCTTGTCGACCTTTTCGCAAATGGCTCAATTCTTCGGCGAACGTTTTGTTGATATCGGCGGCGGGCAGGGCAGTTACGCGGCGGAACTGCTGAAATCCTGCCAATGCCTCTCCCTGGTCGATGTGGACCCCGATGCAATCAGGCAGGCCGGGGCGTTGCTGCTGAATGTACCCAAGGTCGATTTGCCCCTATTCGACGGTTATTTGTGGGCTGAAATGAAAAACCGCGCTCAACGGCGCAGTTTCCTTGAAGCGGTGGCGGATGGGGTGGGATTCGAACCCACGGATGGCTTGCGCCATCGCCGGTTTTCAAGACCGGTGCCTTAAACCGCTCGGCCACCCATCCGGATCGGTGCAATCGCTGGGATTTTCTTGTGCGCGGTCACGCTTGATAGCGGTTTTATCCGCCATGTGCAACGTCACGGTGGACCGCTGTTCTTCCCTTTAGGCACACGATTGAAACGGGAAGAGTAAAATCATTAAAAAACAAACACCTGAGAACGATTGCTGATGTTTTCCCTTCGAATGCGGACTGTTGCCGCTGGCATTTGCCATTCCGCTGAGGCACCATGACCCGGTCATGACCATCCTTCCCCTCCCTCCCGAATCGGCGTTCAGCCGTTCCGTCTTCAAACTGATCCGCCCCCATATCCCGCGGGAGCGCTGGCCCCTGGAAAGCGTGCGCGGAATTTTCACCGGGGCCGGAGACGGACTTTGGCTTGATGCCGACTTGAACGGGCTGCCCCCGGCCCATGCCGCCCTGGCGGTCAGGCTCATCCGTCAGGCGGGGGTGGAACTTGTGCTGCAATCGCCGGCTGCCGGTTTCGCCGCTGCGGTGGTGCGGGCCAAGCGCTGGCGCGACGCCGCCCTTTACGCCTTCCTGCCGTCGCTGTTCGCCATTCCGTTCATGGGGTCGCTGAGCGACACCGCCTTGCAGGTGGCGGTGCTGGTCTGCTGCGTGGACGTCGTCGCGTTGCTGGCGTTCCAGGTCGCGCTGATGCGGCGGCGCGCGGCCATGGTGGCGGCGCGCTTCATCGCCCATATCCCGTCGCCGGGCCTGAAGATTTCCATCAACGGCGGCAAAAGCCCGCCATTGGGGCTCGATTCCATTCCGGAGGTATGAACCTCACACCACCTGGAAGGTGTTGCTGATGGGGTCGAGGCGGAACAATTCGCCGGATTCCAGATCGAAGAACCAGCCGTGCAGCATCAGCCGGCCTTGCTCCACGCGGTCCCTGATCCACGGAAAAGTCATCAGGTTGGCCAGGGAAATGGCCACGGTTTCCTGCTCGCACATGCGCCGGGCGGCGTCGATGGGCTGGCCGGCGGACAGGGTCAGGGCCAGGGCGCGATCGCGGGCCGAGCGGGCGATGTGCATCCAGCCCTGGACGAAGTCGGTGGCCTGATCCGAACTGTGGCTTTCGATCAGCGCGCGCACGCCGCCGCAGCGGGCGTGGCCCAGCACGACGATGTGCTCGACCTCGAGCCCGCGCACGGCGAATTCCACCGCCGCCGAGGTGCCGTGATGGCCATCGTCGGGAGCATAGGGCGGGATCAGGTTGGCGACGTTGCGCAGGACGAACATCTCGCCCGGCTGGGCGTCGAAGATGATCGCCGGATCGACGCGGGAGTCGCAACAGCCGATCAGCAGGACCTTCGGTGTCTGGCCGCGCTGGGCCAGGGATTCGAAAAGCCGGCGGTGCTCCTCGAAGAATCGGTCACGAAAGCGTTTGAAACCTTCGATCAGCGAATCCATGGTGCCTCCGCCTGTCATCCCTCGGCGCTCCCTTTAGCATGAACCGGCGGCCCTTGCACTACTGTAGAGGAGGGGCGTGACAGCCTCTCCGCTTGGTGTCATACCCGTCGGGGTCACCGTGTCGGGGAATGAGCAAGATGTTCGCCGTCTCGAAAATCGCCGGCATCCTTATGGAGCCGGCCAATCTGGCCCTTCTGGCGCTGATCGGGGCCGCCGTGATGGCGGGCGCCCGCAAGAGCCGCTGGGC
>AGTN01730713.1_pt1 | contig 12733 bp, 11 predicted proteins | sample 314218 | NCBI WGS metagenome assembly AGTN01 (sample SAMN02954264, study PRJNA73603) | bioreactor metagenome | biome: terrestrial; feature: non-aerated bioreactor; material: poplar woody material; isolation source: poplar biomass | place: USA | collected 2006-12 | reverse complement strand
AAAACGGTACAGGAATTTTGCTTTTTACGGTAGTAAAGGCGTCGTTTGGTCCCGTGAGCGGGCGGAAGGCTTCAGAAGGGAAATCGAGAAAGCGGGCGGAAATTATTATTATTTTGAAAGCGAAAATCTGAGTGAAGAACAGTGGAACAGCAGTCATATTCAATTGGATGAATGGCTGTTTTCCTTGCCAAAACCGATAGCCCTGTTTGCGTGTGACGATAGTTTTGCGCTTCAGATATCGGAAATATGCAATATCAACAACATCAGGATCCCCCAAGAAATTGCTTTATTAGGTGTAGATAACGATGAATTGATGTGTAACCTGTCGGATCCGCCGATATCATCTATCGTATTGGAAGTTGAGAAAGGAGGATATGAAGCCGGCAGATTGATTGATCGGATGTTGAGGAACGAAAGAAACGAACCGTTTAATATTATAATTAAACCCTCCCGGTTTGAACTGAGAAAATCGACGGAGAAATACGATATTTCAAATGAATATGTGTTAAAGGTGATCCGGTATATCGAGGATCATTTTACCTCGGACATCACGATCGACTTCTTAACGCAATTAGTGCCGCTGTCGCGCAGAAGCCTGGAGATAAAGTTCAAAGAGGAAATGGGTACCTCCATTTATCAATTTATCCTGAATTGCAGGATCGAATATTTCGCCAACATGCTGGTAACTACCGACCGGTCGCAGTTTGATCTGGCTCTTGAATCGGGCTTTAACGACTGCAAGAATATTTCGCGCATTTTTAAGAAGATAAAAGGATGCACTCCTTTAGAATACCGTCAAAAATGCAGTGGAGTTGAACCTGATTTCGTTTTTTGAAAACAGGTTTACGCTTTTAACCATCATCCAACTATGAAAAACAATACTTTTGTGATCTATTCATTGAAACATAACAACATCTCCGTTATAAAGAATACTATAAAATGAGCACTATCCCTAAGATTCAACATGTTCAGGATAAGAGTACTACTGTTAAGTCGATGATCATTCTGGCGTTACTGTTTTTTGTTTTCGGCCTTGTGTCGTGGGTTAACACCATTTTGATTCCCTATTTCCAACTGACCCTGCAATTGACGAATTTCCAATCCTATCTGGTAACATTCGCCTTTTACATTGCATACCTGGTGATGGCCATCCCCTCTTCGTTCCTCTTAAATAAGGTAGGTTATAAAAAAGGAATGATGCTGGGATTATGGTGTATGGCATTGGGAGCATTCCTTTTTGTCCCTGCTGCATCCTGGCGTATCTATCAACTGTTTTTATTAGGACTATTTTTGTTGGGAGTGGGACTGGCCATTTTACAATCTGCCGCTAATCCCTATGTTACGATTGTAGGTCCCATTAATAGTGCTGCAAAACGAATGAGCATTGTCGGTACCGGAAACAAGCTGGCGGGAGTAATTGCCAATCTTATATTTGCCGCAGTCGTTATCAGGCAATCCGACAGGGTACTGATGCAGGAGATTGAGGCGGGCATGTATTCCGGAGCAGAGCTTGAAAATGTCCTCGATACATTGATTAAAGGTGTGATGACGCCTTATCTTATTCTGGCCATCGCGTTGTTTGTTTTTGGCATCATTATCCGTTATTCCGTCTTGCCGGAATTAGATCCGGGTGTGATCAATAAAAGTAGGTCCGGTGATGATAATTCACATAAGTCTATCTTCCAATATCCGGCATTAATACTGGGAGTAGTAGCTATGTTTTTTCATATAGGCACCCAAATGATTGCCCTGGGAACCAGCATACAATATGCGGGCACCATGGGGGAAAGCCTTGCCGGGCCGGCACAGAATATTCCTTCCTATACGATGTTCCTGACATTCATAGGCTACTTCATAGGGATCGCGTCCATTCCCAAATATATAACACAGAAAAATGCCCTTTTGGTTTGTGCCTCTATCAATTTGATATTATCTGTTTTGATCATAACGACTTCCGGTACGGTGAATTTCCTTGGTATGACTACTGATATCTCCCTTTGGTACCTTGTAATGATGGGGCTGCCGAATGCTCTGTTATATGCAGGAATATGGCCTTTGGCTATCAGGGGCCTGGGAAAGAATACCAATCTGGGATCGGCATTTTTGGTAATGGCCTTATGCGGAAGCGCTATCATGCCTATCGTATATAATGCTTTTGTAGAATGGAACCAATCGTTGTCACCTTTCGAGGCAATGAAGTCCGCCTATTGGATTCTTATCCCCTGTTTTGCCTATATCGTCTGGTATGGCGCCCAAGGACACAAAATAAAGAACTGGAGGAAGAAGAAAGTCCAGCTTGAAACAGCATCGTAATGTGTAATTGAGTGAGGTGCCCGGCAGTGAATTGAGGTTGAAGTGGAGTTCCTCCCGGATTCCTTGTAGTTCCGCAATCTTCGCACACATAGTTTAAGGGTGTTTAAAGGTGAATCAAGGTCGGTGTGGTATCATCATACTATCTAAATAAATAAACGTAAAATGAAGAACAGAATCATCATAAAAAAGGGAAAAGTTATTTTTCCGGATACGATCGAAGAGAATGTGACCATTGTCAGTGAGGATGGAAAAATCACAAACATTCTACGTGGCGAAGAGCTGCTTCCCGAAAATGGTGATGTGGTTATTGATGCGAAGAACAGGTATGTTTCTTCGGGGTTCATTGATATACATACACATGGTGGGGGAGGGCACGATTTCATGGATGGAACCGTGGAAGCATACCTTGGTGCCGCAGAAACACATGCAAAGCACGGAACCACCGCTTTGTTGCCTACTACTCTCACCAGTACTTTTGAGGAGCTAATAAAAACATTCTCTACTTACAAGGAAGCGAATAAAACAAATAAAAGAGGCGCTAAATTCCTAGGATTGCATCTGGAAGGCCCCTATTTTGCCTACAATCAACGCGGCGCGCAAGACCCCAAATACCTTCGTAATCCGGAACCGGAAGAATACAATCAAATAATGGCTGAGTCGGATGATATTGTACGGTGGAGCCTCGCACCGGAACTGCCCGGGGCTTTCGATTTCGGAAAGGTTCTTACTTCAAAGAATATTCTTCCGGCTATAGCACATAGCGATGCCATATATGAAGAAGTACTGGAAGCTTTTGATGCAGGTTTTACACATATCACTCATCTTTATTCGGCGATGTCTACTATCATCAGGAGAAATGCTTTCCGGTATGCCGGTGTTGTGGAGGCCTCCTATCTTATAGATGATATGACAGTGGAGATCATCGCCGACGGTGTACATCTGCCTAAATCGTTACTTCAGTTTGTATATAAATTCAAAGGTTCCGACAAGACGGCATTGTGTACCGATTCCATGCGTGGTGCAGGTATGCCTGACGGGGAATCTATCTTAGGCAGTCTGGAAAAAGGGCAAAAAGTTATTATTGAGGACGGTGTTGCCAAGTTACCCGATCGTACTGCTTTTGCAGGGAGTGTCGCTACAACCGACCGTTTGGTAAGAACCATGGTTAACATAGCGGAGGTGCCTTTGGTGGAGGCTGTGAAGATGATGACGCTGACGCCGGCGAGAATCATGCGTATCGATCAACAGAAAGGTTCTATAGAACAAGGCAAGGATGCAGACTTTGTAATTTTTGACGATAATATTAATGTTTCACACACAATCTTAGAAGGAAATGTCATATACAGAAACTGAAAAGAAAGGAATCGCTTTTCTGAAAGGGAAGCTAAGGGTAAAGGTGTATCCCACACGGCAAAAAATGGGAAAAGAGGCGGCAGAAGATGTGTCCGGTAAAATCAAGGAACTTTTGCAGCAGAAAAACGAGATAAACATGATCTTTGCGGCAGCACCTTCGCAACAGGAGTTCATGCAGCATCTGATCTCAAATACCGCCGTAGAGTGGGAGAGAATTAATGCTTTTCACATGGACGAATATATCGGCTTGGAAAAGAATGCTCCTCAGGGCTTCGGCAATTTTTTGAGAGACAGGCTTTTTAGCCAAGTGCCTTTTAAAAGTATACATTATATAAACGGACAAGCCGATGACCCCTCGCGAGAGTGTGCGCGGTACGCCGATTTGTTGAAACAATATCCTGTGGATATTGTTTGTCTCGGGATCGGCGAAAACGGACACATCGCTTTCAATGATCCCTCGGTTGCCGACTTCAATGATCCCGAGTCGGTGAAGTCGGTAGAACTGGAGTTGGCGTGTCGTCAACAACAAGTCAATGAGAACCTGTTTGCCGAACTAAACTTGGTGCCAACGTATGCCATCACGGTTACTATTCCGGCATTGATGAAGGCGGATTATATGTTCTGTATGGTTCCTGCGACCAACAAAGCGGAGGCAGTTTATCGCACGTTAAATGACGGGATCAGCGAGGAATGCCCCGCAACTATTTTACGAACCAAAGAAGATGCGATTCTCTATCTCGACAGAGAGAGCGCATCGTTATTGAATTGAGATGATGTGATTTGTGCTTCGCACATTAATAAATAAAATTGTATGAAACAAAAAAGTTTACTACTAGTAACGCTGTTTTTTGTGGCCGGGTTATTTACTTCTACCCATGCCCAGATTAAAATTGGTATTATCGGATTGGATACCTCCCATTCCGTTGCATTTGCAAAATTCCTGAACGGAGATGATAAGAAAGAGGAGTTTAAAGATTTCCGTATCGTAGCGGCATACCCTTACGGATCAAAAACGATCAAATCGAGCTACGACCGTATACCCGGCTATATAAAACAGGTGGAGGATCTGGGTGTCGAGGTGGTTTCATCCATAAGCGATCTATTGCAAAAAGTGGATTATGTAATGCTTGAAACAAACGACGGTAACTTGCATTTGGAACAGGCGTATGAAGTAGTGAAAGCCGGCAAGACCCTATTTATCGATAAACCCCTCGGCGCTTCTCTGGCACAATCCATCGCTATTTTTGAACTGGCCCGACAGTATAACGTCCCCATGTTCTCTTCGTCCTCTTTGCGTTTTGTGGCTCAAACCCAAAAAATAAGAGAGGGAGGATTCGGCAAGGTGTTGGGGGTAGATTGCTATTCCCCTCATCGACATGAGCCTTCTCATCCCGACTTCGGATGGTATGGCATACATGGAGTGGAGATGTTGTTTACCGTGATGGGAACCGGATGTGTTTCCGTAAACCGGATGTCTTCAGACAGTACCGATGTGGTGATCGGCAAATGGAATGACGGCAGAATCGGTACCTTCAGAGGGATACAAAATGGAAAATCTATTTATGGCGGAACGGCATATACCACAAGCGGAGCAGTGCCTGTAGGTCCTTATCAAGGCTACGAATCGCTCTTGAATGAAATTCTGAATTTCTTCAAAACGGGCATCGTGCCCGTATCGGAAAAGGAGACCCTCGAAATATTCACCTTTATGGAGGCATCCTCAGAAAGCAAGCGTAAAGGGGGAAAGATTATCTCAATGGAAGAAACTTATCGTAAAGCCGAGAAAGAAGCGAAAAAACTGATTCGTAAGCTGAATTGATATGTCTATTTACCAATGAGTTAATGTGGTTTGTGGTTGATCACTTTGTACAAACTATAACCTGTCACCCGAAAAAATGATGAAGATACCTAACTTATTTATATTGAGTATGGCATTATTGCTGGCCGGATGTGGCCCAGAGGGGAAAAAGAAAGTACAGCGGCCGGTTTTTCCGGAAAAGAGGGAGAGATCAGGTTGATGGTGCTTGCCCCCGGACATTTTCACGCGAGTCTGCTACAAAAGAGCAGGATTCCTCAAATTAACGATTCTGTATATGTATATGCTCCTCACGGGACGGAATTGGATCAGTATCTGCAAAGTATCGAGTCCTATAATAATAGACCTGAAGATCCTACGCAATGGAAATTAAACGTTTATGCCGGTGACGATTTTCTTGAGAGAATGATTGCAGAAAGAAAAGGCAATGTGGTGGTACTGGCGGGAAACAATAAAGAGAAAACCCGCTATATTTTCGAATCGGTGAACGCCGGGCTTCATGTGCTGTCCGATAAACCCATGGCCATTAACAAGAAGAATTTTCAATTGCTCGAACAGGCATACGATAGTGCCCGGGCCAACAATGTCTTGATATATGATTTGATGACCGAACGTTATGACGCGTTAAATATCATTGAGCGGGAACTCCTTCAGAATAAAGAACTGTTCGGTGAATTAATGACGGGAAATGAAGAAGAACCGGCTGTTTTTATGGAAAGCGTGCATCACTTCTATAAGGAGGTATCGGGAAAACCGCTGATTCGTCCCGCCTGGTACTATGATGTGGAGCAACAAGGTGAGGGCATTACAGATGTAACCACGCACCTGATTGATCTGGTGAACTGGAAATGTTTCCTCGATGAGGAGATCAATTACAGAGATGATGTAGACGTGGTTTCCGCGGCACACTGGCCGACGGTGCTCAGTTTAAGTGATTTCACTCGGTCTACGGGTGTAGGGGAATTTCCCGGTTATTTAAATAAATACGTAAAAGACTCAAAACTTCATGTATATGCAAACGGGACAATTCATTACCGGGTGAATGATATCAATGTAGCTTTAAAAGTTCTTTGGAACTATCAGGCTTCCCCCGGAGGAGGAGATACCTTCACTGCCTATATGAGAGGCAGCAAGGCCACGCTCCGGACAGTGCAGGATAAGGCACACGGCTTTGTGAAACAGTTATATATTGAGAAGGTCGAAGGAGTAGATGCGACGACATTTGATGTGGCTTTGGAGCAATCTATCACGGAGATACAAAGAAAATATCCGCAAGTCTCGGCAAAACCTTCATCCGATACCACAGGTGAATATCGGATAGACATCCCCCTTGAAGTGCGCGAGCCGCACGAAACCCATTTTGGCTATGTCGGGAAGAAATTCTTTGACTGTCTAATCGAAAAAAATCTGCCCGAATGGGAAAATTCCAATACGTTAGCAAAATATTACATTACTACCACGGCATTGGAAAAGGCAAACGGACATTTTAGTGAAACAAAATGATATCGTTTCATTCCGATTATTACGACTCCTCACAAACGTTCCATGGCTTTTTGCCGCTGATCATGGGAACGCGACTGGATATGGTTGTAGCCGGTTGCCGTGAAAGGCCGATGCAGCTTGTTTGGGAGTTCATTGTTTCGGAGCTTGAGCGTCTGTGCCTTATGTTGACTCGGTTTGACGAAAAAAGCGAGTTGAGCCGCATTAATAGGCAAGCCGTAAAGCGCCCCGTTCCGGTGAGTCCGGAATTGTGGCATATTTTAACCGATTGCCGGTATTACCGCACACTAACGAGTGGACTGTTCGACATAACGTTGAAAGACTTCGCAAACGTACAATTTGAAGAGGGCAAGCATACCGTATTCCTTCCGTCGGAAGATTTTTATTTCGATCTGGGTGGATATGCCAAAGGATATGCAATGGGAAAGATTAAACAGATTCTTGCTGAAAACGGAATTGTGAACGCTTTTATCGATTTCGGCAATAGTTCGATTGCAGCTTTGGGACATCATCCCTATGGCGATTGCTGGATAGTAAGTGTTGGAAATCCATACAAGAAAGGAGAGGTATTAGGTGAATTCAAACTCAGAGATAACGATTTGTCCACTTCCGGTAATACACCCGCCTATACGGGGCATATCGTCAATCCCCATACCGGGCAGTTTACCGACGAGAAAAAACTGGTATGTGTAGTTACACCCAATTCCGTAGAGGCAGAGGTGTTATCTACGACATTGATGCTGGCCACAGCGGAGCAGAAAGAGCAGATCTTGTCGAAGTTCAAGGTAGACAGTGTAACTATTTATAATTTATGAGGAAACGAGCATCAGAATAATTTACGCAATCTGACAATATGTGAGTCCTAAGTCCTGATTACTATATTTTTAAAAATAAATTGGTAAACAAATAGGCTGTCTGATATGATAGCGATAATCATATAAGATAATCTTGTATTCAATATAAACTCTAATGAAAAAAAAGCAAGAAAAAGAAGTGGATTTGAGCCTTCGCGAGTTTATTAAAAACGTGGGCTATATGACCGGTGGCGCTGCTTTATTGACAACTACCCCGTGGTTGCAATCCTTTACTACAGACAAATTGACGGAGGTAAGCAGGGAGAAAGCCCGTATTGCGTTTATCGGAACGGGTTCGCGCGGACAATACCATATTCATAACCTATTACAAATACCTCATGCCGAGATAGTGGCTTTTTGCGATGATTATCCTCCCAACCTTGAAGCGGCATTAGCTCTGTATCCGAAAGCCAAAACGTATACCGATTACCGTAAATTGCTGGAAGATAAGGGTATTGACGGCGTGATTATCTCTACACCTTTGAATTGGCACGCTCCCATGGTGCTGGATTCGTTATCGGCAGGAAAACATGTCTTTTGCGAGAAAGCGATGGCTCACACCATGGAAGAATGCAAGGCAATCTACGATGCATACCAAACTACGGATAAGGTTCTTTATTTCTGCATGCAACGTATGTTCGATGAGAAATATATTAAGGGAATGCAAATGATCCATTCGGGACTGATAGGAGATTTGGTTGGAGCGCGCTGCCATTGGTTCCGTAATCACGATTGGCGGCGCCCTGTCCCTTCCCCCAAGCTGGAGCGAAAGATCAACTGGCGGTTGTATAAAGAATCTTCTGCAGGATTGATGACGGAGTTGGCTTCCCATCAATTGGAAGTCTGCAATTGGGCAATGAAAAAAACACCCGAATCAGTGATGGGTATGGGTGATATTGTTTTTTGGAAAGACGGCCGAGAAGTCTATGACAGTGTGAATGTGGTGTATCATTACAGCAATGGGGCAAAGATTAATTATGAATCGCTTATATCGAATAAGTTCAATGGGATGGAGGACCAGATATTAGGACATAAGGGGACGATGAACTTGGCGAGCGGCCTCTACTATTTTGAGGATGACAGCAAGTCCAAGTCCGGAATCGAACAGTTATTGAAGCAGATCGGAGACAAGGTTTTTACTGCTATTCCAGCAGCGGGTGCAAGCTGGCGTTCGGAGACAAAACAGGAAACGACCCCTCATCTTATATTGGATAAATTTCATGTAAATGAAGGTCAATCGATGATAGGAGCGGATAAAGACGGTTCCGATCAAATTCTATCGGCTTTCTGCCAGGGATGCATCACAGGCGAGAAAGGCGAAAGCATTGTAGAAGAAGCCTACAGTGCAACGATGCTTTGTTTGTTGGGAAATCAGGCAATGGCGGAAGAACGCAAAGTGTATTTCCCCGAAGAATACAAAATTCCTTACATGAAATTTTAATTGCAGTGAAGATGAAAGATATTGTTATTACGTCAAAGAGGGTAAAAAAGGAAACATTTATTCTTCTGGTTTGCTTCGCCATAGCCTGTGCATTGAATGTCGTTGGCATTTCTATATACAAAACTCCTTGGATAGAGGTTTTTACACAAATAGGATATGTTATCGTCATATCGGTTGTGCTGTATGTGATCCTTGCATTTTTCAGGCTTATTCTCAGCCTGATACGTAAACTGCTCCAAAGATAATAACTGTTTTTACAATGAAGATCGCTTGTCCATCCCTTATAATCGGTTTGTTAATGGTCGGAAATATATTCGGACAATCCTTTTACGGATATTATACCGGTAAACGCAATAATTGGGAAAAAATAGAATCCTGTTTCATTCCTCCCAAAGAATTTAAGGGGCAATACGGGAGTTATAGGTCTCCGTTGCTGTTTTACAACGGAGACACTGTCCGGTCGAAAGCAGATTGGGAAAAACGGAGAACCGAAATAAAAGCCAGGTGGCATGATATGATGGGCAAATGGCCGGATGTCCTCGCCGATCAGGAACTGCAAATTATCGAAACGGTTAAGCGGGAGGATTTTACCCAGCATACAGTGCGTTTTTACTGGACGCCGAACGAGCAAACCGAAGGATATTTGCTGGTACCTGATAAAAAAGGCAAAAAACCGGCAGTGATTACCGTCTTCTATGAGCCGGAAACCGCTGTAGGAATAAATGGAAAGCCTTACCGTGATTTTGCGTATCAACTTACTAAAAGGGGATTTGTGACACTTTCATTAGGAACCAGCGAAACAACCAAAAACAAAACATATTCTATCTATTATCCCAATATTGAAAACGCAACCATCGAACCATTGTCGACATTGGCTTATGCCGCTGCGAATGCGTGGGAAGTAGTTGCAAAATTAGAGGATGTGGATTCTACGCGAATAGGTATAACCGGACATTCATACGGTGGGAAATGGGCGATGCTCGCATCGTGCCTGTATGATAAATTTGCCTGTGCAGCGTGGATTGATCCCGGTATCGTCTTTGACGAGACCAAAGGATCGGGAGTTAATTATTGGGAGCCCTGGTATCTCGGATACTATCCGCCGCCCTGGGAAAATACATGGAATAAAACAGGAGAGAATACCAAAGGCCTGTATCCAAAGTTGCGAAAAGAAGGGTATGATTTACATGAATTGCATGCGCTGATGTCCCCCCGCCCTTTTCTCGTATCAGGTGGTTCTTCTGACCCGCCAGAACGTTGGATTCCATTGAATCACACTATTGCTGTAAATAATTTTTTGGGATTCAAAAACAGGGTTGCCATGACTAACAGGTCCGAACATTCACCGAATAAAGAGTCAAATGATATAGTATATTCCTTTTTCGAGTGGCATCTAAAATAAGATCCGTTCAATTAGGGATAAAATATCTTCATTAAAATTAGACTTTTTTCCCGCAATATAGAATCTATCTGGGACCAAGAGAAAGAACCAATCAGTGGATTTTGGATTCTTTTCAAAAATAAATTATATGACTAAGAAAAAACACTTTAACTGGATACATACTCTCGGTTTCGGTTTAATTGTGGGCGCTCTGGTGTTCGGGCCCCGTAAATTGAGCCTTACTTCGAAAATAGGGGCAACCTTTGGTTACGATTTGCTATGGATCATTACCATTGCCATCTTTTTTATGGCAGTATATACTATCATTGCAGAACGTATAGGTTTGGCTGCTGATAAGTCTTTACTCACAGTGATCGGTGAAAAATGAGGGAGGAAATTTGCAGCCGTGGTGAGCATAGGAATTTTCTTAGTATGTACCTCCTTTCAAACCGGCAATTCTGTTGGGGTAGGAATCGCCATTGGAGAGTTAACCAATACGAACAATAATATCTGGATCATATTTTTTAATTGGGTATGTATTGCTCTGCTTTTCTTCAGGAGCTTTTATAAAGTTTGGAAAAAGCAATCATAATTCTGATAGGCATCAGTAGCCAACGGATTAGGTTGCGAATGCGATATTGACATTAAAAGAGGCTATCCCTGTCTCTATAATTGTAAAACCTTAACAGAAAAAGTGCATTCCTATGCACGAGAATACATTGGCAACTCTAATATCATTGAGACAGATATTTGGATGGCATCGGAAGATTTCGCCTACTATGCCCAAAATCTCAGTTCCTGTTTTTATTTATTAGGTACCGGTTATCATTGCACGACAAATTCCACATTGCATACTTGCCACATTGGAAATTAACGAAGAGTGTATGGAAACAAGCATCGGACTGATGAGCTACCTGGCCCTTCGATATCTTGCTGAATAAAGTCGACAACATCAACAGGAGAGCAGATAAAATTCCTCATTATGTAAATCTGTTCGCTATGTGGATAATGCTTCAGCTATTTTACGTTTTATGAGGATAAGCACACGGAATATTAGTCATTATTTATATTTCAATTATTTTTCTTTGTATAGTTGATTGTCTACAATAAGTAAGTAATCAAAATTAAGCGACAATATGTGAGTAGTTAATGAAACACTCTTTTTCCAACCGCCGCCAACGCCCTGTTGGTGGAGTAGAAAAGAGTGTCCGTACTCACATAGTCCAGTGGTCTGATCCATTTCCCTTCAATATCCTCCAGAATGTTTCCGCAATGTTCAGATGCGGGGAATACGGGGGCAGATAGAAAAGGAACAGTCCTCTTTTCTCCCAGAGGGGCCGCAACTCCCGTATTTTATGATTGCGGTGGACGATGGCATTGTCCAGTACGACAAAGGTGTCTTTACGCACCCGGAACGAGAATGCATCGAGAAAGCTGACAACCTTGTCCGCGGTGATACTCCCGGTAATGGTGAAACCCTGATAATGGTTCTCGCGGTCAATCATTCCGAATATGTGAAGCCTTGCGCTTCGTGGGGAAGGGATGCATACCTGCCCTCCAGGCAACAGCCAACCGTAGGGTACGTATCCCTCGGTGCAGACGTAGCTCTCATCGGCATAGCAGAGGGCAATACGCCCCTCACTTTCCTGTTGTTCAAGTTCTTGCAGCTTCTCGAATTTGTACTTGTAGAGTGGCGGCGAGGGGACTCCCCTTGGGCGTTTCCCTATCCCCTTATATCTTGTGCCAATGCCGATAAAAAACGCTTGAACGTCAGATCGCTCGCCTCTTTCCAATTTAGTAAAATAAGATTTACGGAAGGGTCTGCCGAATAACCCTTCATACTTCCCTCTATATATTTTTATAATCTTACGTTAATTTATCTTCTTTCCAGGAGTATGACGTTTTTTTGAGGAATTAATTTCGCAAAAACAAACTTTTATGAATTTTGATTTAAATTCCTTTGTAACTGAATAAATGTAGAATATATATTTTCATTGATAAAAGGTTAATCTACATATATATCAAAAAATAATTTGTTTAAATTGAATCAGGATAGCAATAAATAATCAAACAAC
>AGTN01392324.1_pt1 | contig 12733 bp, 13 predicted proteins | sample 314218 | NCBI WGS metagenome assembly AGTN01 (sample SAMN02954264, study PRJNA73603) | bioreactor metagenome | biome: terrestrial; feature: non-aerated bioreactor; material: poplar woody material; isolation source: poplar biomass | place: USA | collected 2006-12 | reverse complement strand
GGCGCTTGGGCTGCTTGCCCAAACGGGGATTCTAGTTCCAGAGAATCTGCAGATCATGGCGCTTCATTTTTATGCGCCCATGTTTTTGTTGCTGACGATTTGCGAATGCCATCCGGAGCGAGAGGCGGAAGTCATTCGGATGGTGGGGCAGCATATCCGGCAGTTTAACCGGGTGTACAAGCGGAAGGAGGACTGATAATATGAAGATCACGATCATTCATGGACAAGATCATCAGGGGACGTCATATCACGTTGGAAGGGCTCTGGTGAATAAGCTGGAATCGCAGGACAACATCACGGGATTTTTTTTACCGAAGGATATGCCCTATTTTTGCTGCGGCTGTTATAACTGCCTGAAGGGCTCGGAACACTGTCCGCATTACGGGTCGCTGCGGCCGATTACACAAAGCATGGATGAAGCGGATCTGCTGGTGTTTACAACGCCTGTTTACTGTCTGCGGACAACGGGTTCCATGAAAGCTTTGCTGGATCATTGCTTTATCCATTGGGTGAGCCACAGGCCGAAAGAAAGAATGTACTTTAAAAAGGCGGTTGTAATCGCCATAGGTTCCGGCATCGGTATGAAGAAAGCAGCAGATGATATAAAAACGAGCCTTAGCTATTGGGGGATATCGGACATACAGACCTACCGGCAGCGAAGCCTGTCGACGTCATGGGAGGGCGTAAAGGAAGAAATAAAGGCCAAAACAGAACGGGATATCAGCATGCTGGCTGCGAAAATAAAAAGAAGAAGCAACACGGTGAAGGTTTCACTTGGCAGAAAACTGATGTTTTTTGCCATGAGAAGTATGCAGATCAAGGGTTGGGGAGCTTGTCCGCAGGACAAGGCGTACTGGGAGGAAAAAGGATGGCTTGGAAAGATGAGGCCATGGAAAACGTGCTGATGACCGCAACCTTCAGCGCGGAGGATGACAACAAAGAGATCGAGGAGCTGTTCTTCAATTCGCCCAAGCCGCGAGGCGAGTAAATATGAATCCCGCAGCGCATAAACGGGTCAACGCTCGTTATGGCTGCGAGCGGCACGACCAGCGAGTTTTATTACGGCGCGGCCAGCGATTCGCTCATAATGAAAGAGGGTACGGTGCTTTACCGGATATATTGAGCAAGCTTGCTGGTAACGCAACCCATGTTTCCAAGTAACGTAATCCGTGTTTTTCCCTATGATGATCTCATCGTTTCCTGATACATGATGTTGTCCATCACTTTGGAGAACTGTCGGTATTCTGTTACGAGATTGTCCAAATACTCCCGCCCTGCCTCGGTGACCGAAAAGTAGACCCTCATACGGTTATTGTCAGAAATAATTTTGCCCGACTCCTCAATGAACAACAGCTCCTTGAGCCGGTAGATGGCTATATAAAGCGTATTGAACGAAAGATACCCGTCGCTCATGCGTTCAAGCGTGCTCATCATCTCATATGTGTACATGGGCTTGTGGCACAGCACCAGCAGCACCAGCATCTCCGTGGTGGCCCTTTTCAGCAGGTTCTTGAACCCGGACGTGTTGCCGCTGTCCGCCGGTTCCACTGACCGTATCTGTCTCACCGTTACATCACCCTCCGCGTCCGCAATATTCTTCACTGGGTATACCCGCCTCCGAGAGGGGAGGCTGTCGATAAACCCTCAATTGTCATTCCGGGCTGCCGCGGAATCCCATGGTATGTGCTTTATTGCAGGGGGATTCTTCCATTTCGAAGTCAGTTGCTTACGCTTCTTCGGAATGACACAAGCAACTTTTTTGGCAAGCCGGCTCCGCCTTCGGCGGGGTATTCGAGTCCATCATTGCACATGGCTCTTGTATTTGGTATTCTATAGAAGTATATTTTATTTGTCAAGTTATTTGTCATTGACATATATACATAACCGTGTTACCATCATTTCGTCAATACCACTGTCAGCTTATTGTGTGCAGAAAGCGAGACACCTATGCGACCATTATTATCGCTCAAAACCCTGCTGCGCGCGCCGTTTAAAACGCTGATGATGTTTCTGCTCATCGCGGTGGCGTCGTTCGCGGTTTTTTCGCGCGTCGCGGATTACGCCGTCACACAGCGGGAGATGGCGCGCGCCACAGGCTATTACCGCGGCGTTGCCGCCCTTGATAATGGCGTGCCCAACACCGCTATGTTACTGGCAAGCTTTTTACCCAACACTGCCCGGTATTCTTATTATATGAGTGAGAACGCTCCACCGGCGGGGCTGACGGCGGAACAGATCGGCGCCTTTTCAACGCTGCCCGGCGTCAGTTCAACGGATATCCGTTACATGACCGCCGGAATCATAGACGGCCTCAAGCGCGTCGTCAGATACGGTTCTTATATCACGAAGTATGATTACACCGACAGATTCGTGATAGAGGGCACATTTACCGGCTGCAGCATCGGAGCTTTTGGCAGCTCAAACATCAATAAGATCAACTTAACAGATTGCAATCCGTTGACGGAAGGCCTTCCCATTGCACAGGGAAGCAATGTTTCTGTAGTTGCTTTTGCCAATAACGGAACCATCGTTCTCACCAGGGGAGACATGCGTGTGTTTTTTGTTCTTTATAACAACCCGTTCGATCAGAGCTTTGTTGACGGCTTAACCGAAGGGGACAGGTGCCTCATTATCGGAAGATGGGATCCGAGACATTTTATCGATCGTGATTTCGACATCATGAGTTTGTTTATAGGCGATCAGGATACCATCCACTACTGCGATTCGTTTTGGCTGCTGAATGATAAACCGGAAAATTATCTTGAAACCGACGAATTCGCCAGAGTCCGCGAAATCATTGATATCACCAACCGCGACCTTAAAACCTTCGATATGGTATATACCTCCGATATGCTTGCCATACCGCGTTTCAACGAGCGGAAAATGGTTATACAGGAGGGCCGCGCGCTTACGAAAGCGGACACGGATTCCTGCGTGGTCAATTTTTCGTTATTGGAGCTTAACGGCCTGAAAATCGGCGACAGGCTTACGGTGGCGCTCTGTGACAAGCTGCTTTTGCAGCACGAGGGAATGGGCGCTACCGCCGTTATCCACGAACGGTATGGCGCGCCGGTTAAAACAGTGGCGCTTGAAATCGTGGGGGCGTATGCGGACGCCGACGCACAATATGAACGCAACGGGGCGCAGTGGTGGAGCTACTCCCCGAACACGATATTCGTGCCGTTGTCGCTTTTGCCTGTCGAGCCGCCGGACAACCACGAGATAAAGCCGGGCGAGTTCAGCGTCGTTATCGACGACGCGTTTAAGATGGAAGCATTTCTTGACGCAGCCGAGCCGCTCGCAAAAGATTTGGGCGTTAAGCTGCGCTTTTCCGACAGCGGCTGGCTAAAGGTGAAGGACAGCGTCAACACCAGCCAGACGGCGTCGCTGATAACGACCGGGCTGTATCTTGGCGCGGCGGCCGTCGCCCTGCTCCTGGCGGCGTATCTGTACATAGGCCGCGAGGCGAAAAGCTACGCGATTATGCGCGCGCTCGGCACGCCGCGAAATAAGGCGCGTAACGCGCTGGCGCTGCCGCTTGCCGCGCTTTCGGCTCTCGCGATCCCCGCGGGCGGCGTCGCGGGGATGGTTTACGCGTCCAAAACGATCTCGTCTGCGCTTGGAAATTTAGCGGCGGCGATCGAGCAATACGTACCCGACGCGTCCTTGCCGGTTGGAACGATGGCGGCCTGCCTGCTCTGCGAAGCGGCGTTTCTGCTATTGCTTTGCGCGCTGTTTATGAGAAAACTCGCGAAAACCCCTCCGCTGGCGTTGCTTCAGGGCGATGCGGTTCGCGTTAAGGCTGAAAAAACGGTTGTCCAAACGATGGGCGCCGCGCCAATACCCAAATTTGTACCGTCATTTTCCATCGGTTCGGATATGCCAAAGCGCGGAGGCTATGGCGCGGTCAGGCATGTGACCCGTTACATACTGCGCCACACGCGCCGCGCGGGATGGAAAACCGCGCTTGCCGTACTGCTTGCCGTACTGCTGACAGGGGCCATGGGCCTGCTCGCCGTCACGCGGCTGTCGTACCAGGAATTGTTTGATAAAACGAAGATCGTAGGCACCATCAGCAATTATTCCTCAAGCGCCGTTATGGAAGCGTCAAAGTCTGAGCTTATGGAGGATTTCTATTACAGCGGCGGATTTTCGGTTATCTGCAACGACATACCCAGCAACACCGGCTATTTATTGGCGCTGACAAACGACATTGACCGCTATGTGCAAAGCGCATCCCCGGATGAATACGTCATTGAGTACGCCGAAGGCTGCGATTCCTCGTTTTTCTCGGAAAGCGTGCCGCAGTGCCTAATAGGCGGCAACATGGCGAATCAGTATGGGGTTAAGCCCGGCGACAGCATCACGCTGTTAAGCTGGGAACGCTATTTCGTATTATCGACGATTTACGAAGACGACGAGGAGCTTGTCTCGCAGATAAAACAGTCGAGCTTGGAGTTTAAGGTAGCCGGCGTGATCACGTCCGAGGATTTTCATGTCAGCGTAGGCATATTCGCGCCAATAAGCGAAACCGTCGAGAAAATAAGCGAATACGTCGAATACCCATTTCCGGTCGAGTTCGGCGAATTCGTGCTCCCCGACAAAGAAAATCCCTACGGGCTGCGTGACTATCTGGGCGGACTGGCGAGAGTGGACAGCAAATACATGGAAGCCGTGTCGTACAATTTAGACACGACGGAGCTTGACAACGTCAAGCGCGTGCGCGACATGCTGATACTGCTGTTTCCGATTGCGGCAGCGGCGGCGGTTTTAATCGGCCTGATCGCCACCGGGCTGATCATCATGCGGTCGGCAAAGGAAGCGGCGGTATTGCGGATGCTCGGCACGACAAAATTACGCGCCCGCTGTATGCTCGCCATTGAGCAGATAGCCTTATGCGTCATCGGGCTTGCGATAGCCGCATCGGGGCTTGTCATCTACAACGCGGGGCTGTTCGTAAGGAGCGCGGACACGCTGGCGTTGTGCGGCGCGCTGTATATTTTGGGTTGCGCGGGCGCCGCGGCGTTCGCGGCGGAGTCGGTGACGCGGCGCAAAGTGTTGGAATTGTTACAGGTTAAGGAGTAAGATAAACAACACGCATTAAACATCCTCCAAATAGAGTTCAAAACGGCAGCGAAGAAGAAAAACACGCGTTGCGGGGTTTTAGACGAAAGGAAGGTTTATATGTCAACATTAACGCTTACAAATATCACTTACAAATACCGTGGCGCGAAAGCGCCCGCGGTTTCGGACGTGAGCTGCGCGTTTGAGCCGGGCAGGCTGTACGCCATTGTCGGGCCGAGCGGTTCCGGCAAGTCCACGCTGCTGTCAATTATGGCAGGGCTTGACCTGCCCACAGAGGGCGCTGTCGCGTTCGACGATGAAAGCCTTGCCTCGCTTGACCTCGACCGTTACCGCCGCGAGCGTATCGCGATGATTTTTCAGATGTTTCATCTGTTCCCGCTGCTTACGGTCATGGAGAACGTGTGTTACCCGATGGAGCTTTGCGGTGTAAAACCCGCCGCCGCGAAACCGCGCGCCGCGCGTCTTCTGCAAAGCGTGGGGATAACAAGCGAGCAGATGAAGCGGTTCCCGTCGCGCTTATCCGGCGGCGAGCAGCAGCGCGTGGCCATAGCGCGAAGCCTCGCGACAGGCGCAAAAACGCTTCTTGCCGATGAGCCGACGGGTAACCTCGATGTGGCAAACACCAAGAATATCATAGACATATTGCACGCGCTGGCTCACGACGAGGGCTACTGCATCATCGTCGTGACGCACAACCTTGAGGTTGCTGAAACCGCGGACGTTGTGTTCAGGATGAAGGGCGGCGTGCTTATGAGGGAAATATTTTAAATTTGCGCCGGCAGAGATATCACTCACATTTGGCCCCATCGTTTCCGTGCAGCTTAATGAAAGACCTCTTGCGAGGGCGCTGCCCTAAGTGCCCAGAATGGGTACGCGCTCCCGCCAAAGGGATTCAGTCCCTTTGTCCGCGAAACGCCCCGAAACAGGCGTTTCACACGATGGGATTCTCAAGGGCCTGCGGCCCTTGAGCGGAGCCTCCAAGATGGGACTTTGTCATCAGCCTGGGGCGCGAAACCGCGCCGCGTGCATTTCAGCGCCGGTCTGGTTCGTCTGCAGGGCAATCAAAGCGACACAAACACACGGCCATGCGTTTACACCCTTCATTTCCTTACAGATACGCCCCAAACAAACACCGCCTTATGAATTTGACAGCTTGATCATATCTTATGTATCAAGCTGATTGTCAAGCCTGCCGCTGCGGGATATCCCGCTTGGGCAGCGCCTTTTCAGGCTGCTTTGCGTACATCGCGCCAAAGCGGAGCGCCTTGGCGGGGCAGGCTTTGATACAATCGCCGCAGCGGATGCATTCCGCGCTGTTGGGGGTTTGGGAGGGATCGATATCCAGCCTGCACGCGCGGGCGCAAGAACCGCAGTGCGTGCATTTGGGCGCTTCCAGCCTGAGCCCGAACACGGATACCCTGTTGAACAGCGCGTATATCGCGCCCAGAGGGCAGACGAACCGGCAGAAGGGCCGGCAGATAAACACCGACAGCACGATGGCGGCGATGAGCAGCAGCACCTTCCACGAGAACAGCCAGCCGATGCTCTGCTGCAGCGATTCGTTGAGCGCCACGAGCGGCACGCCCGCTTCGAGCGTTCCGGCGGGGCAGACGTATTTGCAGAACGTGGGCGTGGCAACGCCGCTTTGCAGGTACAGCACAGCCGGCAGCAGCAGCACCAATACGGCGAGCATCCCATATTTGCCGTATTTGAGCACGCCGAAAGCGCGCTTGCGGCGCAGCTTGGGCGAGGGGATCTTGTGCAGCAGCTCCTGTATGTGCCCGAACGGGCATGCCCAGCCGCAGATGAAGCGCCCGAATATCGCGCCGGCGAATATCAGGAAGCCGACGACATAGAAGCTGACCTTGTAGTACACCGCGCCGATGGCCGACTGCAGCGAACCGATGGGGCAGGAGCCTACCGCGCCGGGGCAGGAGTAGCAGTTGAGCCCCGGCACGCAGACGGATTTCAGCTTGCCCTGATAGATGGTGCCCGTAAAGAAGCCCTTCAGGTTGAAGTTGTACAGCAGTGCGGTCAGCGCCTGCACGATTCTCCGCTTAGCCAATGCCGATGCACTCCAGACAGATATAGATCGCCCTGCGCAGTATCACGGACACCTCGCCGCTGAATATCCCGAGCACGATCATGACCGCGCCGATACCGATGAGTACGATGGGGATTGCCGCTCTTTTTGTACCGCTCATGATTCCATGGCCTCCTCGATGGCCGCCTTAAAGCTTTCGTAATCGGTTCTGCGGTCGAAGAACGCGGTGATCGTGCCGTCCGCGTCCAGCACGAACGTCTGGGGGATGTACTGTATATCGTAATCCTCAAACGGTGATCCTGTCTCCGCATACGCAAACGGCAGCGAATATCCGTTGCTGTCCGCGAAGTCCTGCGCGGTGGCCTCGCTTTCGGCGAGGCCGATGGCGACGAACGCCACCTGATCGCCAAATTCGCCGCAGAGCCGGTCGATCTCGGGCATTTCGCTGACGCAGGGGCCGCACCAGGTCGCGTACAGATTGATAAACACGGGCTTGCCGAGGTTCTCGGACAGCGTGAACGCGCCGCCGCCCACGAGGGGTACGGAGAAATCGGGCATAGTATCGCCCTTAGCGTATCCGGCCTCTACACCGGGCGTATCCGTTTTGCCGCATCCCGCAAGGGGAAGCAGCAGTATTGCCAGCAGCGCGGCTGTGATTCTGTATCTGAAACGCATCCGGGGTCCCTCCGCATTATATTTAATTATATATATACTTATATTTCTAATAATAGCATCATCGATTTGGCGCGTCAACACCGGATAACAGGTCTGATTCCTTTCGGGCCCTGGCATGCCCGGTTGTTTCTTTGATAATCAGTATCCGATTTTGAGCCCCGTCATATGCATATACCATGGGCGCCTGTTTTATACGCCCCGCATGAAAGCGGACATGCGTGAATATACATATATGGGGGTGCGAACATATGAAAAAACCGAAGAGCAGCCTGAAAAAAACGCTGATCACGAATATGTGCCTGGCGGTGATCATCGCGTTGGTCTACATAGCCGCTTTTATACCCTCCGAGAGCCTGCTGGGCGAAGGCCCTGCGCTCAAGGGCAGCACGGGTGAAAACGTTGTGGGACTGCAGATCGTGGTGGAGGATGAAAGCAACATCGCGGCGTACCTGGATACGCTGGAGCGGTACGGCGTCAAGGGAACGTTCTTCTTCAGCGAGCACAAGACCGAGGCCAATGAGCCAACGCTGAGCAGCGTGGCCGGCCGGGGCCATGGCGTGGGATATTACATAAGCGAGAATACGCGCGCGTCCACGCTTTACATCGGCGGCGGCTACAGCATACCCGTAATGAGCTATGCGGCGGAGGACGGGGTGCGCGAGGTCTGCCCGTCGGTCGATGTTTCAAAGCTATCCCAAATGGACGACTGGACATCGGCGCTGTCGGATACCCTCGCGGGCGATATGTTCATCTACATCCTCGCGGACAATAATTTTGACGATTTTGAAAAAGTAGTACAAATCGTGCTCGATAAAGGTTATACTATTTTAAAGATCAACGAAATGCTTTGAAGGAGAGGCACATGTTTCATACGCTGGGGAACGGTATCCGCGTGATCGCGAAGCCGCTGCCTTATTTAAGTTCCGTAGCGGCGGGCGTTTGGGTAAAGACGGGCTCCACCTGCGAAACGGCTGAGGAAAACGGCATATCCCACTTTATCGAGCACATGATGTTCAAAGGGACGCAGAAGCGTTCCACGCGCCAGATCGCCGCGGATATCGACAAGATCGGCGGGCAGATCAACGCGTTTACGTCAAAGGAATGTACCTGCTATCATATCCGCGTGGTGCCGGACAAGCTGGGCGTCGGCCTGGACGTGCTGTCCGACTTGTTCGGGGGCGCGCAGTTCGACGCGCAGGAGATGGAAAAGGAAAAGGGCGTCGTGATCGAAGAGATCGCAATGGTGGGCGACGACGTCGAGGAGCTGACGCACGAAAAGATATCCGAGCTGTTTTTTTCGGGCAGCACGCTCGCTAAGCCGATACTCGGCTCCGCGGAGAACATCCGCCGCTTCACGCCGGACGACCTGTTCCGCTATGTGGACATGCATTATTATCCGGCCAACGTGGTGATCGCCGTCGCGGGCAGCTACGACGAAGCGCGGCTCATCGGTACGCTGGAAAACTATTTCGGCGCGTATTCGCGCGGCGTTAAAAAGGAGAAGGACGAGTGCGCGGCGCCATTTAACCCGGCAACGCGCACGCTGTTTATCGAAAAGGACGTGGAGCAGACACACCTGTGCCTTTCGTTCCCCGGCACGACGTTTGCCGACGACGAACGGTTCTCGCTTGCGGTGCTCAACAACGTGCTGGGCGGCGGCATGAGCTCGCGGCTGTTCCAGCTCATCCGCGAGGAGAAGGGGCTTGCGTACTCGGTCTATACGTATCCGTCCACCTACAGCTTTTCGGGCATGTTTACGCTGTACGCGGGCACGACGGCGGCCAACGCGGACGAGGTCGTACGGCTCATGAAGCAGGAGATCGACACGCTTAAAGAGAAGCGCATCGGCGAGGAGGAGTTTTCGCAGGGCAAGGACCAGCTGATCGGCAACTACGCGCTGTCTATGGAGGGCTCCAACGCGGTGATGAGCGCGCTGGGCAAACAGCTGCTGCTGCTCGACGAGGAATACAACGACGAGGAGACGATGCGGAAGATCGAGGAGGTCACGACCGAGCGCGTGGACGCGCTGATCGACAGGATATTCGACTTTTCCAAGATGTCTGCGGTATTCGCGGGCAAGATCGAAAAGAAGGACGAAATTGAGCGGTTATTGGAGGGGTTTTGATGGACAAGCTGGAGCATATTTTCGAGCTGCAAAACATGTTTGACACGGAGCTGGCGGAACGCCGCGGGCTGCAGAGCATACCCATGGAGCAGTGGATACAGAAGGAAACGCTCGCCATGCTCAGCGAACTGGCGGAGCTCATCGACGAGGTCAACTTCAAGTGGTGGAAGAACCCAAAACCCGTGGATGAGGGCAAGGTGAAGGACGAGCTTGTGGACATACTGCACTTCTTCGTGAGCATGTGCCTTAAAACCGGCATGGACGCCGCGGAGCTTCACCGGCGCTACCTCGACAAGAACAGGGAAAACTTCGCGCGCCAGCACGGCGCGTCCGAGAAGAAGGGCTACGCGGTGGAGGAAGCCTTATAAGTTCGTTGAAATATATAACGCCACTGGTTACTTAATTATTTTCTTTGTCTTAATCCATCGCCTGCTGGATACCTGAATCAATCGGAACTCGCAATACTCTTCCCCCGTCTACGGCGTTCAACACAAGCTCTGATTCTCCTGATTCCTCCAACTCGTTTTCATAAGCTTTCGTATACTTCGTATAATATATGAACCAGGCGGGAACGTACATGGCCTCATCCGAGCTGTCCTTAACACTGACAAGCGCCATCTTCATTTCAATGCCTGTTACCGTTATAGAGTTGTTTTGATAGGAGCTGATGTAGGTGAGCATATCGCATATCCTTTGCTGCATTTCGTCAAACGGCATAAGGCTGACGTTTTCGCTCAGCTTTTCTTGAATTTCCAGCGGATTACACCAGACAAACGACTGCACCTTGCCCGCCTCATCCACGTAGATCCGGATTTCTTCCGGGTACAGGGGCGCCCTGTATTCGAAATCCGAAAAATAATAGAACGGCGGGCCACCGCTCGTTATTGCCGCGATCCCATCGATATTGCATGCGAATTGGACCAAATACCCTTTGGACGCCAGCTCTTCGCTCAATTGCAAAAATGAGCTGTTTGAAAAACTTGAATAACGCACCGCTTTTTCCAGACTGCTGAAAACCATATTGTCGAAGCCCAGCTCATCCAGCACGTTCCGGGCCGCCGCGACGGCGACCTCCTCGGGTATCGCGATCTCCCCGATCTCTTTTTCGCCGTTCGCTTCAATATCTTCATCCGTCTGAAGATACCCTCCCCCCGCAATGAAGCCATTCGTATATAAAAAATGCTCCGGGCCGACGCCTATTCCTGCATATTCCCCGTCTTCAGTCAAAAACCATCCGGACGGCGACTGATCCGCGCTCCAGTCCGTGACGGCCTCGGCTTCGACCGTTTCCGGCGCGTCCGAAATCCTCGCCTCGTACTCCGCCGCCATTTCCTCATCGTTGTTCTTTCTCGCCAGTATCACCTGCTCCTCGAGCTCCGCTTTTGTGGGCTCGGACGTTTCATAAACGTCCCTGCCTTCCGTAAAGTAGCCCACCAGAGACTCGATTTGCGCGTCGTCCAACTCCGCCTGTTTTACCTTGTACACGGGGAAAGCCGTGACGCCGGGGACGCTGACCGTCGCGTCGAATTCGATCTTCGCGTCGCCGCCCTTCAAATCCAGCGTTTCCCGCCAGCTTTCGGGCGCGTCGTACGCGCCTTCGGGCGCGGGAGTCCCCTGAAGCTTTTCCTCCAGATCGCCGCCGTAGACCACCACCGTGTTTTCCGGCGTGGGCTGGCACGCGGCAAAAAGCAAAACAGCGATTATGGGAAACACCATGTATTTTAACTTGCGCATCTTTCTTCTCCAAAAAATAAATTGTCACATCGATATGCACTATGTGGGATGTTATAACAGTATATAGGAAGAATATCAACAACGGATAAAGCAAAAGAGCCGCGTTGCCGAAGTTCCAAAACAAATTTCGCAGTATTCATCGAGACCATTATGATGAGCTCTCTTGGGCGTCGTCCATTGCCTGCTGCATTTCAGAATCAATCGGGAGCTCTAGTACTCTTCCCCCGTCTACGGCGTTCAATACAAGGCGATATTCTATTGACCCTTCCTCATCTGTTTCGGTATAGTCAATATACCAAGCGGGAATGTACATGGCTTCATCGGGTTGATCCTTCACATCGACGAGCGCCATATGCATTTCAATGTTAGTTACTTTTATAGGAAGGCTATCATATGAATTGATAAAGGTAAGCATATCGCGTATTCGTTGTTTCATTTCTTCAAATGGCAGAAGATTTGCGTTTTTGGTTACTGTTTTTTCTATCTCCAATGGATAGCGCCAAGCAAAGGACTGTACGTTGCCTGTTTCATCCACATAGATTCGAATTTCTTCCGGATATAACGGCGCGCTATAGTCAAAGTCATCGTACATACTAACATATGTTCCATGGCTTGTTATTCCCGATATCCCGTCAATATTGCGGGCGAATTTGATATAATACCCTTTAGACACCGGTTTCTCGCTGTAATGCGCGTAAGCGTTGTTTGTAAGGCGCGCATATCGCTGTGCTTTTTCCAGACTGTCGGCAACCATATTATCGATACTCAGTTCATGAAGCGTATTCTGAGCTGCCGCGATGGCGTCATCCTCTGATATCGCAACTTCATCAATCTTGTTCATGTCATTCAATACAAGCATGCTATCTGTTTGAACAAACCCTTTCCCATAAGAAAGCCAATCCGAGCTGACACTTATTCCGGCATATTCCCCGTCATCGTCCAAAAAGCTTCCGGACGGCGATTGCTCCGAGCTCCAGTCTGTAATGACTTTGGGTTCAACGGTTTCCGGCGCGTCCGGAATCAATTGCTTCAAGCTCCGCGGCCCACTCGGCTTCGTTGTCCTTTCTCGC
>AGTN01518082.1_pt1 | contig 12752 bp, 8 predicted proteins | sample 314218 | NCBI WGS metagenome assembly AGTN01 (sample SAMN02954264, study PRJNA73603) | bioreactor metagenome | biome: terrestrial; feature: non-aerated bioreactor; material: poplar woody material; isolation source: poplar biomass | place: USA | collected 2006-12 | reverse complement strand
TCGCTCTGACATTTATTCCCTCGGTGTCGTGATGTTGAAGTCTCACCGGGCAAAGACCGTTTGCTGCCAACGATTGATGGCACTGATGTTGATGCACGTCAACAAAGAGGCACCGTCGATAGGGGCAGTCATGCCTGACGCGACTTTCCCGCTCGGATTATCCGCAGTTGTGATCAAGGCGTTAAGCAAGGATGCAAAAGATCGCCAGCAAAGCGCAGAAGAACTTTGGGCCGAGGTCGATGCCGTCTGTCGCGGTGGAAATAAACGACTGGAAGAGATCACGACTGAAGAATGGATTCCTTTCGACGCGAAAGCTTCGTTGAACCAGAACCGACCCCAGATGAGCGAAAATGGTTCGTTTTTCCTTGCTGAAGCCGCCAAGGAATGGACGAGGACGACAGCCGAGATGTACGCGCTTCAAAACAAAAACAAGAAATTCAAATTAGGCTGGGGACAGATCAAACTGGGACTGTTTGTCTGCGTTCTGGTCGTCTCAGTATTTTCGGTCGGCAAGATTTATATGAAGGCCTCCGACATCAGCTCTGCGCGCAGCCTGCTGAGCAGCGGCAACTATGAAGGCAGCATCCAGATCCTCGAAGGTCTCAATTCACGCTCGGCGTTATTGGGTCAAGATCGCGAGTTGTTGAACGAAGCCTATCTCAAACTCGCCAAGCGCCACAACGATATGCAGAGCTACCAGACAGCCATTGACCTTCTCGATCGCATCAACGAGAAATCGAAATTCTACAAGGAAGCGCAGACGCTCTTGAAGCAGTACAAACGTCGCAGTAAGCGTTGATACGACATCGATACTTCCAAGTTAAAGTCGGGAAAAAGATCGCTTTCGGGTCTTCAGCCTCGCACCACTGGCAGTATCACTTAGTTCTGTGGCAAATTGAACAATCGCCGCGCGTTGCTCGAGGTCGTCTGAGCGATGTCCTCTAGGCTGGTGTTCCGTAACTCCGCCAGCTTCTCAGCCACATACCAAACATAAGCCGGTTCGTTGCGTTTGCCTCTGACCTTTTGCGGTGCAAGAAACGGACAATCGGTCTCCACCAAAATCCTATCCGGTTTCACCAGCGGTGCCGCCGCCTGAATCTCGGTGGCATTTTAAAGGTAACTATGCCCGAAAAAGAGACGTAAAAGTCGAGTTTTTCTATCTGTGGAAGAACCTCTGGACCCCCGGTAAAACAGTGGAAAACACCGGTAACTTCGCCACCGCCTTCCGAGGTAAGCAAGTCGAAAGCCTCTTGCCATGCGTCTCGGCAGTGAACAATAACCGGCTTCTTGTGCTCCCGTGCAATGCGAATCTGCTCGCCGAATGCCTTGAGCTGGCTTTCGCGGTCGCTGTTGTTGTAATGGAAATCGAGCCCGCATTCGCCGACCGCCACGTTCTTAGGGTTTTTGAGCGCCTGCCGCACTTTGTCGGCGTGCTCTTCCGACCAGAACTTCGCATCGTGCGGGTGCTGGCCGGCTCCTATGAAAATGTTTTTGTGCTGCGATGCCAGTTCTTCAAGCTCAGGAATGTCCTCGACAACGACACCAGGATTGACGATCTGGCTGACCTGGGTGCCAAAAGTTCTTTCAATGACCTCTCCTTGCTCTTCTTTGAAGAACTCTTTGACCACATGGGCGTGGCTGTCGATTATTCCGTCCGGGCAGGTTTTTATGTTGTTATCGGGCATGAGCAGCTGGTGTTGGGCTATTGTGGTAAGTATTGGAGGACTGGCTTCGTTGGGTGTCTAGCAAACAGCTCTTACGGCATGGTTGCTTATTTGCCAAACGAAGTTCTGGGGGAAAACCGAATTTACTTTTTGTCGAAATTCTGTACATTAAGATTAGATAGAACTCATGACATGCGGACGCACCCCTCCGTCAAAGAATAGTCCGTTTCTTCCATAGCTGACAGTGCTTTGAGGCAATTATGACGCCAATCTTTTCCCCCTCGCTCAAGAAGAGCACACTGCTGGTTCTCACGACCATAACCCTGTCATCGATGTGCCTGCCACCTGTTTGGGCAGACGGGAAAACTCTCCAGGGCGGCGTTCAGGAGCAAGACTGGCTTCGTCCGACCGGTCCCAGTTTGAATCGGGACATGCTCAAGCAAAAGGGTGATCCCTTCGGCGAACCGAAAGATAGCGGTGGTGACGCTTTCGATGCACCCGTTGACGCTTTCAGTCCAATGTCCGGAACCGCGGCGCCACCGCCACCGCCATTCAAGCTCAATGCCGATGACCAGGGCGATTTTGGCGGGCAAGCTATGCCTGGAATGGAGCAGCAAATTCCGTCCGGACAACCGGCGCAGATGTCGCCGAACCAGAATATGCTTAACGTTCCTCCCAAACAACCCAGCAATGACCCGGATGCTGCTTCGCCAGAACTCCAGGTAGCGTGGGACATTTGGCACAAGAACGTCGCCATGCAGATTTATCAACGATTCGATGCGATCGCGCAAAAGTTTTTCCACGGGCGCCCTCTGGCATGCCAGGTGGCGTACACGGTCACACGTGACGGTCGCATTATCAACGTGCGCATGTTGCAGAAGAGCCCGAACATCATGTTCAACTCGTCGCTGCTACTTGTGATCAACTCGATGCGCGGCAACCCCGTTCTGCAATTCCCAATGGGATCTCGCAGAGGCGTGGTCGAAAAAACCGCTACGTTTACACGAAACTACGGTGTGCAAGGATTCAAGCACCAGATCGGAGACCAGGAAAGAGTCCGTCAGCAGCAAATGCAGCAGAACAACATGGGACAACAGATGCAGCAAGGCAACTCCATGGATCAAATGCAGCAGATGCAGCAGATGCTGAATTCGATGCCGCACTAGCGGTGTTATGTGGTATCGCGGCTGGTGCAACAACCCATAAAGGGTCGCAAGCAAGTTAACGCATAGCGTTGTTTCTAAATTGGCAGCTCAATTTTTGATAGCTCTTCCATTTTGAGGCGACTTCGCTATGTTCTCTATCTCTAATTCTATTTTCTCCAGTTCTAAAGTTCGTACATTCATTATTAGCGTTTCCGTAGTCACCATCAGCGGTGGTGGACTCGTGCAACCGGCGTGTGCTGACGTTTTTTCTCAGTTAGCGTCCGCTGATGACGAGTTCTTCAACTCTTCAGAACGTACCTTGAACGGAGACGGCCGATCATCGGAGGACCTCACAACTGGAACCTCAGCCGACGTGCTGCGAGGTCGAGTTCAGGAAAACCAAAAACAGGACCAGCAAAAAGATCGCGGATTGAGTCGCCAGGACATCAAGCCAATAAATGGATCCCAAGATGACCCGTTCCACAAGAACTCTACGAAGCCAGGAGAGACAATACTCGATATTCCGGATTCTGCATTTGACGAACTGAAGTTGGATGGTGCTCCTGAACCACCGGCGCCACGACTCGATGGCGGAATCAATCAAGGAAATAATCTCCCTCCGGATTTTGTGGGAACTCCAGGAAATGGCTTGCCAGACAATGTTCCACAACAGGACTTCGGCCCGAACACAGCAAATCAAAAGCAGCTCCTTCCTCCACAAAAAGTTGATTCCAACGATCCTGATGCCGCCAACCAACAATTGCTGATTGCTTGGGAGCAATGGCACTATAGAGTTGCCGCCAAAATCTTTCAGAAGTTCGATGGCATTGCCAGCAGAATGTTCAGCAGAGCGTTGCAGGCTGAGGTTGCATACGACGTAACTGCCGATGGTCATATTGTAAATGTAAAGGTGTTGAGAAAATCACCCGACATGATGTACAACATGACTCTGTATACTGTCGTTAAGTCGCTGCAGGGCGATCCGATTTTAGCCTTCCCGAAAGGCTCCCGAAGAATGGTCGTTGCAAAACGAGGCGTCTTCTATTTCGGAAGCATGAAAGAATCCGGATTTAAGTATCACAAGAATGATGTTGAACTGCAGACGCCAAGGGATCCATTTAAGCAAGGCGGATAGATGGCGTACGAAGAAAACCGCGAACATAGCGAACGGACCGAAACTGACAAGCAGAGCGGAATCAAACGCGAACCCGACGAAAAACCTCGTGATTTAAGCGGACTTGTAGATACGCTGCGACGCGCCATTGGCGCTCGTTATGTTCTGACTGAACCCGAGGATCTCTCCGTCTATGAGTGCGACGCCGAAACTCTTGACGTGGCGCTACCGGATCTGGTGGTTCTCCCTTCTTCCACCGAGGAAGTGGCGCTGGTCATGAAACTGGCGGCGAAATACGGCGTTCCCGTCTCACCGCGCGGCGCTGGAACCGGTTTGTCCGGTGGAGCGACTACCATCACTGGTGGTATCAGCCTGGCGCTTACTAGAATGACGAAAATTCTTGAAGTGGATCCCTACGATCGCGTCGCGATAGTTCAAGTTGGTGCCACCAACATGTCGGTCTCGGCGGCAGCTGTCGATCACAATCTCTATTTCGCGCCCGATCCGTCCAGTCAAATCGCTTCGACAATCGGTGGTAACATCGCTGAAAACGCCGGTGGTCCGCATTGTTTGAAGTACGGCATGACGACGAGTCACGTGCTCGGACTGAAGATGGTTCTTCCTGACGGCGAGACGATCACGCTCGGTGGTCGCGCTCCGAATCATCTAAATATTGATCTGCGTGGTATCGTAATTGGTTCTGAAGGAACTCTAGGCGTCGTTACCGAGGCGGTATTACGCCTGATACCACGGCCGCAAGCTATCGAGACGATGCTCGCTTACTTCCCAACCGTAGGTGCTTGCGGACAGGCTGTTTCGGACGTCGTTGCCGAAGGCGTTATTCCGGCCGCGATGGAGATGATCGATCAATTGACTCTCAACGCAGTCGAAGATTACCTGCATATGGGATTGAATAGGGATGCTGCAGCTTTGTTGATTGTGGAACTCGATGGGCCACAAGAAGGCATTCGCGCTCATCGCGAGATTGTTGAAAAGTGCGCCAGAAACCACGGCGTCCTCGATATCAAGTGGGCTCACGATGCGGATGAACGCGCCAAGATCTGGAAGGCGCGTAAGACATCTTTTGGAGCGCTAGGAAGGATTTGTCCACATGGTTATGTTCTCGACGGTGTTATTCCTAGATCGAAACTTGCCGAATCAATCGAGAAAATTGCTGAAATAGGAACGAGATACAACCTGACAATTGCAAACGTTTACCACGCTGGCGATGGAAACCTGCATCCCTGCTTGTTGTATCATCGCGATGACATAGACGAGGTGAACCGCGTTGTAGTTGCCGCGCGCGAAATTCTAGAAATGTGCGTTGAATTAGGTGGAACACTTTCAGGCGAACACGGAATCGGAATCGAAAAAATTCTAGAGATGCCGCTTGTATTCAACGAAGATGATCTCGCGGCCATGGGTTGGGTCAAAGAAACGTTCGATCCGCTTGCAATGTGCAATCCAGCTAAAGTTCTTCCCACACCAAAATCATGCGGTGAGTCGGGAGGTTCTCTCATTCGGCACCAAATAATTACGGCGTGTTAGACGCATTAAATTATTCTGCTGACATCTTTGAATTTTGAACTTTTTGCCACACACATTCGTTGTTCTAATTAGGAACACTCAACACTGTGTGTGAGGTTGCAGATGACCGAACACGATCGGCTTTTCAAAGACTTTTGATAAACCAAAGTCCGAGCAGCCGTGCGTTTATCGAGTAACGCTTCCCGGGTTGGAGGTTCTAAATTTTCGATATAGAGTCATTCAACTTAATCGTCTTTGTTGGAGAAGCTTCTTGAAACACGAAAATCCTGTTGCAGCAGCACTTATGTCTAAAATGCAGGTTGCTCCGAAAGATCCAGTGGCATGATAGCCGGTCTTTATAGTCGGCGAATTAGTTCGTGGATCCGAGACACCTAATCCCCGAATGGTTTCCCCGACTAGTGGACGAAGAGGATGGTACTGCTTGTGCTGCCTGATTTTGAGTTGTTGAAGATGGTTTCGACAGTGGCGGGTGGAACGAAGTATTTGCCGGGATAGACGGCTTGCACTTTGTACTTGAATTCATAGAGTCGGGGACCAATTGCGGTTGTATAGACTTTGAGCGTGTTACCCTTTGTGGCAATCTCCTGAGGCCAGATTTCATACATATCCCAGGGAGGTTTTGACTCGTATTCTGTTGGAGCTTCGCTTAAATTGCCTGACTCAAGACTGATCTCGGGTGCGCCAAGACCTCCGGCAATTTGCTCCGTGAGCAGCACGAAATCAGTGCGTTCTGTCGGGCAGATACTAATTGTGCCTTCGATTGTGCTTCCAGCAGTAGTGTGCCAGTTTCCCTGCTGATCCTGCCAGAGTTTAGATTCGCTGCCACTGGCCTGGAATTCCCTGCTTATCGCCAAGCCACGATTGAAAGAATGATCGGATTTCAAGTTTTTCGCATATTTGACGAGAATTCCTGAACGGGACTGTTCTGGGAATTTGTCTATGCGTTTATCAAAAATGGAAATCCGATTCTCTGTTGGAAAAGAATTTTCTGTTGGAAGTGGAATAGTTTTCACTGCTTGCGTGCTATCTTTTCCGTCGATTAGTTGGCACAGCGCGATCACGGCGAAAGCCGTCTCGACTGGGGTACTCCATGAACCTCTCGCGCCATTCCTTTCCACGCGCTTTGCAAGTTGCACGATTTCGGTCGACTTCGATGAGGATGCATCAGACGAGATCAAAGCCAGAAGATTGACCGCATCACCTAAAGTGGAGCCCGCGGTTTTGTTATCTGCGAGTCTGAGTTCGATGAAGCTATCAAGTCTCTTTCGGAGATTCGTCCTTAAATATTCGCAAACCGGTAATTTTTGCGCCGCCAAGTTGAGCCAACCAAGTTCCTCGTCGCTTAGCTTAGCGGTCACAAAGCCCTGCAAGTATTTTTCCATGTCGGCGGCGAAGCTGACAGGTCTCCAAGCTTCTTGACTGGAATATAGTGATGAAAGAAAGTATGAGAAGCATCGAAGCTTTTTGTATTCCAATCGCTCCTGAGTATTTTTAGGGTCGAAATTGTATTCCACGCGTTCGGCTGCTTCAGACATCGAATAAATTACGCTCGGAGTGACGGCAAAGCCCTCTTCATTTGCAACTTGCAAAGCATAGGCAGTCATAAACGATGGCGTTGGCGGCTTGCGCCCTCCCGGAGATTCCCCAGTAGGCAACCAGGTTATCCACCCGCTACGAGCCGAGGCGACCTTTGAAAGCAAGCACAATCACCCTCACCGAGTAGCTGCTTTTGCTGATCGAAACAAGAGAAATGTATCGAGACATATTCCGGAACATTGGGCTCGATTTTCCAATTCTTTACGGGCTTAACCCAACCTGTAAACTTAACAGGCCTGTTTCGATTAATTTGACAGGTCTCCATATTTGACGACCAAACGTACTCTTGAGCTGGAGCACGCAAGGACTGAAATAGCACCGGAATTTCTGTTTTATCATTTCCTTTCTTTGCTACCACGGATGTGATACAGCTCAATTCGTTCTCCGATTCTGAGACAGGCAGTGCTATCAGGCAGATGCCGTTCTTGTCCGTAGCTGCACTAACACTTTTTGCGGGGCGCGGTTTATGCGGGAGTTTGGTCGGATCCAGCAAGGACCGTAACCCAATGACTGTTGCGCTCTGAATTGGCTGACCCGTAGCCGCGTCAGTTAGAAAGCAAAGCAGATTCTCCTGGGCCTGAACAACCGAAAGGCTCATGGACGTGACTTCGAGAAAGGCTGCGTACCGGCTGCAAGCGCGCGTTTCGTTAAAGCCTTCGCTTCCGTTTCGGAGCAAGTCCTTTCTGCTCGCCGTAGGATCCTCAACAACAACCACGAAAAAACCGTGACCTTTGTCGACAAGTTCCTTAAAATCAACCTTGGTTGTAACTGTTTCGTTCTCATGCGCGCCAGTATCGACAATGGTTTCGAAGATTGGTTTCCTATGTGCGTCGTAGTCCCAGTAAAACGTTCTGTTCTCTGCCGGAGTCTTTTGTTCGCCGTCAAAAACGCTGACTTTCAGTTTGGTGACATTGATCGATTGGATCGGAAAGAGCGTCGATACCGATGGATTCATCCGAGCATGAATACTCTCCGGGGGGAGTAGTCGCGATTTGAACGGACCAACTTTGATTGTTACAGTTTCATCCTTTTCCAGCGTTGCCTTGTTGAAGCTCTTTATTCCCGCATGAACAGTTACTTTGTAAGTGGTACTGGCTTTGGTATCACCAGTAACAACGAGCGCCCAACCGTGATGATAAATCCTCATGTTTTCGATCTTCGGCGAGACTGATATGCAGGCTTGCTTCAAACAAGAATTCTTCAGTGGCTGCGTGACTACAGTCAACAAGTTCTGATTGAATGGTATAAAGATTGGCTGACCTGGCTCATAGGTCTTGGAGAGCTCCGCCGACTTTTTGTTAATCGCAAATGAACTTGAAGACGTAGTGGCGAACTTAATCGCTCTCTTCTCTTTGCTTGGTAGAGAACCTTCCACGGATTGGATGCCCGGCATCACTGTAAAGGTTACTTCGTCTTCTGGTTTGTCTCCGGTAGGATAGAAGGCAACAACCGTTCCGCGCTTCCATTGACGCTCTCCAAACATCGGCTTGATCTCTTTATCACTAGCCATACGCAAGCTGACGCGTCTGCCGTCCTTCACGGACGCCGACAGCCGTGGCAATAACGATTTAAGTTTGATTTTCTGATCGAAAAATATGCTCAGTAAATTTTTGCCGTCAACCGTAGTTTGTCCGAGTGTCGGCTCTGGACGAGCGGTCGAGAACGTGAAAGTTTCATTCTCGGGAAGAACCTTTCCTGAATCACTCCTTACACCTTTTGGAATTGTAATTTTGTAAGTGGTGGCACGCGGTAAGAAGTTGTTTGCGGTAAAAACCAAAGTCTGTTGATCCAACCACTTGAAAGTACCTGGAACTCTCGGTGCCACTTTCATTGGTATTTGATCGCCATTCGATTTGACCCTCTCTTTGCTGGGGGGCATTGGTTCTGAAAAACTTACTATGATTCGATTAAAGAGCGGCGTATCAGAGTCATAGTGAGCAGATGGTCGAATCGATAGGACTTTTAAAGGAACGTTTGCTCGCATCGGTTGGGTCGAAATTCTAATTGTTCCGCTTGGTACAAAACCTGGGCTGGTTCTGAAGCAGTATTCGAGATTGCGTGGTTCCTTTGCAAATTCAGGCTGAGAATTGAGCGAAGTACTAGTTGCCGGATTGCAGTGCGAGCTATGTGACTTCGAAGTGTCAGAAGGTCGAGGAGGAGCCTTTGCTGCGTCCAATTTTATTGTTCGAACATGCGAGGAGTCTGTGAGTTGCTGTTGCGAAAATGGCTGAGCCGAGACGTCTGCGATTGGTATGGGCAATGGGTCTTTGTTAGTCGAATTCGGAGACCTCGAGTCAGAGAAGAAATCGTTGACATCAATGTAAGGTTCGCCTTGCCAAGCTTCCGCGGATATCGCTTCAACCGCATCAGTCGCTGCGACCGCATCTGACGCTGCCAGAGCGATCGTCGCCGGATAATTCAGCGGCGAGACAAGGGTGCACAAGAACAGTACGACCCAAATTTTATTGAAGGAAACCCAATTCCTGGACAAAGAACAATCCTCGGATGCGGAAAGTAACTATAGGCGGCGGCACGTCGCCTGTGAATGCGGTTTTCCCTACCAAAACGAGAATGCATCCAATTTCTTGTCCGGATTGTTTTGACGCATAGAACTTGGAAAAGCCGTCAGGCACTTTCCACTGGATTTGTGCACCAGTACTACTTGTTCAAGAACTGCTTGAGCAACTCCATCGCCGCAGGATTTGACTTGAGCTTCTCTTTGAACATCTCGCGCGATTGTGGATTCTGCCACTGGCTCTTTATCGTTTCGGCGTTCATTCCTGCCGGGAGTTTACTGCCGTACTTCTCAGAGAGTTGCTTTGCCAACTCAGGACTGGCTAGCGAGCCACCTGCGCCGCCGTAGCGAAGTCCTGGTGGAATCTCTTGTGCCGGCATGAGAATGCCGCCACCGCCACTTGGAGCGGGCTGAGCGGCGCTAGCGGCTGGGCGTTCCTTCAAATATTGTTTTCTTTCTAACTGCTCAGTCAGACCTTTTCTCAATGAGTCGAGGCGTTTTTGAACCGTCGCTTCAGTGGCGCCTCCAGCCACCTCTTCTTCCATGAATTTGAACGCGGCCATGTAGCCTGCAACTCCGACACCGAGCTCTTCGGCAGCGTTGATGTTGTCTAGCATAGCCTTGCGCTCGGCTTCCAGCGGACCGGGATTGATGCCCTTAGAAGATTTCACGACAGCGGCGGATGGCTCGGGTACCGTTGTGGTTGCAGCAGTCGGGTCGGGAGGCGAGGAGCCGCCAGCTGCGTTCGGGTCGGGAGGCGAGGAGCCGCCAGCTGCGTCTGGCGGTTGGTCGCTTTTGACTTCAGCTTGAGGTGTGCCGGTTTCGGCAGCCGAAACAGATGGCGCGACAAATCCGGAAAGGAATCCTGAGATGAGCACAAGACTCAATAATTTGCGTTCCACGGCCGTTCCTCCTGAGAACATATATTCATCTTATCCTTCAGAGGCCTAAATTAAACCTCTAACAAGCATTTCGAATTGGGCTCTATGCCGTGTCATCAAAATTGATTCTTTTCGATACCGCAGTTGTACGTGTTTAGTGCGTTTCCGGGATCGAAAATGAACCAATTTTGTTGACATGGAATAGGGAACAGTTAGAACGAAAAATTGGACTGCCAACTGTTCCCAGACGCTAGCGCGAGACGGCGGGGTGTCCGCCAGGCGGTTCTGCTTCTTCAGGCGCCGTTCGTAGCTCATTAGCAGCCGCGGCGTTGCCGGCGACGGCCATGCTGGTTCCCACCGTGCCAAGAATCGCGCCGTCATATGTCAAACCAAGTTGCTTGCGCGGTTTGAGTGCATACTTGGTGACGGCTTTCGTGGAGAGAATTCCCTGCGTCATCAAAAGTCCACCGATAAGCGGTCCGAGCTCACTGGTTTGGAGAGCTACTTTGTTCAGGCGGCGTGCGGTTCTTGTCTCGCTATTAAATTGTTTTTGGAACAGTTGATTACTTATTCATCATAATACCGCATGCGGTGCTTATCATCGGAGTCGCGGATGCCATCGCTCCGGAGACAATAAACAAAATATTGGCGGCTTTATTGAACTTGGGCTCGGCAATGCCGCGCAACGCGTAGCCGGACGAAATGGCGCCGACAGTGTTGTAGCATTCAAAAAGAAGAAGGTGTTCTGGAAAGCGCCGTACCCTCTGGTTCGGTTTCCTGTCCGAGAAAATATCTCAGTCGTCCCAGGGGTGGTTGTTTGGAATCGCCAGGCGATACTTGAGGCTGAAACGCTCCAGCTCGATTGCAGAGAGCATGATGCGCTTGGTCAGCTGCGTGTATTTGCGACTGAACTCACTTGTATCGACCTCTTCAGTTGCCGCGCCAACGCCAGGGGCGCCTCAATTTTGAGCTCAGATGCCGGAACTGTCGTGTCTGCAACCTGTTCCTTTTCAATAGAAGCAAAGGCTCATTAACGGATGAGGCCGTCACCGTGCTTTGCGCCCAAACGGGCAGACATAGTTGGAAAGACAACACTGCAATAAGAAGGTTAAAGCACAATCCCCTGATAGCCGTATTGACGTGTCTACTCCTTCGTTTTCAGTTGCATTCCTCCGCGAAAACCTAAGGCTAGCACCCTGCGCAAAAGTCGCCAGACCAATATCGTGCTCCTCTCTAGCGTTTAGCTCACTAATGCATACGGAACGCATATGCTCACAATTGGTTGGAGCAAGCTTGAATGATCGACGACTCAGTCGGCGAGCTAACGTCGAACGTCTTCAGAATCCCTCATAGAATCACACTCTCCTTCATAAGACGACCGAGCTCATCGGCGCAATTTCCCAGCAGATCCCGATCTCGGAACCTCGCCAAGATTAATTTGTGGTGAAAAGCGGCGAATAAAGGGGTATGATTCGAGAGTGAGACTTCATTACCAACCAACGTGCTATCTATTCAATATAGACATTCGTCTGCCCGGATATCGGAGGTAAAAATCTATTGCACGGCAAACTTGATTTAGCTAACGCTAAAGGACTTAAAAAGTCAGAGGTTCAAAAGCTAGTAAAGGTACTCCAGAAGAGGATCCCGAAGGATAAGATACTCACGCTGGACCTGGCTGATTCCGTAGCAGAGATTTCACACTTCACAGGTTATCCAGTCTCAGTTGTAATAAATAGGCGCGGACAAATAGTCAATGTGACTGTAGGCAATCCGAGTCGAGTCAACGTTCCGGAACTCAGAGGCGTGCGAGTGGGTCCTGGAAGACTTTGCGGTCATCGCATTATTCACACGCATCTCGTTAAGGAAAAGGATCGCTCTAAGAAAGAAAAGAGCGATGTAGACAAGAAATCAGATACGCCTACCGGAGAACCGTCAATTGCCGAAATCGCCGCTGAAGTGCGCCGGAGCCTGGCAGGCGAAGGGCATCATAGCGATGATGACGGTAAAGCGGCTTCCCTAAAAGAGAATTTCACCAGGAAAGATGGTGCCACCACCGGCGATACTGATCAAGACAATGGCGCCCTTTCGAAAGATTGCTTGCAGTGCCTTGCCCGCAATCGCTTCGACCTGATGGCTCAAATAGATGTAGACCCGCAAGGACGATTCAGCCGTTCTCGCGGCGAACAGGCAAAAATGGCGGATGTCGTTCACATTGCGCACCTGCTTCCGGGTCGCGACAGTGAAGGAAAGATCTGGAAAGTGCTCCCGCCGCAGACGGCAAGGGGAGCT
>AGTN01706730.1_pt1 | contig 12765 bp, 9 predicted proteins | sample 314218 | NCBI WGS metagenome assembly AGTN01 (sample SAMN02954264, study PRJNA73603) | bioreactor metagenome | biome: terrestrial; feature: non-aerated bioreactor; material: poplar woody material; isolation source: poplar biomass | place: USA | collected 2006-12 | reverse complement strand
GTACAGCATGGTGGCGTACTGCCCCAGCGGCAGCAGCCCGACCAGGCGCTGGTTGACCTCGGCCAGGAAGGCGGCGGGATGCTCGCGGCCGATGGCGATATGCTCCACCAGGGTGTGCAGGCGGAAGGTGTTGAGCGCCGCCGTCACGCCGTGGCCGGAAAAATCGGCCAGCCACAGCACGAAACGGTGGTCGTCCAGCGCGTCCATGCCCCACAGATCGCCGCCCAGTTCGGACGATGTCTCGAAGAAGCCGCTGATGCGCACGCCGTAGCGGCTGTGCATCCAGTCCAGTTCGGCCGCGGTGGGCAGCAATTCGCTCTGCATGCGCTGGGCGACATGCATCTCGTCGGAAGTCGGCGCGGGAACCGGGGCGGCGCGCACGGCGGCCGGAACCGGGGCCGTGGCGGCCTGCGGCACGTCGTTCTCGCCGCGCACGACGCACATCACCTCGTTGCCGGGATCGCGGTATTCCAGCGTATCGAAGGCCAGCTTGCGCGCCATGGCGATGCCGCGCCCGTGCACGGCGAAGGCGCGCTTGGCGTCCAGGTCCATGTAGCGGCGCCAGTCGAAGCCGGCGCCTTCGTCGCGCACGGTGATGCGCACCTCGCCGGGCAGGCGCTGGAAGGCGACGGTGACGTATTTGGCGCGGTTCTCCGGCGCGTCCAGCAGCGCCTCGATCTGCTTGCGCCAGCGTTTCTCGGCCAGCAGCTTGGCCTTTTCCTCGAAGGTGATGCCGAGATTGCCGTGCTCGATGGCGTTGGTGAAGAGTTCCGACAGCCCCACCACCATGTGCTGCGAACGCGGGCAGGCGCCGGCCAGGGCGACGGCCAGGGTTTCCGCCTCGGCCAGGGTGCGGAAGCGGAACGAGCCGGAATCCATCAGGCTCATGGCGGTGGAACGCTTGGCCAGATCGTCGCGCAGCCGCAGGAAACGCTGGTGCTCCTCGATGGCGGCGGCGGTCACCGACAGCAGCAGGCGGCGGTCCAGCGGCTTGGCGAGGTAATAGTAGACGCCGGCCTTGATGCCCTCGACCACGTCCTCGGACGAGGCATAGGCGGTCTGCATGATGACCGGGATGTGGCTGAGCCGCGAATCGGCCTTCAGCCTGGACAGCAGTTCCATGCCGTCCATGCGCGGCATGCGGCGGTCGAGCAGGATGACGTCGAACTGTTCGGGCACCGCGTCGAGCGTCAGCCAGGCCTGCTGGCCGTCCTCGGCGGACATGGTCTCGTAGCCGGCGGCACGCAGATTGGCGATCACCACCTCGCGGTTCATCCGCTCGTCGTCCACCACCAGGCAACGGGTGGGACGCGAGGAACCGGCGGGCACCAAGTCAGACCTGTTCGATGGCGAACAGGGTGTCGAAGCAGGCCAGATCGAGCAGTTCGCGCACCTCCGAGCGGGGATTGCGGATGCCCACCTCGGTTCCGGCATGCTCGGCCCGGTCGCGCAGCGTCAGCAGCATGCCCAGGCCGGCGGAATCCATGTAGTCGAGGCCATAGAGATCGACCGTCACCTTGCGCTTCCTGCGCGCCAGCAGCTTGTCGATGATGCCCTCGAACGCCTCGCGGTCGGCGAAGGTCAACTGGTCCCTGAGAATGACGACCGGCCCGCTTTCATCGTCGACGATCTCGTATTTCACCCCCGTGTCCCCCTTAGGCTTTCGCGCCGCGCTGGCGGGCGGTGATGAACTCCTCCAGCCGCGCCGACTGGGTTTCGTCCAGGTCGAAACGGACATGGGTGTTCTGGTCGGTCACCGCCACGACGGTGCCCTTCCAGGTGCCCATGCCGGGCAGTTCGGCATCGAATTCCACGCCTCGCGCCGCCCCAAGCGGCCGATCGAGAATGCCGGTGCCGATCAGCGCGATCTCCTGCAGCAGGCAGGGACGCTTGTCGCCGCCCAGTTGGACGGTGGTGGCGATGTTGACGGTATGGCGCTGGTTGTTGTGGCGGTTGTCGTCGGAACTGGCGCGCACGATGCCGTCGATGGCCGCCTTCATGGTGCCCAAACGCTCGCGCACGCTGTTGGCCGATCCGCGCACTTCATGCGCCTTCTCGCCGGTCTCGTCGGTCGAGCGCGACACCTCGGCGATCTCGGCCGCCGCCTGCTGGGTGCCGGACGCGGCGGTCTGGGCGGCGCGGGCGATTTCCCGGGTGGCGGAATTCTGCTGCTCCACCGCGTCCTTGATGCCGCCGGAGATGTTGGCGATCTGGTCGATGGTGCCGACGATGCCCCGGATCGCCGCCACCGCGTCCTGGGTGGCCGACTGGATCGAGGCGATCTGGCCGCCGATCTGGTCGGTGGCCTTGGCGGTCTGGTTGGCCAGGCTCTTGACCTCGTTGGCCACGACCGCGAAGCCCTTGCCCGCTTCGCCCGCGCGGGCGGCCTCGATCGTGGCGTTGAGCGCCAGCAGGTTGGTCTGGCCGGCGATCTGGTTGATGAGGCCCACCACCTCGCCCACGCTCTCGGCCGCCTTGGCCAATCCCTGGACGATCTCGCTGACCTTTTCGGCCTCCTGCTCGGCCTCGGCGGCGATGCGGGTGCTGGTGCCGACCTGACGGCTGATCTCCTCGACCGAGGCCGCCATCTCCTCGGCGGCGGCGGCCACCGCGTCGACGCTGCCGTTGGCCGATTCCGAGGCGGACGCGGCGGCCTGGCTGCGCTCGCGCACGTGCTCGACCGCGCCTTCCATGGAACTGGCGGCCGAAAGCATGGTGTCGGCCTGGGACATCACCGCGCCGATGGCGCCCGAGACCTCCTCGTCGATGGCATTGGTCAGCGCCAGGATTTCGCTTTGCAGCTTGCGCCGGTTGCGGCGGTGCTCCGCTTCCTGCTGGACGGCGCCCTGGCGCACCTTGTGGGCGTTCTCGCGGAACACCTCGACGGCACCGGCCATGCGGCCGATCTCGTCGGTGCGGCCGATTCCGGGAACCTGCACCGACAGGTCGCCCTCGGCCATGCGGGCGGTGGCGTCGGTCATGTCCGACAGCGGCTTGATGAGCTGGCGCTCCATCAGCACCAGCGTGCCGACCATCAGCACCAGCAGCACGACGGCGGTGATGCCCTGGATCAGCGCCTGCTGGCGCACCGATTCCTCAAGCCCCTCGCGGGCCACCAGCAATTGGGTGGCGGTGTCGGCCACCGAGACCTGCACCGCCTCGACCAGGGTCTCGGTCAGGGATTGCAGCCCGGCGGCGCTGGAATCGAAATCGGTCTTCTGCGAGGCGCCGGTGACGGCGCCTTCCTCCACGTAGGCCCGCGCCATCTTGGTGCCGGCGTCGTAATAGACGTCGAAGGCCAGCTTGACCCCCTCCAGCACGCGCATCGAATCCTCCATCTTCAGGGATTCGGCGGTGGTGTAGGCGGTGGACTGGTGGTGCTGGAAGCTCTCGGCGATGTCGGCGGCCTCCGCGAGGCCGCTTTCCAGCCGCGCGGCATCGCCGGACAGGGCGATGTCGGTGAACAGCGCCTGGATCTTGGAGACGTCCAGCTGGATGTTCTTGATAAGCTCGATCAGCGGGATGTGCTCTTGCGCCACCACCTCCGAGACTCCGGCCATGTCGCCGGACAGACGGAACTGCTTGAGCGCCACCAGACTGTTGACGGCAAGACTGGCCAGCGACGTGATGAGGATGAGAGCGAAGGCTATGAAAAATTTACGACGGATCGTCATCGACCCCCCCGGATTCGGCCAGGAGGAATCTTGACGGATGCGCGGCGGACACGCAACTCCCAGCCGGAAAATATTACCACTTTCCCGCTGAAAGTCATCCGGCGGCCGGCATGGATCCGGCCGCCCCCTCGTCAGCGCGCCGCCACGACGTAATGGCGCAGGTTGTCCACTTCCATGTCGGCTTGGTCGAGCCGGCTTTTCACCACATCGCCGATCGTGACGATGCCGGCCAGACGCTGCTCGCTGTCCATCACCGGCAGATGGCGGATGCGCCGCGACGTCATGGTCTGCATCAGGCTTTCCACCGTGTCGTCCTCGTGGCACGTCAGCACGGCGGCGGTCATCAGGTCGCGCACCCTGGACTTCAGGCAGCCCTCGCCCTGCAAGGCCAGCCCGCGCACGATGTCGCGCTCGGACAGGATGCCGGCGATGGTGCCGTCCGCCTCGATCGCGATCAGGGCGCCGATGCGATGGGTGGCCAGCAGGCGGGCCGCCTCGCCCACCAGTGCCTCGGGGGCGACGGTGACCACGCCCGTCCCGCCCGGTTTCGCTTTAAGGATCGTCTTGACCAGCATGCTTTTCGCTCTCCCCGTTCCGTGTTCCAGGATACCTAGCCCGGCGATTGAGATAGAAGAGATAAGGGAGGGGGAGACATCCGCTTCAAGGGGATATCCACCCGATCCCGAAGATAAGCGGGCGATCACCTTCCATCCGTGCGGCCCGGCCTCCTCCACAAGTCGGAGAAGGCAGATTTCCCTTGAATTTTCAACCCCCTCTGGTGGAAAATGCATGCCTGCACAGAAACGTGCGGAATCACCTCGGCAGGATGACAAGAAAGGTCACGGCCATGGTTGAAGATCTTGAGACCGCCACGCGCGTCCAGGCCGTGAGCATGGCTCAGGCCTCCAATGTCCATTACACCGCGACGTCCAGCCCGGCGAGGAATCTCGCGCAGGCCATTTCCGATGCCATCGTGCTGTCGTCGCAAGCCCGCCAGGTGATGAACCAGTTGAGCCAGGGCAAGACGGTGGCCGAGGCCTGGCTGGATCACGTCACCGCCCCGCCCGACCTGACCAGGCCGGACACGCCGGCGCGCAGCGGCTTCAACGCCAATGCCGACGCGGATGCCGATTCGAACGGCGCGGCCTCGGTGAAAAGCGCCCTGCGCGCCACCCTGGGCGATCTCGGCTGGATGCTGGACGCCATGCATCCGCCCAAGGTGGACGCCAATCTGGTGGCCCAGGTGCTGGCCCAGCGCATGGCGGTGGACAACGTGGGCGCCAACCCGCCCCTGCCGGAAATCCGCGCCCGCGCCGACCAGAGCGGCACCGTGGCCGCCCTGTATGTCGAAAACCTCAGCATCACCGTGCAGAAGGGCACGGTGACCGAGGCCGGCGTCGATCGCGTCGCCTTGACCACGGTGGATCCGTCGTTGCGTGAGCGCGTCGCCAACGCCGACCGTCCGGTGGTGGTGGATGTGGGTGGCGGGACGCAGGGCTCCAGTGCCGCGCAATCCCTGCTGGAAGAGGCCGAGCGCCGCGAATCGGCGGCGGACGGCGCCGGCCACGCCCTGCTGATCCTGCGCCAGGGCGGCACCACCCATCCCGAAGGCACCATGCGCCTCAGGCTGGACGCGCTGCTGCCGCTGGGATAGGCCCGTGAAGGCGCCATCCCCGCGCAAGCGGGAATGGCGGGGCGGGACTCAGACGAACTTGACGTCGACCACTTCGTAGGATTTCGAGCCGCCGGGGGCGGTGACCTCCACGGTATCGCCCACATGCTTGCCGATCAGGGCGCGGGCGAGCGGCGAATGCACCGACATGCGGCCCGCCTTGATGTCGGCCTCGTGGGCGCCGACGATGGTGTAGGCCACCTCGTCGTCGGAATCCTCGTCGGCCAGGGTGACGGTGGCGCCGAAACGCACCTGATCGCCCGACAGCGAACTGATGTCGATGACCTGGGCGCGCGAGATGATGTCCTCGAGCTCGGCGACGCGGCCCTCGATGAAACTCTGGCGCTCGCGAGCCGCGTGATACTCGGCGTTTTCCGAGAGGTCGCCGTGCTCGCGCGCCTCGGCGATCGCCTTGATGACCGCCGGACGCTCGACCGACTTCAGGTTCCGCAATTCCTCCTCCAGCTGGGCCAGGCCCGCCGGAGTCATCGGGATCTTTTCCATACCAAGAAAGCCCCAGCCGTTTTAGGCGGTGAAGGCCGCGCGGATTCCGCGCGGCCTTGCCTCGCCCTTAGAAAGAAGTCTTAAAATACGATTGCAGCGGCGCAACATCAAGCGCGCCGCGACGCAGCGCCTCGATGGCGTCCACCGCCGCCCGCGCACCCGCCACGGTGGTGTAGTGCGGGATGTTGTATTGCAGCGCCGAACGGCGGATCGAGAAGGAATCCTTCACCGCCTGGCTGCCCTCGGTGGTGTTGACCACCAGTTGCACCTGACCGTTGGTCATGGCGTCGACGCAATGGGGACGGCCTTCCAGCACCTTGTTGACCACCTCGACCGCCAGCCCGGCCGCGCGCAGGGTGCGCGCCGTGCCATCGGTGGCGATGACCTTGAAGCCCATGCCGATCAGGCGCCGGGCTACCGGCACCATGTGCGGCTTGTCGCCCTCGCGCACCGAGATGAAGGCGGTGCCCTGGGTCGGCAGGTTGGTGCCGGCGCCGAGCTGGCTCTTGGCGAAGGCCACGGCGAAGTTCCTGTCCAGGCCCATGACCTCGCCGGTGGACTTCATTTCCGGACCCAGGATGATGTCGACGCCGGGGAAGCGGGCGAAGGGGAACACCGCCTCCTTCACCGCCACGTGCTCGAATTCCGGCTTTTGGATGTTGAAGCTCGCCAGGGTTTCGCCGGCCATGACGCGGGCGGCGATCTTGGCGATGGGAATGCCGGTGGCCTTGGCGACGAACGGCACGGTGCGCGAGGCGCGGGGATTGACCTCCAGGATGAAGATCTCGCCGTCCTTGACCGCGTATTGCACGTTCATCAGGCCGCAGACGTTCAGCGCCTTGGCCAGCAGCACCGTCTGGCGCTCCAGCTCGGCCTGGGTGGCCTGATCCAGCGAATAGGGCGGCAGCGAGCAGGCGGAATCGCCGGAATGGATGCCCGCTTCCTCGATGTGCTGCATGATGCCGGCGACATAGACGTCGGTGCCGTCGGCCAGCGCGTCCACGTCCACCTCGATGGCGTCCTTGAGGTAGAAGTCGATCAGCACCGGATCGTTGCCCGACACCACCACGGCTTCCTTCATGTAGCGTTCCAGCGCCTCGTGGTCGTAGACGATCTGCATGGCGCGGCCGCCCAGCACGAAGCTGGGGCGGATGACCACGGGATAGCCGATGCGCTCGGCCACCGCCTTGGCCTCCTCCAGCGAGCGCGCCGTGCCGTTGGGCGGCTGCTTGAGGTCCAATTCCTGCAACAGGCGCTGGAAGCGCTCGCGGTCCTCGGCCAGGTCGATGCTGTCGGGGCTGGTCCCCAGGATGGGAATGCCGGCCTGCTCCAGCGCATGGGCCAGTTTCAGCGGCGTCTGGCCGCCGAACTGCACGATGCAGCCCAGCACCCTGCCCTTGCCCTGTTCCTTGCGCACCAGGTCGATCACCGTCTCGGCGGTCAGCGGCTCGAAATACAGGCGGTCCGAGGTGTCGTAATCGGTCGACACGGTTTCCGGGTTGCAGTTGACCATGATGGTCTCCTTCCCGGCGTCCTCCAGCGCATAGGCCGCGTGCACGCAGCAATAATCGAACTCGATGCCCTGGCCGATGCGGTTGGGACCGCCGCCCAGGATCACCACCTTGTCGCGGTCCGATGGATCGGATTCGCATTCGGCCGGGTTGATGCCGTCGCCCTCGTAGCAGGAATACATGTAGGCGGTGGACGAGGGGAACTCGGCGGCGCAGGTGTCGATGCGCTTGTAGACCGGCTTGACGTTCAGCACCTCGCGGCGGAAGGCGGTCTCGGTCGGGGTCTTGCCCGACAGCTCGCTCAGGCGCTGGTCCGAGAAGCCCATCTTCTTCAGACGCAGCAGGCCGGGGGCGTCGATGGGCAGGCCTTTGGCGCGCACCTCCTCCTCCGCCGCGACGATGCCCCTGATCTGCTCCAGGAACCATTTGTCGAAGAAGCAGGCGGAATGGATTTCGTCCACGGTCAGCCCCAGGCGGAAGGCCTGGGCGACCACCAGCAGGCGGTCGTGGCGCGGCGTCGCCAGGGCCTTCTTGACCGCGTCCTTGCGGTCGGCGGCCGAGGCGCCGGGGATTTCCACCTCGTTGAGGCCGGTCAGCCCGGTCTCCATGGAGCGCAGGCCCTTCTGCAGGGATTCCTGGAAGGTGCGGCCGATGGACATGGCCTCGCCCACCGACTTCATCGAGGTGGTGAGGTTCGGGTCGGCGCCGGGGAACTTCTCGAAGGTGAAGCGCGGAATCTTGGTGACGACGTAGTCGATGGTCGGCTCGAACGACGCCGGGGTCACGCCGGTGATGTCGTTGGCCAGTTCATCGAGCGTGTAGCCCACCGCCAGCTTGGCGGCGACCTTGGCGATGGGGAAGCCGGTGGCCTTGGACGCCAGGGCCGACGAGCGCGACACGCGCGGGTTCATCTCGATGACCGTCATGCGGCCGGTCTTGGGGTTGACCGCGAACTGCACGTTGGAGCCGCCGGTATCGACGCCGATCTCGCGCAGCACCGCGAGAGAGGCGTTGCGCATGATCTGGTATTCCTTGTCGGTCAGCGTCAGCGCCGGGGCGACGGTGATGGAATCGCCGGTATGGACGCCCATCGGGTCCACGTTCTCGATGGAGCAGATGATGATGCAGTTGTCCTTCTTGTCGCGGACGACCTCCATCTCGTACTCTTTCCAGCCCAGCACCGATTCCTCGACCAGCACCTCGTGCACCGGCGACGCCGCCAGGCCGCCGGAGACGATCTGCTCGTATTCCTCGATGTTGTAGGCGATGCCGCCGCCGGTGCCGGCCAGGGTGAAGCTGGGACGGATGATCGCCGGCAGGCCCACGGTGTCCAGCGCCTCGCGCGCTTCCTGCAGGGTCTTGACCACGCGGGACTTGGGCGATTCCAGCCCGATCTTGTCCATGGCGTCGCGGAACAGCAGGCGGTCCTCGGCCTTGGCGATGACGTCGCGCTTGGCCGCGATCATCTCGACGCCGTACTTCTCCAGCGTGCCGTCGTCGGCCAGCTTCATGGCGGTGTTCAGCGCCGTCTGGCCGCCCATGGTCGGCAGCAGCGCGTCGGGGCGCTCCCTGGCGATGATCTTGGCGACGATCTCGGGCGTGATCGGCTCGATATAGGTGGCGTCCGCCAGCCCCGGATCGGTCATGATGGTCGCCGGATTGGAATTGACCAGGATGACCCGGTAGCCCTCCTCCTTCAGCGCCTTGCACGCCTGCACGCCCGAATAGTCGAACTCGCAGGCTTGACCGATGACGATCGGACCGGCGCCGATGATGAGGATGGACTTGATATCTGTACGTTTGGGCATCGATCTGGTTCCGGCGGCGTTTGGTTAACCACGAAGGCACGAAGACGCGAAAGAAAAGGAAAGTTCTATAACACTATCCTTCGCAGTCCATCACGCAGCACCTCGCTGTGAAAATTCAGCAGAAGACCGGTACGAATACCGGCCAGCTTGAGATAGGTGAGAAGCTGAGCATTATGCACCGGCAGCAACTTCTCAACTGCCTTGATTTCGATGATCAGCGTGTCTTCCACAATCAAGTCAAGGCGGTAGGCGCAATCCAAGGACAAGCCTTTATAGATCACGGGAACGGGAACCTGACGACGGAACTGAATTCGGTTCAATTCCAGTTCGCGCGCAAGGCATTGTTCGTAGGCTGATTCAGGCAGCCCAGGCCCCAGAGCCTTGTGCACTTCGATGGCGAAGCCGATGACTTTCCGGCTGACGTCCTCGAATTCCCCTTCCAAATCCTTCGTGCCTTTGTGGTTAAATCAACGCCTGCAGCGAAACCTATTTCGACGACTCGATCATTTCCACGAACCGGTGGAACAGGTAATGGCTGTCCTGCGGGCCGGGGCTGGCCTCCGGGTGGTACTGGACCGAGAAGACCGGCCGGCCCTCCAACCGGATGCCTTCCACCGACTTGTCGAACAGCGAGCGGTGGGTCACCGTCACGTTGGCCGGCAGCGAGGCTTCGTCCACCACGAAGCCGTGGTTCTGGCTGGTGATCTCGACCTTGCCGGTGGCGAGGTCCTTGACCGGGTGGTTGGCGCCGCGGTGGCCGGTGTCCATCTTGTAGGTCCTGGCGCCCAGCGCCAGGCTCAGCATCTGATGGCCGAGGCAGATGCCGAACAGCGGCTTGCCGGCCTCGATCACCCCCTGGATCATCGGCACCGCGTATTCGCCGGTGGCGGCCGGATCGCCCGGGCCGTTGGACAGGAACACGCCGTCGGGCCGATGGCGCAGCACGTCCTCGGCCGTCGCGGTGCCGGGCAGCACGGTGACCTTGCAGCCCGCCGAGGCCAGACAGCGCAGGATGTTGCGCTTGGCGCCGTAATCCACCGCCACGACATGGAGCTTGGGCGCGACCTGCTTGCCGTAGCCCCCGGCCAGGGTCCATTCCGCCTCGTCCCAGGCGTATTGCTGGCGGCACGAGACCTCCCTGGCGAGGTCCATGCCCTCCAGGCCCGGCCAGGCGGCGGCCTCGCGCCACGCGGCCTTCAGGTCCAAATTGCCGTCGGGGGCGTGCACCACCACGCCGTTGGGGGCGCCCCGGTCGCGGATGCGCCGGGTCAGCGCGCGGGTATCCACTCCGGCCAGGCCGACCAGTCCATGGGACTTCAGCCATTCGTCCAGATGACGCGCCGCGCGCCAATTGGCAGGATCGGTGATGTCGGCGCGCACGATCAGGCCGCGCGCCGCCGGGGTCACCGTCTCGATGTCCTCGATGTTGGTGCCGACATTGCCGATATGCGGGAAGGTGAAGGTGATGATCTGCCCGGCATAGGACGGGTCGGTCAGCACTTCCTGGTACCCGGTCATGGAGGTGTTGAACACCACCTCGCCCACCGACCGGCCTGCCGCGCCGATGCCCCTGCCCCACAGCACCGTGCCGTCGGCGAGCACCAGGGCGGCGGTGGCACCCGGGGGACGCGGGATGTCGAAGGCCGGCCCGGTCGCGTTGTCGTCGGGCGCGTGGTCTTGGGGCATGTCGGTCCTTTTATAAAAGCGCGCCCGGGTGGGGCGGACGCGGCGATGACGATAGCACCAGGCCGCGTTCAAGCGCGAGGACTCGCTTGCGGCGACGTCCTCCGGCGGGCCCGGTCTGCCCAGGTGGCGGCAGGTAAATTTCGCGCCTTCTATAGAAATCCGCGCCCCCTGTCAAGTACGGACCCGCTCCAGGTAAAATTGTGGTTTTTCAACTCACTAACACACAAGAGAGTCTTTGCTTTCGGAACGGTTTTCGGATAGCCTGAACGCTTTCCTGAGGGGGGAAGAATGCGCAACACCGGGGAGGCCCCATGCTGCGCCCGCAGCTGAACGATCGACTGAAAACCGCCATGCTGGCCAAGGACGCCCGCATGGTTTCCACCGTGCGCCTGATCCTGGCCGCGCTGAAGGACCGCGACATCGCCGCCCGTTCGCGCGGCGTGATGGACGGCATCGGCGACGACGAAATCCTGTCCATGCTGCAATCCATGATCAAGCAGCGCCGCGAATCCATCGCGCTCTACGAACAGGGCGGCCGCCTGGAACTGGCGCAGCAGGAACAGGACGAGATCGACATCATCCACACCTTCCTGCCCAAGCAGATGAGCGAGGCCGAGACCCTGGACGCGGTCCGGGCGGTGATCGCCGAACTGGGCGCGGGCGGCATCAAGGACATGGGCCGCGTCATGGCCGCCCTCAAGGCGCGCTACGCCGGCCACATGGATTTCACCAAGGCCAGCGCCACGACCAAGAAGGAGCTGGGGGGCTGATCCCTTCCCGGTCCCGCCCGGATGGCATTCCCGCCCGAATTCCTTGACGAACTGCGAAATCGCATCGGCCTGGCGGCCGTGGTCGGCCGCCGGGTCAAGCTGGTCAAGAAGGGGCGGGAATATTCCGGCCTGTGCCCCTTCCACAACGAAAAAAGCCCCAGCTTCACGGTCAACGAGGACAAGGGCTTCTTCCACTGCTTCGGCTGCGGCGCCCATGGCGACGCCATCGGCTTCGAGATGCGCGCCAACCACCTGTCCTTCACCGAGGCGGTGGAAAAGCTGGCGTCCGAAGTGGCGCTGGAGGTGCCCAAGGCCAGCCCCGAGGAACGCCGCCGCGAGGCGGTCCGCGCCTCGGCCCACGACGCCATGGAGGCCGCCTGCCGCTTTTTCGAAAAGCAGCTGCGTTCCGCCGCAGGGCGTGAGGGACTGGCCTACCTGCGCGACCGGGGCCTGAGCGAGGAGACCATCGCCCGCTTCCGCCTGGGCTGGGCGCCGGATTCGCGGGAAGCCTTGAAGAAGGCGGTGATGAGCGAATCCTGCCCGGAAAGCCTGCTGATCGAGGTCGGCCTGCTGAAGAAGCCCGAGGGTGGCTCCAGCTTCGACTTCTTCCGCGGCCGCGTCACCTTCCCCGTCACCGACCGCAAGGGCCGGGTGGTGGCGTTCGGGGCCCGCATCCTGGGCGACGGCCAGCCCAAATACCTGAATTCGCCGGACACGCCGCTGTTCCACAAGGGCTCCATGCTCTACGGCATCGCCCATGCCCGCGAGACGGCGCGGGAAAAAGGCGTGGTCCTGGCGGTGGAAGGCTATATGGACGTCATCGCGCTGCACCAGGCCGGCTTCACCTATGCGGTGGCGCCCTTGGGCACCGCGTTGACCGAACAGCAGATCGAGGAGATGTGGCGCCTGGCCGACGAACCCATCCTGTGCTTCGACGGCGACGCGGCCGGTCAGCGCGCCATGGCGCGCGCCGCCGAACGCGGCCTGCCGGTGCTGAAGCCGGGCAAGTCCTTGCGCTTCGCCGTGCTGCCCCATCCCGAGGACCCGGACTCCCTCATCAAGGCCAAGGGGGCCGGCGCCATGCAGGCGGTGCTGGACGCCGCCGAGCCGCTGGTCGAGGTGGTATGGCGCCTCGCCGTC
>AGTN01723223.1_pt1 | contig 12767 bp, 13 predicted proteins | sample 314218 | NCBI WGS metagenome assembly AGTN01 (sample SAMN02954264, study PRJNA73603) | bioreactor metagenome | biome: terrestrial; feature: non-aerated bioreactor; material: poplar woody material; isolation source: poplar biomass | place: USA | collected 2006-12 | reverse complement strand
GAAATTCTCCATATTAAAGACGAAAAAGAACTCGGGCAGAGTGGATCGGTTGGTTTTGACGCTATTTTCAACCATATTAAGGAAGCCGGTACCAAATATATTATCGTAGAGGTAGAGAAATACGATCATACTCCGATTGAAAGCGTAAAATTGAGCTATGATTATTTGATCGATAACTCTTTTGTACAAAAGAGTTATTCTAAATAAAGTTTGATTAGTACTGTTGTGTTAATTCAATGCCCTTGATGTGATTCTTCCACAGCCCGGTGCTATTTATCTGATGGATAAGGCTTATGTTGATTTTGAAGCCCTATACCGTATAAATCAAATAGAGGCATTCTTTGTGACAAGAGCAAAATCATCTTTTAAATACGAAGTTGTCGAACAAAATTTCAATATTGCCCCAACAACTGCACCTCTTTGATTATCGTTTATGTTGAAGGTTGTCCCCAAAAGTAACCTCTCAATTTATGAATTGAAAATCGACGGAGTCAAATAATGCAGGTGTTGGTCATTTCCGCTTTCGATAAAACGCCTATTCGTGAATTACTTTGCGAACAACGTCAACTCAGTCAAAATGTCAAAGAGCAACTTAATTTATTTGAATAATAATTTATGTCAATTTTAAATGCAACAGCACTAGTTTACTTACAAAGATGGGAAACTGAGGTGGTGATAAATAGGTCTCTCATAAGAATAAAGAATAAATAAAAACACTAAAAATATGCTTCGTATCGTTACTATATCTCTCATTTTTCTTCTCTTCTTGAATAGCCGCTCTGTATACAGTCAAAATAACGAACTCTTGCAGAATGATTATTCAATCGCAGCAGAAGATGCAGCCTGGTGCTGGTTTTCTGATCCAAGGGCTGTTTATTACAAGGGCAATAAAGAAGCAATCTATTATGGATTTATCAATTCAAATGGAGATGTGATAGTTAAGTCCTTAAATTTAGGAACCGGAGAAACAATAGCACACACTCTCCATGAATTATTACAGATAGATGACCACAATGTGCCAACGTTTCTGTTTCTGCCTGACGGGAGAATACTCACCTTTTACAACCATCATAACGGAGATATTTTTATGAGAAGAAGTAAAAAAGCAGAAGATATCACCGAGTGGGAGCAGGAGGTTATTATACTCAAGGAGGATAGCATAAACAGATACTGCTATACAAACCCCATTATGTTGAGCGAGGAGAACAACCGGATTTACCTTTTCGGCAGAAATATAGTCCGGAACAATAAAGGGATATATCCCGATACACGAATATACTGTATCTATAGCGACGACTATGGTGAGACATGGAGTACGGAAGTCAATTTACTTTACAATGATGGAAGGAATAATCCTCAATATGTAAAATATACTTCCGACAATAAATCAAGAATTGATTTCCTGTTTACTAATGGACATCCAAAGCTCGGTTCGGATATTTCTGTACATCATATTTACTACCAAGAGGGATATTTCAGACAAACAAACGGTGAAAAAATCGGAACTCTTGAAAACCTGCCTATTAGTATAAAGAAAACGGATAAAATATATGATGCTAATAAAACAGGAGTTCGTGCCTGGATCTGGGATATTGCTTTGGACAAGAACAACAATCCGGTGGTCACTTACGCACGATATCCGGATGAGCAAAATCACGAATACTATTATGCCAAATGGGATGGCAATAAGTGGATAGATAAGAAAATAATTAATTCAGGTTCATATATAACGATCATAAAACCAAGTAAAAAAATTAAAGAAGTCCATTATTCAGGTGGAATCGTATTAGATCACAATAATCCGAATAATGTTTATTTGAGTAGGACAATAAACAATAAGTTTGAAATAGTAAAATGTGAAGTCAGTCATGACGGGAATTTAAGAATGTATAATATTACTTCGAACTCCCAGCTTGATAATATCAGACCCTATATAGTGGATGGCAATCCTGCGGAAACGCTTGTTTTATTATGGATGTCCGGAAACTATTACCATTATACGGATTACAACACGAACTTAAAGATACTTATCAAATAAATCCTATCCAAAGACAGATTAATAAATAATAAGATTTTTGCCGATTAAGTAATTTCACCTATATTAGGACCTCTTTTTAAACGTCATGATTTGCCATGGATGGATGAGGCGTACCGAGATGGTAATTGGTCAGATATCGAGGAACAACTCCGTGAAATATACGACTTCAGGCTTCCTACCAGCGCGATATCCAGGATAACGGACCGGGTGAGGGAGACTTACGGCTTGGCAGGATCGGCCGTTAGAAGAGGTTTATTTGATTGTATGGATGGACGGCATCGTCTTCCAGCTACGTGAGAACTCCAGAGTAGTTAATAAAACGATTTACATTGCCGTGGGACTCTGCCGCGACGGTAAAAAAGAGGTCTTGGGACTCTGGCTTAGTAAGAATGAAAGTGCCGCTTTTTGGATGAGCGTATTAACGGATATCAAGGCCTTGGGTGTCAAGAACATTTTAATTACTGCTACCGACCATTTAATCGGATTTACCGATACTATCCAGAACGTGTTCCCTGAATCCCGTACACAAATATGCGTTGTTCACCAGATTCGGAAAACGTCTCGGTATGTGGTTTGGAAGGACAAAAAGGAATTTACCGGTGATATAAACAAATATATGATGCTCCCACTAAAGAGGCAGTTCAAGCGGCACTGGAGGATTTTGCCGTCAAATGGAAAGGTAAATATGCTTATGCCGTAAAATCCTGGCATAACAACTGGGAGGGATTAACCGTGTTTTTTGATTTTCCCGTGGAAATCAGGCGTATTACTTCCACCACGAACCTGATAGAAAACCTGAAAGGAAAGATCAGGAAATATACAAAAAAGAACCTGTTATTTCCTACTGATGAGACGCCTAGAAATCTGTATATATGGCATTTATGGAGGCAACGAAGAAATGGGCAATGCCTATAAGTGGGGCCTGATACTGAATCAATTTTTAATTATCTTTGCCGGTAAGGTCAAACTCTAAAGCAGACCCTTCAATTACTACTTACACACTTACTGGAATAGTGTCCATTGTAGCCAAAAACTCCGCCGGAAGAGGGTTTCTGAATTGTATCTATTCATACCCATCCCGGCGGAGAAAAGAGAGAATTCACAAAAATATCGTTAGAGCTTCATTTTAACTCTTCCAGTCTTGTCTGTCGCTTTTAATTACTGATTATCCTGAAACAATATTATAGCTTCATTTCCCAGCCCTTTGCATATTTTCTGCTCCATAGCTTTGAGGCAGCCTTATTATTCAGAATATGTCCGTTAACGGGGTTTGTCCTGAATGTACTGTCTGTTCGTTGGGCGATATTGCCCAACAGGGCCAGCGTTGAACTGATGGCGCCTACATTTATGTCGGCGGCTAACGGTGTGCCTTTTTGGATGCCATTTAGGAAATTGGAAAAATGAAACGAATCCAACTGCTGTGAAGGATTCATTGTATCTCCTTCCCTGAATTCGATATTACTGGTAACATCTTTGATAAGCTTATTCTGCAGATCATAGATTTTGTATGCATTCCCTCCTCCAATTACCAATGTCCCCTTTTCGCCGTAAAAAGCGGCTCCAACGGTAGATTCTTCGATGGAACGGCCATTACAGCTTCTGCCTTCCCAGGTGATAAGCTTGTTTTTCCCATATTCGAGATTTACGATCTGCGTATCGGGGAATTGCCAATCATCCTGGTAGCAATACCTGCCACCGGAGGAGCTGACTGCCGTAGGATACGTAAGGTCCATTCCCCACCGCAGGATATCGAGAAAGTGCACCCCGTTATTCCCGGATTCGCCGGTACCCCAGTGATAAAACCAGTGCCAATGGTAATGGAGGAAGTTGTCTTTGTAGGTATCCACACGAGGTGCAGGCCCCTGCCACAATTCCCAGTCGAGCCAGTCGGGGATGGCTGTCGGTTTACCGATGCCTATGGACGGACGGTTGTTCGCGTACCATGCTTTCCCGAAATATACATCTCCTATAACGCCTTCTTTAATTTCCTGAACAGCCTTTGCTACATTGGGCCACGACCTGCGTTGCATGCCGGTTGCCGTAGTTACATTATATTTTTTTACAGCCTCTATCAGAATTTCATTCTCATTCGGATTGTGCCCTGTGGGTTTTTCAAGATACACGTGTTTACCGGCCTTCATAGCCATCAATGCGCCGGGGGCATGCCAGTGTTCCGGTGTGGCGATGATAACGGCATCAAGATCTTTCGCTTCAAGTAGTCTTCGAATATCTTTTTCGCTTTTCGGTATGTATCCGGCTATCTTCTGTACGTTGGCTATACACTTTTCCAGGGCGCGTTTATCCACATCGCATACATAAGCTATTTCACATCCTTTTTCCCGTGCAAAACCGGTTGCGAGGGCGTTCCCGCGTGCGTTTACTCCTACTGCTCCCATGCGGATCCTATCGTTGGCTCCAACAATATTCCGATAACTTTTTGCGCTGAAGCCCGGCAACACACCTCCAATGGAGACAGCCGCCGTTCCAACAGCCATATTTTTAATAAATTCTCTTCTTGTAGTCATAGTATATGTTTGTATTTTTTAAATATCATTTTACTCGTATTGCACCCGGTAAAACAAGTAGATTTGTTTTCTGCTCATCACGTATCGAAAAAGTGTTCGCAGTAGCATAATCAGCAAGTCCGTTATTTTCTTGCTTAAAATACAAATTTATAAAATATTATTCCGCCGTTACGTATATTTGCGTTGAATTGTCTTCAAAAAGCGCAGGTGCAAATTTGCTTGCGGAAAATAAACATCACGGAAAGAGTAAATAAATCACGAACGGGATGGTGAAGGAAGGAAATATGCATTCTTTTTCACTTTTAGTTGGTTAATAGTGATAAAATATAATGAAGAAACAATTTTATAAAGATGTTTTTCCAAATGACTGCATTTTTGCCTAACAATATTTTCAATTATATTTCCGACTTCTTGTACCCCGATAATTAAAACAGGAAATCACAGTCTTCTTATATGTTTTGCCTATAGTAAGCTCAACTCCACCGGTTAAGGTGAGAGAATTACCGCTTATAAAATTCACATATGTAATATTCACTGTATACCTTTTATGACATCGTACCAAACCTTGTTCACTAAAATCATCCGAAAGTGTTCCCATCGGTACGGCAATAAACAGTTTTTTACCTGTACAAAAGTGAATGCTACAATAACTTCCTTCCGCTTCAAGATAAAGAATTTCTTCCGTACGGATACGGATAAAGCCGTTTTTATGAGGTATAACTACAGGAATATATCTGTTATTCACTTCTTTACAATCACCTAACTTCTTTAGGTGTGTAATAATTACTTCCGGGGAGTTTTGCATTTCATATGCAAGAGGAAATACATCCCCTTCGATCGATAGTCGGACCGTTACTTTCGGCATATTGTTAATTTTTTGGTTAAAAAATTGAAGATTATCACGAAAGAAAGCGCATTTAGCAGGATATGTAAAATATATTTTCCGAACGGAAGTTTTATTTTCCGAATGGCCCAAATCGCAAGTTTGTTTTGGAATCTTTGCAAATTTACATAATAAGAGGATTGTTTTCACGGATGAATATCTCTCTTCAAAAAATCAAAAAACATTGCGCCAAATAGCTGTTGATAAAATAATTTTTAAAATGGGGAAAGGCCGATCTTTTTTTACAACGTGGATTTGCAAATCAACAAAACAGGGATGCTGAAAACTGTATAGAGTAAGCAAAAAAGATAAAAAATGATGCTATGAGTACTATTCAAAAAATGAGAGAAGATATTTTAGCCGTTATGGAAGAAGCATATCCGGTTCATGATGTCAAATTGATAAAAGTGAGTGACGGTTATTCGGAGGTCATCTATAAGTACTCAAGACAGATTAACGAATATCTGGTAAAATGTTACAAAAGCTGATTTAGATATTCACAATAGATCCAAATAAAGAGGTTAAATGTCTCAAAATAGAAAAATTAGGCCTTTGAGTGTTGAATATTTGAATTTGTTCTCAAATAAGAGTACGGGAATAAAGAGGGTAAAATCACATTGTGATACCCTCTTTATTTATTGAATACTATTTGCTTTTCTCCATCAACGGAAAAATTCGTTATCCTGAAACATACATTATACATACATTTTTTGATTATCCTCTTTTACAGGCGATGTTACTGTTAACCGTCACCAAACGATCGTTCTGCATCTGCCGCCCGGTGTCATCAATCAGAAAAGCATTTGTTTTATGGAGACCGGGAAAAAGATCCCGAAAAGGCTGTTCGGAAGCAAAAACGGTCGTTCGGAAAATAGAATTGGGTCTCGCCACCCGGAGGGATATTTTTGTCAGCGGAACGTTCCGGAAAATTATTCATTATTTATTCATTATTAAAAAAAAGAACTTATGAATCCAATGTCAGTTGATTCCACCCCTTCACAGGTTGCGACCAGTGCCTTAACGGGGATCCCGTTCAGCCAGATTATCGGCTCGCCGCTGAAGGCTGCTATCGAAGCGCAGGCAATGGCGGCACAAACAACGTGGCGGTTTATTCAGGAGGTAGGTTTGAATACCGATGACAAGGGCGAAAAGAAGGCCGTCAATGTTTCTTTCGACTTTGTACAGGACGGTAAAGAAGTACGTCTGAATATCCCGCTTTTGACTATCGTACCCATTCCATACATTGCGATTGACAGCATTGATATTGCTTTTAAGGCAAAGATCAATGCCGAATCCAGCTCTCACAACGAAGCGTCGGAAAGCAGCAGTACGGATCTGAATGCCAAAGTAGGAGGAAGTGTTGGATGGGGGCCTTTCAAAGCCAATTTTGAGGCTTCTGCGGGTTATTCGTCCAAAAAAGATTCTAAAGCGACGCAAGACTCGAAATACAGCGTGGAATATACGCTCGATATTACGGTAAAAGCCGGTCAGGATAGTATGCCGGCAGGTCTTGCCCGCGTGCTCGACATCCTGAATAACTCTATTTCGGTGAATAATCCGAAGGGAGAACTGGGAGCCAGCATAACCCAGACGGAGGATGGCAAGCTTCAGTTGATCACCACTTATAAAGACAGCGAAGGTGTATTTAAACCGGAACAGATTTCGTTCGGGAATGAAACCGGAGATAAACATCTCTCCAACGACGGACGAAGTGCAGTATTTGAAGTAGATGATGCCAACCGAGGAAAAGAAGTTGAAGTGAAGGCCGGTCAGAACGCCCGTACGGTGAAAGTTCCGGCATAGGCCCGATAACCTGGATCCCCTGCAATCAACCGTTTTCGGGTAAATTACGGGGGATTCTTTTAAGAATATCATTATGGCGAAATTAAGAAACATAGTAGGTTGTATATTGAATGAGTTTACACAGGCTCAACATCTTGCCAATAATTATGCGGCACGATTGGGTCGGGAGTATGCCGAAAACGATTTATTACGGTATTTCATGATCCCCAACGCTTATGCCAACGGTATAACGTTCAGCTTGAAATTTGCAGTCAATTCTTCGGAAGAAACAGAAACCGTGTCGGAGATCAATTATTCCAGGCTAATTCAGTTCTTTTCACAATTGGCGGTTTCTATTACCGAAACCGTGATCACAACAACGTTGTATGCTGCGGAAGGAAGTATTGTCAGAGGAGTAGAAAATTACCGTAAACTCAAGGAAAAAGAACAGGTTTTGAGGAACGATTTCCATGAATACCTTACCAGTGCGCTACGTGAAGAATTGGTGAAAAAAGCCATCAACGAGGTAGATGAAGACGGTGTTCCCGACCATAACCGGATTTTCGATGTGGCCATGGAGGTCGTCAATCGCAGATTTTTTGAACATTCCGAATTGAATCTGGGAGCAGGTGGGCAGGACGTGTTCGATGAAATAAAGGAATCGTGCAGCTCTTTTGTCGCAACACTTGTGGAGCATTCGTGCAAACGGATAAACGTACTGGAAACACGAGAGGAAGAATTGCTGGATATTTCGGTCGATGCGGAAACACTATCAAAAACCGCACCCGAAAACTTACAACAGATAACTTTCGATGTGAATCTCCGCAATTATCAAATCAGTAAAATGGAAACGGAGAACGGCGGTATAATGGATTTCATTATTCCCGCTAACAATGGCTAAACAGTTAAAATCAGTTCTGTATGAGTACATCAAAAAAACATCAAAGAAACAGTCAGGTGATGGATTTGAAGCAGTTAATCGCCACACCGCTTATTGCCACCCTGGAAGCCGATGCAATGACCACTACCGGTTATATCGATTTTCTGAAGGAAGTAGCTTTTGAAGCCGGTGAAAACGGTGGACTGGGTAAGTTACGCACGTTCACATTCCAATACTATCAGAATGATAGCGGAGGGAAAACGCTCAAAACCGTGGAGATCCCTGTTATCTCATTGATCCCGATTCCATTGTTGCAGATCAAAGAGGCGACATTCGATTTCGATATCAGAATACTCGATTCGGTAACGGAACAAACCGAACGGGAATTTTCTTTCGACGGAGAAAATGAAAAGCCGGACGATAACGAAAATAAAACGGCTATCCGTGCAGCTCTTGCGCCGCAATCGGGAAAATCGAATGAAACAAAAGATAACAGCCTGACGGCTAATATGAAAGTACATGTCGTCATGCAACAGGCGGATATGCCGGCAGGTCTGGCAAACCTGCTTTCGTTGTCGGCACACAACATGTCCATCGAAAATGCAAAGGAAACAGATCTAAATCCCAGACCTTTAGTACAATAAAACCGACGGAAGGAGGATGAAATATGAAACAAAGCATGTAAATCAAAGATGTATGCCACAAGACAATGATAATTGATTTACATGTGGCGTTCCTCTCGTCCCGATAGCAATCGGAAATCAGGAGGCTTTAATGAAAAAAATAAAAATTATCGTATGAAACCGACATGATTCAAATAATCATAAAACATCCGAAGGAAATGATTATTTGAATCATCAAAGGTTCCATACACCGAAATAAAGAAAGTAAAATATCGTATGAATGATCAAAAACAACAACAGCCGTCGGGATTTAACTGCCCTGTATGTAATGGCTTTATACCGGTCTCCATCCAACAATTGTTGGCGACGGATAAATTTGTTTGTCCGCACTGTTCACTCGAGATCCGGTTGAGCAGAGAGAGGTCGCAGGAAGCATTAAATGCCTTGCAAAAAGTGCAGGAGGCGGACCAAAATGTGAGGAAAGCATCCGTATTCAACGGAGTGAAGTATTAACAATTAAACATATTCTATCATGAATGTATTACGAAAAGGATGTATGGGGACACGTGTCGCCGAGTTACAGGAGGCGTTGAAGAAACAGGGATATCCTGTCCGCGTAGACGGAATATTCGGACAACAAATGTACATTGCCGTCTGTCAATTCCAACAAAAAAACGGATTAATGCAAGATGGGGTAGTCGGTAAAGAAACATGGAATATGCTTAACGGAAACGTTAAAAACTCAACCACACCTGCCGTGGCAACCGCACCTGCCACAACGGCAACCTCTCAACCGACTGCAAATCCCGTGTTAAAGGAAACAACGTTCGATTATGCAAAAACAGCCAAAGTGCTGAATGTGGAAGAAGCGGCTGTTCGTGCCGTATGTGAAATTGAATCCGGAGGACGGACAGGCTTCTTAAAAGACGGTCGTCCGATGATTCTCTTTGAAGGGCATATCTTTTGGCGGGAACTTAAGAAAAGAGGCATTGAACCGGAAACGTATCAGACCGAATACAGTGATGTCCTTTTTCCAAAATGGGACAGATCGAAGTATAAAGGCGGTGCTGCCGAATACGATCGTTTGAACAAAGCCGCCTCCATCAACGAAGAAGCTGCTTTATGTTCGGCGTCATGGGGAATGTTCCAGATTATGGGATTCAACCATAAATTGTGCGGATATGATACGGTACAGGCGTATATTGAAGCCATCAAGGCAAATTCTGATAATCATTTATTGAGTTTTGCCAATTTCCTGAAAAATACGGGAATAGATCAACCTTTGAGGAAATTGGACTGGGCTGGTTTTGCTGTCAAATATAACGGCCCGGGTTACAAGCAAAACCAATACGATGTGAAACTTCAAAATGCCTATCTAAAGTATAAAAAGCTATTAAATAGTGAATGATTTATTATTAATCCATTAAAAAAGTAAGAAAAATGAAAAAGAAACGATTACCGGGCGTATTGATCTCTTTGCCGGTTGCGCTCAGCCTGCTGATTGGAAGCTTCATGGTACAGGAGAAATTAAATGACAATCGGGAAACCGATCCAAGGGAGGAAGTCTATCTGACAAAAGGGAATGATTTGTGCAAAAATCTGGAAGAATACCTTACGAAAGAGTTTTCCAAAGGAACGAAACCGTTAAAAGACAATGCCTCTGTTCGAGTATTCGGTTTGCAGGAGAAAGATGCTGTGGGAAAAGCCTTGGAGCTGTGTTCCAGATTGAATGCGAAAAAAGAAGAATCCGGGAGGGAAGATTTGGTTTATAAACTTCCCGACGGATTGGGAAGCATCGTTATCCGGGAGGTTTATGAGGATGAGGTCTTTCTCAAGCTCTCATTTAAAACGGATTGTAAGGAGTTGCCTTTTACCGAAATATGGTATGTCAGCCTGAAACGTTATCATCAGCGTTGATCCGGGGTAAATAAAACCAAAAGGCTATGAAACGGAAAATGGCTATCTTCCTGATGCTTTGTACCGTCGCTATCGTTTACGGTTTTGAAGGGAACGACGATAATGTTACGCGGGATTACTATGTGCAACTGTATAAATCGCAGCCGTATATTCCCGATTTCAGACAATCGTTTCCTTCGGAAAGCGATAAACGGGACTACAAGAAATTACGGGATTACCTCAACAACAAAGAGGAAATATTACGAATTCTCAAAATGGCGGGCGACGAATATTATTACGGATTGTCTTATAGCAGGCTCTATGCTACCGACTATATCCAAAGCCTGGAAGACGAATTACGCACACGCGATCCGAACGACAAAATTCTTCTTCGTCTTAACTCGGTCAGACCTTCTTTCGATTACACCGGTACGTTTACGGTAGGATATGTCGAGGCGGAAATTTTACCCGTCATACGGGCACGTTATGAAGAAGCAGCACGCCGGGACAGCATGAATCAAGAGGCTTACATGCAGATCCAGAGCAATGTGGACGCGATACAACAGGATATTTTCCAGGCAGAACAGGCTATTTATGCTTCGTTGTCGCCGGAATTTCGCGACCAGGATTTCAGGATATGGATAAGCATGACGTTTTCGGGATTGATAGCCGTTATCCTGTTTGCCTTTTTCCTGATTATCTATCGGCGGTCGGACTCTTCGCTTTACCGGCAATTATTAAGCAGCTCGGGCTTGCAATTCATCACCGTTTTTGTGCTGATTATCGCCATTATTCTGTTTGGAATTCTTAATGTGCTTGGAGGAAGTGAGTTAGCTGCTATTCTATCGGGTATATCCGGTTATATTCTGGGGAAAGGCGGCGCGACGGTGTCGGAAATGATGAGCCGGGAAAAGGAAGATAACAATCAAACGATCATACCGGATGGAATAGCTAATACCGATGAACGGAATAACATGGATGTTCCGGTTGATTATCCGGAAGGAATACAACCGGTAAAAAGAACAGAAAACCAGGTTGATATATTGCCGGAACCGGTAACATCTCTTCCCGAAGAGAAAGAAGAGTTGCTTCCGGAACAGGAAGAAAAGTTTTTCCCGGGTGGATATTAAAGAATGAAGTAAAACAGGTTGTAAATCAATTTTTTTGACAAGATGGCTAATAACCATAATCTGTTCGCTGGTAACAAAAAGACGGTGAAGACGAATTGTTTATCGGTTTTAACAGCATACTCCTGTTTTTTTACATGTCCTTTAACCGTCAACGAAATATTTTCGATTTGGATAAGATCTTATAACCCGTTTTTAAAAAGAAAGGAGGCCGAAGTGTACACTTAAATAACTTATAATCGGATATTTAAATGAATAAGGAAAAGGAGATCGTGAAAATCCTAACAAAAGAGTAACAACAGAGGTTTGCTCCTGCCGGAAAGAGGGGCAAGAAATAAATAAATTTAAAAAATAAAATTATGACAAACAAAGAATTATTTAAAGAAGAAAATTTGGTTTTTGTTTCGAAACATGAGGGTGTGGTTGGTAGCCTTTATTTTAGGGCAATAGGCGAGAATGGAAACGTTTATCGTGGAAGAATCCGGTTAAACCATGATCATGGGCCTCAAATAAGTAATGCCGGTACCCCTGAAGAAGTATGGTTATTGGTTACTGAAAGAGGTCTTTCGGCTTATAAAGATGGAAAAGGAAAAAGAGAGGAGAGAAGGACCAAAATACCGCAAGATGAAATACTGGGTGATTTGGTGAAAAATTTTGACAACACGCTTGATAAAGCCGAAGGAAAAACGATTTATGAAGTTTATTCGAATGGGAGTCATCCTTCAAGAGGACAATTGACTATCGTAGGAAAGGGATGTATGGTTCCGAATTTGAATCAAGAGCAAATAGATTTGATTCGAGATACAATACTTGGAGAGACTAAAGGTAACGGAAATTGTAAAGATACAAACGGGGAATATGATAAAAAGCTTATTGCTGATGCAAACAAAGCAATAATTAAACTTACAAAGGAAGGGGATTTTCCTGGTTGGATCACTCAAGAAAGTGGAAAATTTGGTTGTTAGCATCGTATGAGAAAATCTGTTCTTGTAACTATCTTTTATTGCCATTGT
>AGTN01196213.1_pt1 | contig 12779 bp, 7 predicted proteins | sample 314218 | NCBI WGS metagenome assembly AGTN01 (sample SAMN02954264, study PRJNA73603) | bioreactor metagenome | biome: terrestrial; feature: non-aerated bioreactor; material: poplar woody material; isolation source: poplar biomass | place: USA | collected 2006-12 | reverse complement strand
GAGACAGCGACATACTACATAGATACGACATGCCTCTATACACTCTGTTCCTCTGCCTGTTAGGACATGGTCAAGAGCCTGCACCATGTTGTGTTTTCTGTGGAATAATTCCACAATGGGAAGTTCCTATGAATCTTTTTTTAAGATCAATAAGAAAAAAATACCGTCCGGGAGGAGACGGATTGCATCAAAATTAAGATAGCACCGCCACCGGATCCGCTTTCACCGTATTTCCAAAATTAACGCAACTCCCACCCTTTCGCGGCGAGCGCTTCTGCCTGCCCGTCGCCCGGCGGCATGCCGGAAATCCACAGGTCGCCTTGGGACACCTCTCTCAACATACCGATTATGCGTTCCGTTTCGTCATCGGAAAACGGGTTTCCAAACAGCCAGAGACGGTTCAGTCGGCTGTTTTGTGAAATATCGAGGGAGGTAAGTTCGTTGTTGTAGGCCAACAGCCGCGCCAATTGTTCATTTTTGGAAACATCAAGAGTGCTTAGTTTATTGCCCGAGCAATCCAGAAAGGCAAGGTCGGCGTTATTCGACAGGTTCAATGTAGAAAGTTCGTTGTTGAAACACCACAGCGAAACCAACGCCGTGTTATTCGATACGTCGATCGCGGTGATACTGTTGCCCGAACAATCCAGGCCGGTCAACGCCGCGTTTTTTGATATATCAAGCGCAGTGAGCCGGTTGAGCGGGGTGTGCAGTGTAACCAGGGAAGGGTTGCGCGAGACATCAAGTGCCGTTAGTTCGTTGGAGGTACAGCCCAGATACGTTACATCACCGTAAATGGAAACCGTTTTCAGGCCGGACGCGAGGATATAGTCCTGGTAAGCGTTGAACACCTTCACGTCCTCGGCACCATCCTCCGCACGCTCACCGTTGCCGTCGAGGTCTATCCACACGCCGAAGCGTGTCCGGGCGGGGGCATCCACCGACAGGTTTACAATCCCGTCTGCGCGTCCGGTTGCCATGGTGATGACGCTTCCTGAATCTTCTGTGGCATCATCCACATGGAAACCATCGATAATATCTGGCTGACACCCTGTTACCGCTATTGCAAGCATAATAACGGATATGTATAAATATTTATAGTTCATAAATTTATCTGTTGTATATGGTAACTTTTACCTTCCGAATCATGGGTTCTAACCTCAAAATCTTTAATTCGAGGCGCTAAGCGCCAATTTTTCACTTTTCACTTTTCACTTTTAGCTTTTCACTCAATAACCACTCTTCTCACGTCGTTTACCGCGGTGTTTTGGAGGCGTATCACATACACCCCTCCTGCAAGGCCGTCCGCCACTTCTTCACCGCCGGCATTTACCTCTCTGCGTTGCAGGAAGGTTCCGTTTTCATCGGAGATAAAGGCCGTGCAGGATCTGCCGCTTTGGTTACTGATCAATATCTTACCGTCGGTCGTAGCCGATACTTCGATCAACGCCTCGTCGTCCGACAGCAGGCTGTCGTTGCCCGCGTACGTCAGGCGGAAACGGGTAGCGGATGCGCCTTTCTTCGCTTCGAACGTGTAAGAACTACCGTCCACGACGCGTTCTTTCGCTCCAGTAACCAGATCGTGCAGGTAAATCTCAGCGCTTTTCAACTCGTTCGAGAGGAAGAAGTCGAGCGTGTATTTGCCGTCGGATTCGGCTTCGAATCCGATCGTCACATTATCCAGTCCCGACACGGTGGCCACCTGCAACTGACTGTCGTCCGATCCTTCCACGTATAGCTGCACGATGCCGTCCTCGGTCATCTTACGGCCATCCCAGCCGTTATCATAACCGTGGGAAGTACCTTCCTTGCTGAAGATCCATACCCGGTCGGCCGATTGCTCACCTATCACGTCCATCACGAGGGAGGGAAGCTTTGGGGACACGGAGCCCTTGTTTTGGCTTTCTTCAATCTTCGCCGAACGGGTAACGATCTGCGTGCCGTCGCCACGGTTTACCGTGGTATTTTTTACCAGCTTGCTGTAATCTATCTCCAGATTACCCACGTTACCGCTGCCATCCGTTGCCAGAAGCATAAACGCATGCATGGAAGGAACCCTGTCCGGGAAATTATCCTGTCCGCCGAGATTCACAGGCACTGCCAGGTATTGGCCGCTTCTGTAACCGTCCTGATTGATGGCCGTACCGTTAAGTTTCCGCCACTGGTCGCGCGTGCCGGTGTTGAACAGGTAAACGGCTTGATTAACATCCGTGGGGAATGTCAGCGCATCGGCACTGATGGGTATCGCCGCCGTGTAGGAGTTGCTTACCAGGTTGGCCCCCGGATAGTTCACGCCTGTCGTTCTGGTAAGCGGGACAACGGCGTCGCCCACGTTCAGCGTACCGGCAAAGCTGTAAACATCTGTCGGTTGGCTTTTGCTGTCGTTCGTTATTTCATATCCTTTGAAGGCCTCTAAAGCCGTGCCCGATGGCACAAGCTGCCATTTATTGCCGTTGAACGGTTCCGTCCATTGGTTTATCATTTCACTCCCACCTACGTGGCCGTAAGGAAATTCAACGCTGTTTACCGGAATACCGAAATACTGCCAGCTGCGCGTATAGAATCCGCAATCCGCGCAATCGAACGCCTGGTTGTAGAATTCCACAATCGCCTCCACGTTCTGGTTATCACCGGGATTTGTAAAAATCAGGGTGCCGCCGGCTTCTTCGTCATCAGGATCGGCTTTTACAACGATGGTTCCATCGGACGAATTTTCGTCGGTCACCGTTCCATTGATGGTCAGCATGTCTCCCAAAGTAACCACCAGATTCATATCCGAATTGTTGATCAGATTGCCTATAACGCGATCCTCCTCAAGATATAAATCTCTTACGGCAGCCCCTGAACCGTTTCCATTACCGGAAACACCGTTGTTATCATCAGTCGCGAATTCAATGTCTTCTCCGGGAAGAGGCACATATTTGGCCGTCCAGTTATCCACGTTGTCCCACTCGGTGCTTATTGTGCCGTGCCAGTAGTTTTTCAGAGCAGGAGGGCTCACCAAAATGTAAACGGTAGCTCTGTCACAGGCAACAGGATCGCCGTCATCACACACCTCATACACGAAGATGTCTGTACCGATAAAACCGTCTTCGGGAACATAGGTAAACGTTCCATCGTCATCTAAAGTCAATGATCCGTTAGAAGGGCCTGTCACCTGAGTTACTTTACGGTCATCCCCTTCCGGGTCGTAGTCGTTATCCAATACGTTTCCGTTTACCGGATTTTTTCCTTCCGCGTAATAGATATCATCGTTCGCGTATGTGTGGTTCTCCTTGTTACTTTTCGGCAGGACAATAATGGTTACGGTTGCCCTGTCACAGGTTTTCGGATCACCATCATCACAAACTTCATATTCAAAAGTATCCGTTCCTTTAAACCCCGGATCAGGAGTGTAAGTATAAGTTCCATCCGCTGATATTGTTACCGAACCATGTGCCGGAGAACTTACAGGCGTAGTAGTAATAATAAGGTTATCACCGTCAGGATCAAAGTCATTGGACAATACATTTCCCGAAACAGGCGTATCCTCTTCGGTAATACCTGTATCGTCATTAGCTACGACATTATTATTGCCGGAAGGATCCCGAACAGGAAGAACATTGATGGTTACCGTTGCCGTGGCGCAAGCTTTCAGCGGGGCAGGAACATCATCACAGACCGTATATGTAAAACTATCGGTACCTGTAAAATCAGCTTTCGGCGTATAAGTATATGTTCCGTCGGCGTTCATTACAACGCTTCCACCTTCGGCTGTTGAAATGCTACCCGTAGATGTAACCGCCTGCGTATGACCTTCGGGGTCGAAGTCATTCGTCAGGACATTCCCGGTTACAGATTGATTTTCGTGGGTAACATTGATATCATTTACCGCGTAGGTTGTATTTACCGGAGTCACCACAACCGTTGAACTATTATTGCTATGGTCAGGATCCGATGATGGTACCTCAGGATATCCTTCCGCCGTATTGTTGTATATTCCGGATGGAAGTACTTTAGCCCTTATAGTCAATATCCTTACGTTCTTGCTTAAATCTTCGGAATCATAAGGTATATCATATACAGTCCATTTCCCTGTAGCCGTATCGTATGTTGTTTGTTGATTATTCCATGTTTCCGGATCATTACTTCCGATAGGTGCCGGAGTAACCGTTGCTCCCATAGGTGCTGAATGGTTTTTGTACTCATACCCGGAGGGCAACAAATCATCTACTGTTATATCCTGGGCATACATCAGGCCTTTGTTGGTTACCTTGATTGTAAAGGTAACTTCACTGCCTATAGCTGGGGTTGGATTATTTATTGTTTTCACAACTTCTATATCGGATTTATCCCAGTTAAATGTGAAATTAAGCTCCAGTGTTTCCATCCATGAGCCGGCATAAACATTAAATGTATTGTTGTTTCCGATACCATTATCCCCACTTCCCCACCATATATTGCCGGGACTATCAACACCCGTGGTATTCACTGCGGGCGATTGAACACTATTGGACGGTGTACCGGACCAACTATTGCTGTTTTTATCTCCGGTATAAATTTTACTATGGTCCCAGAATAATTTTACCGTTGCACTCGCCATGTCTACCGGCCTCATATTTTTCATTGTTATTCCAAGGCTTTGCTCCATATCGAAAACAGGAAAATGTACCGGGAAAAAATTCGCAGATGTAAGTAATTTTATTTGAGTACCACCCGGAACTACGTTCCCACTCGCATCTTTCCCATCCCAATATACTTCATATATTCCCGCTTCATCGAAATATCTAAATATCTGTACATCACCTGCAGAATACCCCCCCGAATCATCGAGGTCCACCAGGATATCTAATGCACCCGGAGTGTCGATTTCTACTTTAAAGTAAGCTTCACCTCCGGTAGCATCCGGTTTCCTTCTGAATCTTACATCTGTACTTGCAATTGGAGCAAGTGAAGTTTTCCAGATCGATTCGTCGGGTTCCTCTACAAATAACGGATATTGATAACGGTTGGATGTCCCGGTAATAGACTTGCGGTTTCCTTCAATGTCCGGTACACCGGGAGAAAGCTCATTGTTCAACGGACCTGAATCGTTGGCGAAAAACACGGCATAACCGGCATTGGATCCCCCGAAATTTACATATTTGATGTAATAATCATCTGGTTGATCCGAATAGGTATTATCTACCGGGACATAAAATCCAAAATTATCGTGGAAAGAAGAAGCATTTGACTGTCCGTTTGTACCGGAAGGAAGACCGTTAATGGTACTCCAATATTTGCAATACACACGACCTGGACGCTTTGTATTACCAGAAGCAACGGTTACATCCCATTCCGAAATTTCAAAGCCTGTGTCACCGGGAGAAGCCATTTCTACCCAAAAAGCACGGTCCTGACCGGTATTATTCGTGAACTGTCCTCCGGCATTAGTGCCGGTTCCAACAGTATAACCTCCTGAAGTAATGGCAGCAGGTCCGGCGACAGCTTGTGCCTGAGTTAAAATCGTATTGGTATTCGTCCTTCCCTGTAGATTGCTATTAGCTGCCGTAACTGCTGTCCTACCCGCGGCTGATATTCCCGAAGGGAAAAATGTATTATAACCAGCCGTCGTGTTGTCATAATACCAAGTGAAATTACTACTAGTACTACTTCTGAAACTAAAGAAAACCGTTTCACCCGCTTTCACGTAAACAAAAAAACGGTGATTTGCATCGTAGTTAGAAGCAGCGCTTGGCCTCATCATGCTCCCACGAGTATTATAACCTGTATTCCCTGTATTATTTCCCGGAACCCACAACGAACTCTGGCGGCCTGTCTGGGTGCCTTTCCAGTTACCTGACCCTTCGGCATGAATATTTGCCCCCGGTACTGCAATAAGCAACAGGCAAAGGAGTAAATAAAGGTTTGTTTTTTTACGACAAGCGAAAAGGTATTTCTCAGCCTTCAAACCCTGATCCGAATAAACCGGAGTATGATATTTTTTCTTCATAAGTCAAATAATTAAAAGATTTATTGATCGTGTATCTGACAATTTCTGCTCAGCTACTAATCAATCTATCATTAATCTCCTCTTTTAATTGTACTGCGAACTTTACCATTAATATTATATTTCAATATCATATACATACCAATGGTTGCGTTTGATTTCAGCCGGCAACGTCAGTTTATAGGTCTCGTCGCCGAACTCGGGCGGGGGCAGCGGGCCTCCGCTGTTATAGGGAAGGCTCAACTCAATGGTGGTGGTTCCGGGATTATCCCGTTCGTTGAGGTAGGTGGTGAGCGTAAGGGCGGTTATTTTTCCGCCGGTAAGCGTATAGGACGTAACCTTTCCCGAGGCGGACCAATTCCCCCAGTCGGCGAAACTAACCGGATCGTCCGGTTTTGAGACCGGCTTCAATACGTAGGTATTCTTGTCGAAATTAATGAATTTATATTTATATTGATGAACCGTGACGCCGCTACTTCCCGGAATGCCTTCCTCGATTGTAGGCGTACTCTGGCGTTCGGGTTTAAGTGTGATATTCAATTCCAGCTTCGCCACGGCGCGTGTCAAAGGAACATTATCCAACTGACGGTTCGCAGTGAAATCATGCGTGGCGTTTCCCGACATCAGGATGGGCGTTCCGATGTCGGGCGACCAGGGGTTGTTCTCGCTATGAAGTACAGCCTGCAATCCGGTAACGGTTGTGACATTGCCCAAATCGGTTACCATACCGGCGTTATAGTTGGCCACGATATATACCTGACGTGTTCCGGCCTCGGCCTGAGTGAGGTCGAGCGTTACCTTTTCCTCGGCAGCGCTCCATGAGCCGTCCGTGAAAGTAGCGCCAGTCACATTATACCTTATAGGGTTGGCGCCGGTATTGTCGAACAGGAATATAAACAGGTTGTCTATCTGCTGTTCTGCCGTACTTCCGGCATCGGTGGCACGTGTTGCGCGGCTGGTAGTGGCATTCACTATAAAATTGGGAACGGAGAGGGAAATCTCTATATTTTTGTCGTCCTGTTTATCGCCCGGAATATCGTCCGATGAACACGAAGCGAATAAAACGGTTACAAGCAGGGTTATGTAAAGTATCTGTCTCATATTAACTTATTTAGAAAATATCTTCGCGGGGGTATCCATATCGTTGTAGTATGCTCTCAGATAATCTCCGTATCCGACCGTGGGTTCAACGCTTAATTCATAGGATATGGCTGCGGTAGTATGATAATCATCAAAATCTTTAACCGTTGTTCCGTCACTGAATGTTATGGAGCCAACTGTTTCCAGCCTTACATGGTGCGGATCGCAGGCATCCACCGTGTTGCTAATGGTTACGGTTGTGCCGTCGATTTCCACGTTGTAGCCGTAACCCATATACAGGATTTTGTTGACCAATTCCCACTCATTCACCAGATAAAGAATCTCTATCTTCTGCAGATTATTGATCACATATTTATAATGGTCGTTACGCTTGATCGTATATTGGGGCGTAAAGCCGGGATCGTTGCCTGTGGCTTTTGCCATATAGTTATCTGTAATGGGCAATGTTCCGTTTGAGATAATGGGAATATCGTACTTCGCGCCGCTGTTGGTTTCTATCGTGAAATAGTTGATCGGCTTATTATGCCCTGTCGCGCTCCACGTAGCCGACGCGATAATGGCTTCCGGCATATAATAGATATACGTATTGTCCTCCACTTTGTGCAGCGGCTCATTGGTTGAGTTATCGTTGAAATAGGTGGATGGAGTCGTAGCGCTCGGGTTCACGAGGTAAAAATTGCGGTTGGCGTTGCGGAAATAAATATCCTTCACATCCAGGTCCGTTCCTGCCAGCCTTACTTCAAGCTTGGCCACTACGCGGATGAGTTTCACCTTATCCTCCCCGTCGGGACGGAAAGGTGCGGGCTGGTAAATATTGCCGCCGGTGGTGATGGTTTGGTTCAAGTAGACCCGCGACATGGGGAAACCGTTCGTTTCCGCGGCGCCCAAGTATAAAGAGGCGTCTAAATTGCGCAACGTATTCATATACGTCTCCATCTGCGCTTTCGCGGTGATGGCTTTTAGAGCGATGATCGGCATATTGGCCACGAAATAGAAATCGCGCTGCCCGGGAGTCAGTTGAACGACGAACGTATTGTTCTTTTCCGTCACGGCGATACTTTCGTCGAAATATTCAGCCACTTTCACTCCGGTGGATGAATCGAAAACCAACATGGCCAGATCGTGCACGCGATCTTCGAAATCCTCATCATCCTTGTTGATGGATTCATTGCCGTCGGTATGTGCCGAGCGGGTCACCGACAGATAGACAGGCGGTTGACCGCCCGCTTCTTCCTGATCGTAGATAAGCTTGTCGCATCCCGCGAACGCGAGAATAACTGCGACAAGCGTAATATGTATCCTTTGCAATTTTATCATAATCTATCCGGTTTTGAAACGTTCGGGATTAAATTCCCATATCAGTTTCATAGCTGTGCACGAGCCAGTCGTTCACGTAGATAGCACAACTGAAGTGTGTCCAGCACTCTACGCAGTAGTTCTTGATAAGGAACTTAATGGTGAAATTGTTTTCGCAATGGAGGTTTACTCCTTTTTCTACCGCTCTTAGCAGGATCGTGGCTATCAGATCGCCGTCGAATACGGTCTCTCCCTCCTCGTCGTTTCCTGTATAATAGATGTGCAGATTATTGCTGTATCCTGTCTCCAATGCCAACAGGGAGTAGTTCCACGTAGCTGCGTTCTCTTCATAATTTGTTTCGATGGCAGGGTAGGTCAATACCGGCTCGTCGAGCGGCATGGTTCCGTCGATCCTTACCTTACCGTTGGCTGATGACACTTCCGCGTGGAGCGCTTCCGGGTCATAATCCTTCATTGTCGCTTCGTCGAATTCAACAATAAGCTCGATACGGTTCGTCAGTTCCTTCAGGTTCACCGCCGTGTGCTTGTAGAGCGAGCCGTACTCCACCGGGTCGGGCAGGAAAACAATGGGGCTTTCGCCATGCCATATTTGCACGCCGTTCAATCTTTCGGCGATGCCGGAAGCGGATTTCAGCGTGAGCATCACCTCTTTTTTGGTGGTTGTACCGGAGGTAAACGACCCGAGTGTGAACTTATCGTTCACGCCGGCCCATGCCACGAACGTAAAATTCCCGTCCGATACCGGCATCAGCACCTCATAATCGCGGCTCAGCGTTACGTTCTGGTGCGTTACGGAAGTAACCAACCTGTCGTTTTCGTCAAACGCGAACACCGTGAGCAACGGCACATTCCCTATAAACGTTGAATCTGACTCACAAGGTGTCATTGAATAGAATTTCACATATACACCTTGGGGACAATCTTCCAAATTATCGTATATAAGAGAATCGCAACTTCCCATAAAAATTGTTCCCAACGCGAACAGCGTTACCATGATCTTGTTACGTAAATTCATCGTTTCTGAGTTTAAATATGCAACTGTTGTTGTTTTTAAAGAAAAAGCGTTGAGGAAGAGGAATTTCTTCCTCAACGCCAAAGTTATGTAATAAGAATATTTTTAGATTCCTAAATCAACACCGTAAGAGTGAACTAACCACGGTAATACGGTAACGTCTACGCTCATGTATGTTTCGGGAGTGGTCAATGGATCTTCCGGATCGATCGGGTTTTCAGGATCCGGAACTTCGATCTCTTCTCCCGGGTTTTCGGGATCTTCCACTTTTACTTCCGGACGCGGGTCAGGATTGGAAGGTATTTGAGGTCCTCCCGGATTATCAGGATCTTCAATCAATGTCGGATTGTCAGGATCTTCGGGAAATAACGGGTTCCAGTGGGTACCTAAATTCTTAAATCCGGTAATATGGATATGATAGATGTTATTTCTGATCACCGGTGAATTATACCAGTTAGGAACGTTATCAGGATTAAGCCACGCGTAATACAACACTTTCCCTTCAACATATTTTGCAATGGTGGTATTTCCCGCATCGTAAGCAGCCTGAGCCGTTGAGTAGAAAAGACCATCTATACCGCCTAAGTAGAAGGTACCATCTGCAGCCAAAGTCCCGTTATCAGCAAGCTCAGCAGGCGTAAATTTGGCCCTTACCAGTACGTAAGCGGTATTTCCTTTTCTGTAACCTCCGGTATAAGTCGCTTCACCTTCAGGAGCTGCCGCATAAGCATGCGTATTGGGAAGGATAAACTTACCGGATAATTTTTCATCTAAATCGGCAGTAATTTTACCTATTGCTGATGCCTGAGTATAATCATCCGTAGTGGGAACGTCTGTTCCGCCAAATTTATTACTGCGATTTTCAAACAAGCCGGAATAGTCGTATTTGTTACCTGCTTGAGAAATAAAATTATCAGATCCCTGACCGGGAACCCATACGTAATTAGGAGTAATCCAGTTATCTTGTCTCTGTACATACAGCGAGTTTTCGCCCTGCGCCACTACCCAGGTGATATCAGTCAGTTCTCCGATTGGCAAACCACCATCTAAAGACGGTACTTGATAGGTTAGCTGTTTCGTTGTAACCATTACGCGGGCAACTGCTCTCTCCACCACTACGCTGGCGCGGTTTTTCGGATTTGTGTCAGCTTTCGTTTCGTCTTCCGTCACATTCGGAGCCACATTGATGGAAACTCCTGCCAGATTGGTCATCACGATGGTTTCATCATCAACCCCGTTTTTCACGGCCAATTTATCGGCTGAAGTGCTTACGTCTATTGAAGTTTCGGAATTAGTTAATTCCACTATCGCAGTTTCATAGGCGGTCTTAAAAGCCTGGGCGGAAGTTGTAGCCAGAACGTCTGTGACCTCGGTTTTCGCATTAATCAAAACATACACGGTCTTGATACCGGAAGTGGTCCTGATACCTTTCTTCGGTTTCAAATAAACAGTATTGTCTGCTTCTTTTGATACGTCGTAATCGTCAATCGAAAGAGTGGTACGCTCAACGGTAACTCCGTCCACCAGATAGATATCAACCGTATTGATTTTGTCTTTTCCTGCCCATTCGCCTACATAATTATAATCATTCGGCAAAGCGCGTGCAGAAGAGCCTTTGGCGAGAGAAAGCGATATCGTCACGTGCGTGTTGGCCTCCTTTCCATCGACATTGTCCTCGGGCAAATCGTCATTATTACAAGCCGTTAAGCCTAAGGCAATAGCGCCAATTAATAGAAATTTACTTAACTTCATACTTTTCTTTATTTAAAAAATTGTTATTTTGAAATATATTGGTCTATGTTTGTTTTGTTGCTCTGTCTGCTCGTTGTCATTTCCTCAGTTCCAGAAGGTTTGCCTTCGCATCCTCATCGCCTTGTGCGGAGGCTTTCTTGAAATATTCTTCTGCCATCGCCACATCGCCTTTGAGGGCATATGCCACGCCCAGGTTGTTCCACACTTTGGGATTATCGCCTATTCTCATCATGCGGTTGATGGCGGCGTCCATATTGCCCCCTTCTATGTCGGCTGCGGCCGAGTTAAGAATAGCAATATGGCTGTCGGGGTACAGGCGCACAGCAATATCAAACACCTCGCTGAACTCGTCGCTATCTACCGGATAGCTCTGTGCCACCAGATAAATTTCGTTCAAGCTTAGCTGCCTGGGATCGGTTTTTATAATCTCACTAGCTTCCTCCACATTGAAAGGGCGCACCACATAGGCTATCACATACTCCGTGCGGCGCAACGGCGGATAATAGGTGTGCAGTAACGTACGGTAGGTTTCGCCGCCAGAAAGTTTCATCAGTACGGCATCGCGGGCATCGGGGTTGGAAACATTGTCTATGATATCCAATATAGCCTGCCTGTCTTTCAGATTCGACGCGGCAACGGTCTTGCGCAAGCCATCCCAGTCTTCACCGAAGCTCTCCACCTTAAAGCGGCTGCGCTCTATCCCGAATTTAGACACTATATAGTCGGCAAACGATTTTGCCCTGTTTTCTGCCAATAAGCGGTTATGCGGCACGCTTGCTTCGGGAGAGGCATAGCCCGAGATGGAAAACTCTGTGATCTCGAAATCGGGGTTATTGCGTATGTCGCCGATTATTTTATCTACTTCGTTAAATTTAGCGGCGTTGCCTTTATAATCGCGCAACAACTCGTAACGGTCAACAACAAAATTGAATGTAGCCGTGTGGCGATCACTTAGGGTTTTCACCTCTGCCTCGGGCATGATATAGGTCAGCAGAAAGGAAGGAGCATATGGTTCTTGAAAAATACGCGGGACCAGTACGAGATCGTTTAGACCCTTGTCGCAATCGGCACAGCCACTTACGGATTCGATCAGGCTGAGCGACGCATCTTTCATCCAGTCACTCAGCGGCAAAGCCGTAGTATAATGAATTTGCCCCGCTGTGTTGTTATCACGTTTAACGATAACCTGCGCATCTCTCATGTAGCCGGGATCATTATTCAATCTTTTTGCCCGTTCCAGCACTTTCATCCGTTTATTGCCGGCAACCAGCACGGTGGGTAGATCCATGGCACCTATCCCTTTATTGGATTGTAATACAGGCGTGAGTATCATCAAATCGTTGGATTTCATTTTTAGTTCATCCAACACAATATCCATGGATATGGCTAAATGTCCGTTTTCTTTTACTGTCTTCTGATTCTCGATTCGTATATCCCCCAGATAACTCGTTTGAGAAAACAGCCCGGATACGGCCGTAAAGGACAATATGATCAAAAGTATATTTCTTGTTTTCATACGATTATTTTATTCTTTTCTTGAGCTGTATGGAACTTTTTCGTTAAGCGAGAGCGAAGGCAAACTTGTTTGAACTTTGCCAAGCGCAGAAAAAGTCTAACTTTAGTGAACTCGTG
>AGTN01727714.1_pt1 | contig 12780 bp, 9 predicted proteins | sample 314218 | NCBI WGS metagenome assembly AGTN01 (sample SAMN02954264, study PRJNA73603) | bioreactor metagenome | biome: terrestrial; feature: non-aerated bioreactor; material: poplar woody material; isolation source: poplar biomass | place: USA | collected 2006-12 | reverse complement strand
GCGATCTTCAAGATCCACACCCGGAAGATGACCATGGACGCGGACGTCGACATAAGCCAGGTCGTCGCCGAGACGGAAGGCACCAGCGGTGCAGACATCAAGTCCATCGTCACTGAAGCCGGCATGTTCGCCATCCGCAGGCGGTCCAAGTCGGTCAGCAAGGAAGACTTCGATCAGGCCATCGACAAAGTGCTCAAGAAGGAAGCCACGGTCGAAACGCCGGACTCGACGGTCTACGCGTAAACACTAAAACTACGGGGCCCGGCGGCCCCTTAGCTTCTTTTCCATTTTATAGTCGTTATCGAACGGTTTTAGACAAAGGTATTTTCCCGGGGGAAGTCAGGGACGTTAAACCGCGGTAGACGATGGGGTTTTTCAGAGACGCCGGCGCGTGCGCGCGAGGCCGCTCGGCCGTCAAGTGGATATGCATCTGACATAGCCCGTATCAGGACACAAGGTTACACGAAGTGCACACAAAGGTACACGACGGCCTTTTTATAAAAAGGCCCCATCGAGCCTGTTATTTATCACGCGTTGTGCACCTTTGTGTGCACTTCGTGTAACCTTGTGTCCTAACTGGCTCAGTGTGAGTAAATTATGAGGCCCATAACATTTAAGCGGCTGTCACGCCGAGGACCGAGAACACCGGCACGCCATCGTTCAGCAGTACCAGCTTCACCGGCGATTCCGTCCTCAGCGGCAAGCCGGCCTGCGGCGTGAAGATGATCATGGTGAAGACTTCCCGCTGTTCAAGTATCATATCGTCGTCTGAGCCTGCGTTCCAGCTATACTCGGCGTGGCGATAGTCCCAGGCCGGGTAGGTCTGGTTTCCGGCTATGATCTCTGCGGTCACTTTTTTCATGTCGACGGGCGCCGAACTGTCGGCCAGCGCGATGATCAGCGTGTAGGTACGCTGGCTCCTGTCGCTGACCAGGCGGTCCATAGCGAAGGGACTCTTCGCCTCCGACGGATGCCCTGTCGGCGTCGGGTCCGTCGTCGGTGCCGGCGATGGCGTCGAACTCGCCACAGGCTCGCTGAAATAGACGAAGGTACCGATGCCCGCAGTGGCTCCCACGAGGGCAATGAAGGCTACGCCGAAGGCTACCATGCCGGCCAGAATGATCCTGTCGTTTTTTCCACTCATATGCTGACACCTCTGCACAGGTGATTTACCGTTTTATTTTAGCATGAATGGGCACGGGATATAAAAGCCTTTATCTCATCAACGGTAACACTGCCATGCGTCGCGAAGCATAGACCTACGCCGTGATGTTACCGCAGGTATGTTAATAAGCAATATTGCCGTATTTACTGCAGACCCTAACGGCTAAAGTGGGCATATGGCAATAGCGGAATTGTTCAACGTGTCGGGCGTCTGGCTCTACATATGCTGTGGTATCTGTCTCCTTCCAGGGCTGTATTTCGCTTTCTGCTTTGTTATGGCGATATCTGTACTGAAACGAATAGGGGTCTTTAGAAATATTGCCGGTGACATAAGCCTTCTGATAGGGTTCTGGAAGGTGATCGCCGTCGTTTTCCTGATCCTAGGAATGACCGTACTGGCATCAATCGACTTCGGTCTGGCATTGGTATTCGGCGTTAGATACAAATTGCATAATAACCGGTTATTAAAAAAGGAGCCGGACGATCACATGAACGCCTGCCGCTTATCCGTTAGCCCCGATGGCTGCGTATATGTGCTGAAAGACCTCGAACAAGTCGGCGGACACCCGGTAATCCATGTGTACGATGATGCAGGCAACTTCATCAAGGACTATAAGCTGAACGAATATTTGATCAGAATCAAAGACGACGACTGCTACCGGACTCTGCTATCGTTAGACGAAGCGGTTGATGTCCATGATATCGACGTTACACAGGATGGACACTTAATCATCCTTGCAACCGTTCCGCAGCCAGGGACAATGGTGAAAAACGAAGATGAAGATGATGATTATGGCGATTATTACTACAGCGGGCCGTGGGATAGTATCCTATTAAAGATTAGTCCATCTGGTGAGCTGGCGGATACAATATGGCTGAGCAACGAAGTCAATGATCGCAGTCCCAGGTCTCTTTCGGTGAACGGCAATAGTATATATCTCGGCGGCGCCGGACGCATTTTCCGACTGGATCACAGAGGAAAGGTTGTAGCGTATGACGACCTCTCGGCTAACGATGGCAAGCTCTCAACAGAAGTAATCGTTTATGCCGCGGATGATGCTGTCATCGCGGCCCGCGGAAGTGTCCGGGAGATTTTCCTTCTCACGAAAGACTTCAAGCATGTCGGGCAATGGAGGGCTGATTCTCTTTGCCGGCGCGAAGATACGGTCACCAACATCTGCATGGATAATAAAGGCAATGTATTTACGACGCAGTCGAATTCTTCCCTTGTACCGGCGAGCCAGTATACAACAAAGGGAAAATTCAAAGGCAGGATCGGCAACATGCTTTTTGGATTCCAGGCCCTGGAGGCTTTAGACATAGATATCGATAAAGACGGTCACTTATACCTCCTTAACGATGTCTTTAATGAGATCTTTGTTTACAAGCCAGGATGATTATGGCTAACGGTTGCCGGCAAATCAAAAGAAAACGAAAAACTATTACTCTTATTGCAGTTGCTTGTTCAGGCTCAGCGTGGACAGTGCGATCATTACCACGGCGAAGAGCAGCAGAACGACGATGTCCACCCACACGCTGCCCAGCCCCTGCCCGCGCACCATGATGTTCTGCAGCGCGTCGTTGGCGTAGGTCAGCGGCATGACGTATGATAACGCCTGCAGGTAGTTCGGCAGTGTCGAGATTGGCCAGAACATGCCGTCGAGGAATACCTGTGGCAGGATGAGCAGCGGGATGAACTGAACGGCCTGGAGCTCGTTGCGGGCGAAGGAGCTGCAGAAGATGCCGAGGTTGACGCTCACTATGGTCAACAGCAGCTGGAGCAGCACTACTGCATAGATGTCGCCGGCGATCTTCACCTGCAGTACGAATATCGCGAAGCCGAGGATGATGGCCGACTGAATGACGGCGAACACGCTGAATCCCAGCATGTAGCCGACGATCATCTCCGACCGGGTCAGCGGCGAGACGAGCAGGCGCTCGAAGGTCCCGAACGATCGTTCCCGAAGGAACGTGACTCCTGTAAAGATAAAGACGAATGCAAAGGCGATAATGCCCAGCAGGTACGGAGCGAACAGGTCCAGCGTCGTGTAGCCGGTCGCGTATAACGTCCGGCTTTCCAGGTTCAGCAGCGCGCCTGAGCCGCTGGAGTTCTGGACTTTCTTCGCTACGGCTGCCATGGCGGCAGTGCCGACGGCCCGCGTGGCCGATGCGGTCTTCATCTGATCGGTGCCTTCGCTGATGACTTCGATATCCGCCTGCCGGCCGGCGAGGACGTCGGAGGTGAAGTCGCTGCCGAAGACGACGGCTGCGTCCACCTTTTTATCCTTGATCGCCTGGTCCGGGTCTTCCTTGTCGAGGAGCACGACTGTGACGTTCGGCTGGAGCCGCAGCTCGTCCACGACGAACGGGGCCAGCTTCAGCAGCCCGACGCCCTGGTCGTCGTCCACCACGCCGACAGTGACCATGTTGCTGGAACTTGTCGTGTAGAAGTAGCCCAGCAACGCCATGACCAGCGACGGGACGATGATGATCAGCGCGAAGGTGCGCCGGTCACGGACGCACTGCGTGACGATGCGGCGGGCCAGCGAGATGATCCTATTCGGGTCCATGCTTTCCCTCCGCGTAGCACATGTATGCCTCTTCGAGCGTGGCGCAGTGCATTCGGTTTTTCAGGTCGGCCGGGGTGCCCGTGTCGAGGATCTTCCCATCCCTGATGAAGGCCAGGCGGCCGCAGCGTTCTGCCTCGTCCATGATATGCGTCGAGACGATCAGAGTGACACCCTGCCTGTTGAGCTCTCTGAAGTAGTCCCAGAACTGGGCCCGGAGCTTCGGATCGACGCCCACCGTGGGTTCGTCGAGAAACAGGATTTTCGGGCGATGCACCAGCACGCAGGCCATGGACGCGCGCTTCTTCATGCCCCCGGAGAGCGTGCCCACGATGCTGTGCTCCCGAGCCTTGAGATCGGCGACCTCAAGCACTTCGTCGATGCGCCGCTCCCGATCTTCGCCCTTCAGCCCGTAGATGGAAGCAAAGAACCGGACGTTCTCGCGTACTGAAAGGTCGTTGTACATGGCGTCCGCCTGGGTCATGTAGCCGACGAGGGCGTTGTTCTCCCGCGATGGCATCGGCCGGCTCAGCAAGGTCGCCGTGCCCGACGTCGGCTTCAGCAGGCCGCAGAGCACCCGGATCAGCGTGGTCTTGCCCGAGCCGTTGGGCCCGAGCATGCCGAAATTCTCGCCGTATCCAACCTTCAGGTTCACCCCGTCGAGCGCGGTAATCCTGCCGAACTTCACCGTCAGGCCGGAGCACTCGACGATGTTTCCGGTGCCGGGTGTTTCCTTTTCCAGAATCGCGTTTTGCTGCACGTCCCTACGCCTCCTTCTATCTGAACAGGCCGGTATTTCTTCGAATAACTACAATCTGACGTTATCGTATTAATGCCTTGTGTTGAAATGGTTGGCCGGGCAGAGACGATGAAACTGGTCGGGCATTCGTCGCGAGCCATGCCCGGGACATTTTAACAAGAGCGACCTCCGTCGCAGTCACGCGCGCGAGCGGCCGCCGGCCATTCTCTGAAACGAACGAACGTCTAATAGTTACAAAATGACAATACAAAGAAAAAAGATGCCAGGGGTTTTAAGCGGGACGTCCCCCGGCTTCCGGCGAGGTTTTCTTATCCTTCTCTGCCGTCGCCGAACTGACATAGCCGTACAGTAATGCGGCCGCCAGGGCGCCGACAACGGGACCGACTAAGTAGATCGGGTATTGCCACCATAGGTCGGAGCCGCCCGTCAGCGATAGTGCCAGGTACGGCCCGAAGGCGCGGGCCGGATTGATGCCGCATCCCGTCAGGTTGCCGAAGACTGCGATGTTTGCCGCTACGACCATCCCGATAGCTGCGCCAGCCCAGCCTGGAGATGCCCGCCGGTCTACGGCCGTGCCCATGATCACCAGCATCAGGATGAACGTGCCGATCGCCTCTATCGCGATAGCCTGCCAGTAGCTCACGCCAGAAAACATCGCCGTCGATCCCAGTCCCGTGTCGACGGCTCGGGAGCTCCACATCAGCACGATCGCGAGAGACGCAAGCGTCGCGCCAATGAACTGTGCGACTACGTAGGCGATCAGGTCCTTTGTCGGCAGCCGCTTGGTCGCCCAGAGCGCGATGCTCACCGCCGGGTTGATGTGGGCGCCGGAAATGTGCCCAAGCGTGTAGATCACTGTCATCACGGCCAGCCCGAAGACCAGCCCGATGGCGACCCATGCTGTGATGTCAATGCCGACGTTGAAGTCATTGCTCGCGACGGGCGTCCAGCCCTGCAGGATCAGCACGGCGGTGACCACCGAGCCGGTCCCGAGGAGCACGAGGACAAAGGTCCCGATCAGCTCGGCCAGGGCTCGCTTTGCGAGACTGATTTCAGCCATAATCCATCTCCGAAAAAGGCGTGAGGGCTATGCCCTCAGACCGCCTCTTTCCAGTTGCAGTAGTTGCACTTGTAGTCGAAGTAGTTGGCCGCACAGAACTTGCAGGTCCGCGCAGGCGAGAACGCCTTCTCCTTGTGCAGCGCGATGATGTTGGTCATCAGCGTCGCAGTCACCGGCTCGCTGGTCAGCAGACACGGGAAGTCAGCCAGCCTCATAAGTGCAGAGAACCTGACCGTTATCGCACAGGCCGGGTAGGTGTACCGCTGCGGATTCATGACTGCCTCGTTCTTCGCGATCGGGCTCAGGTCCACAGGTATGCCCTGTATCCTGCCTCCCGAGCCCCGGGGCGCGTGGTCGAGGATGCGCTCGCCTCTCTCGATCGTGTCCATAAAGTCCACGTTGTGCAGCTCGGCAGCGCCTCCACGCCTCGGGTTGTTCAGGACGAGGTTGTGGTACCGCTTCGTGAGCAGGTCGATGACCATCATGGTGGTGAACCCGTCCATCTGCAGGATCTTCGCGGTGGCTGCAGCGGTAGAGCCTGTGGCGACCGAGAGGACGGAGTTCTCGTCCTTGAACTTGCCCTTGGCGCCGTTCAGAGTGCTCTCCATGACGCCGCTGACCGCCTCGATGATTCCCATCACCACGTCGTCCTTAGTCATGTTGAACATGGACTGGGAGATGTGGTGCGCGATGTCGCCGACGCAGTATGCGGGTACGGTAAGAATGTTGCCGTAGAACACGCCAGCGCTCATGGCCTTTTTCACGGTGCCCTTCATGGCCCTGCCGTACTCTTTCATGTACTTGCGCACGTCGAAAGATGTGACGCCAGCCTCGTCCATAAGAATGCCCTGGGCTTCCACCGGCGTGTCGTAGACCATCTGCAGCATCTTCACTTCTTCCTTCGTCGCCTGCTGGGCTGTCTTGCCATCCTCGATAGCCGCCTGGAACCGGCCGCCGATGCCGTAGGAGGTGTTCATTCCCCACGACTTGGAAGCAAGCAGCGCCCTCTTGTGCTCTACTGGGATGTCGGTCTCCTGCAGTATGCGGTTCACCACGTTGCTGGTGCTGCCCGGGACGAAGGCGAAGTCGACCACGCAGGTCGGCCCGTAGAAGCCTCCGTACCTTCTGATGGACTCTTTGCCGATCAGAGCTTCGGACTTGCCGATGGCTTTGATGAAGATATCGGCCGATTTCCGGAACTTCGGGTCCTCGTCGTAGAGGATTTCCAGCAGCGGTGGCGTCTGGTAGTGCTCCACCATGGGATCGTCCTCGGGCCGTATCGTCTTCGCCATACCCTTAAGGATGCCGTAGTGGGCGTTGACCGAGTCGACGTGCAGCGCAAAGACCTCTTTGCTCTGCTCCCCTCCCGGCTTCATCTTGTTCACGGCGTCCACATAGGGCTGGGCGTGGATGATCTCGAACTTTTTGCCCCGGTTGGATTTTATCGCCCTGACGTCCGCATTCTGTGCCGCGATGGCCTCGTCGGCCATCTTGCCGTATAGCTTCTGGTCATCGTACACGGCCTTGAGTTTCTCGACCTGTCGCTTCATGATATCGCCTCCGCCTCCGGATGATAGATGACAAGACTGCAGGACACCTCCCACAGCGCTCCTCGCTCAGCCGGAGTATAAATAATTATTAGGTTATCCCGAAAACACAAATATTTTGCGATGGTAGTTTATGTAAGAACTACACAACGTACAAACATCGACGTTAACCTGCAAACATAGACGTTGCTCATATCCGGATAACGAGCAGCTATAGCTGCCTGTTTCGTCATCGTGGTTCCGTCGATCGCTGGTCCCGGGCCACTTGATCACCTTGAAAATAAGATGTGCCGGCTGGTCAGGCCGGCTTCATGCCTCAGTTCGTCTTGATCTCAGGCGCTGTCCTGACCGATATTTTTCTGCCCAGGACGGGAATGGCCAGCAGGACCGCCGCGGCTGCTATGATGACCAGCGCCAGCGCGTCCGTCCAGACATCGCCGATACCATAGCCGCGGGCGATGATGTCTTTGAGCGCATGGCCTGCGTACGTGAGCGGCATGATGTAGGAGATCGGCTGGAACCATCCAGGGAACTGGCTGACTGTGACCGCAAAGCCGCCGAAGTAGATCTGCAGGATCACCGTGCCGATGACCAGGAAGATACTCTGCTCGCCCTTCCTGACTATCCCGGCGGCCAGCACGCCGCAGGCGACCCCTGCCAGTGTGAGCGGAAGCAGCAGGGCCGACACCGAGACGAGGTCCATGGTCGTGCCGATGCCGATGCCGTACTGGAAGTAGAGCATGATAGTGAACGCCTGCACGAACGAGAACGCCCACAACCCCAGCGTGAAGCCTGCGGCCTGGCTGAATCCTGACATCCCACTGGCTGCAGCCTCAGCTTTTTTCTTGAAGACAAACAAGAGCGCGGTCATGAGCCCCAGCAGGAAGGTCATGAGCGCGATGATCATGGGCTTCATGACGTCGAGCGGACTCATGTCGGCTGCGAAGAGCTTCGAGGCCTCTACTGTCACTGGCAGGCCGCCCTGGCCGCCCGATGCCTGTGCTGCGACAGCGATCGCGGTGCCGCTGACCGCTTTGGTGATCAGCATGTACCGGGTCTGGTCGGTGCCCTCGGCAATTACCTGAATGGTCGAGCCTTGTTTCGTGACGATGCCCTTGCTGAAGTCGGGGCCGAAGATCACTGCGCCGTCAATGCGGCCCTCCCGGAGGGCGTCGTCGACTTCGCCCCGGGCCAGCTGTGTCAGCGATACATTGTCCTGGTGCCCGAGCGCCCCGACAAAGACGTTTCCCAGGCTGGCGTTGCCCATGCCCGTGTCTTCGTTGACGACGCCCAGGTTCAGGGTGGCCGGTGCCGCCGCCATCGTGGACATGACGAACCACATCAGGATAAAGATGACCGACGGCGCCAGGAAGGTGATCGCCAGCGTCTGCGGATCACGGCATGCGCCGGCGAACGTGCGATAAATGAACGATGGGAGGTTTTCAGGTTTCATTATAGATGTCTCCGTGTATGGATCGGCCAGGCGCCAGCAGCCGTATCGGGGACTGTAGCCGGCGCCCGCAGGCCTGAATGTATAGTAGTTATTATCAAAACTACCATAATCGCTGAAGCTATAAATAACTTTCCGACAAGTAGTTTTTCTAAAAACTACCGTTTTAACAAAGTCTGTGTTATCCCTTTTCTCAAAAAGCCTGACTTTTTGAAGGAAAGCATGTTTTCGTTCGCGTGCGCATGGCCGAACCTGCAGGTGTCCCTGAAAAAGCCGACAGGAATTGAAAAAGGTAAAAGCGCGCCCTAAGGCATAGGGTACAGGCAGGGCGTATGTTCTATGAAAATGCCAAAGACCATTTCCGCCAGCGAGCTGAAAAATGGGTTGCGTGTGATGATGCCTGACATCGTCTTCGACGGGAACGGAGGTATGTACATCAGGTTGCTTTCGTCCGCCATGACGACGATAAGGCGGGGCAGATTCTCCGGGGGCAGCGGCGGACGTTTGAAGTGCCTGAACAGGCTGATGAAGTCCGATAGGTCGACGTTACGGGCGTCGTGGACCGCTATGTGGCAGAGATCGTACTCTTCACAGGACGTATCCGGCTCGAACGTGATCAGCTCGATCGATATGTCTTTGCCCCGCACTTGCTCGAAGAAGTGATAGTAGCCGACAGGCAGCACGACCTTGAGCGATCGCGTGGCGCTCTGGAACAACTCCTCGATGCTGTGCTCGACGTTCTCCACGCCGTACAACGTCCAGATGATGTCCGGATTATCTTCCGTGTCCGCCCGGCTCATCGCCAGCTCTTCCAGGTCCTTCAGCGCCTCCTCTTCCGCCTTTCTGTGGATTTCCGTCATGTGGTTGAGCGCGATCACCGGCGGGATGGCCCGATACACGGCCGGCTTGGCATTGACGACCTGGACTAGCCCTTTGTCGGTCAGCGTCTTCAGGCTCTGGTACACGCTGGGCTTCGGAGCGTCGAGGTACTCGTAGATCTGCTTGACCTCGGCCCTGTCGAAGAGCACGAGCGTCGAGTAGACCTTCGCCTCGTACTCGGTGAGGCCGAGCGTTTTCAGCGAGTCGATGAGGTTGCCGGAAATCGGTTTCATGGTAGTTTATACCAATACAACCAGATTTTGATCGACGATAAAGCTTGTGATACGCCATAGACGGCCAAATTTACCGCATCAATAAAATTATAATTAGAAAAACAGCCTTATTAAAAAGTAAGTATTTTATACCTTGAGAGCTAACCTAAACCTTTAGCTAACAACAACCAACCCATGCACAACGGCACGGGGCGGCCCCATTCTCTTTGATGGCCACTGCGTTGTTTTTCGCCGCTTCGTCGAGAACCGCCCTGCTACCGCTGCCTTGCAAAATTGAGGAGCGATCATGTATACGGAGAGAGATTCGTGCTCCATGCCTTCCTCAGACAGGCAGATGGAGACCGCCGAGACGATCGGACGTACCCGATCGGTATGCCCCGAATGCATGTCAGTCATCGATGCCATGATCGTCAGGAAGGACAACAAGGTGTTGATGATAAAGGAATGTCCGGACCACGGCCAGTTCACAGACATGTACTTTTCGGACGCCGGCATCTACGAACGGTTTGCCAGGTTCAGGGATTCCGGCGCCAGCCTGACCAATCCCATGACGGCCGAGACACGGGGCTGTCCGATGGACTGCGGCATCTGTCCGAACCACCGGACGCAGACGCTGCTGGCCAACATAGACGTGACCAACCGGTGCAACATGCACTGCCCCATATGCTTCGCTAACTCGGAGCGCAGCGGCTACGTCTACGAGCCGACGAAAGAGGAGATCCGGGAGATGATGGTGCGGCTACGCGCCGAGAAGCCGGTCGCCTGCTACGCGGTCCAGTTCGCCGGCGGCGAGCCCACGGTGCGGGACGACCTGCCTGAGCTGATCGAGATGGCGAAGGAGATGGGCTTCATCCAGGCGCAGATCGCGACGAACGGCGTCCGGATGTCGCAGAGCAAGGAGTACTGCGAGGAGCTGAAGAGGACGCTGATCTCGACGATCTACCTCCAGTTCGACGGTGTCACCCCGGAGCCATACCTCGCAGCCCGGGGCTTCAACGCGCTGCCGCTGAAGCAGAAGGCGATCGCCAACGCGCGCGCGGCCCGGCTGGGGGGCATCGTGCTGGTGCCCACTCTCGTCAAGGGCGTAAACGACCAGCAGATCTTCGACATCGTACAGTACGGCGCCGACAACCTCGACGTAGTACGGGGCGTGAACTTCCAGCCGGTCTCATTTACCGGGCGGATCGACCGGAGCGAGCTGCAGCGACAACGGATTACCATTTCCGACTTCATTGAGGCCATCGAGAAGCAGTCCGGCGGAATGATCGCGAGAGAGGACTTCTTCCCGGTCACCTGCATCAGCGCCATCTCCGACCTGATGGAAGCCTGGGCAAACGAGCCGATGGTCACCTTCTCCGTGCACCCGCACTGCGGCGCCGCCACCTACGTGTTCAAGGAGAAGGGCGAGCTGCTGCCCGTGACCCGGTTCGTGGACGTGGAAAGCATGATGGAACACCTCAAGAAGATCGGCGAGAAGTACCGCAGCTCGGCGGGCTCCCGGCTGACCCGGTTCATGGTGGCCGAGCGTGTCGTCCGCGCGCTGCCGAAGTTCGTCGACACCTCGAAGGCGCCGGAAGGCGTGGACATGATCCGCGTGATGAAGAGCTTCGTGAAAGGCGGCGTGGGCGAGGCGCTCGTCGGCTTTCACGAGCGGTCCATGCTGATCGGCGCCATGCACTTCATGGACCCGTATAATTTCGACCTCGATCGGGTGCAGAGTTGCGGCATTCACTACGCCACACCCGACGGTCGCGTCATCCCGTTCTGCACGTACAATATGCTCTACCGGGAGGATGTCGAGAAGAAGTTCGCCAGGCCGGCTGTGAAGCGAGACTCTCCGGAGACGTAGGAGGGATCGGATTGACCGATAACATTACCGCCTCGTTCGATGTGGTGAAGAAATGGATAGGCAATCCTCTCTCGCGGGCCGCCCTCAGGTTTTTCGCGAAGGAAGACCAGTGCGGGAACAGATTATCGCTAGCCGTCGACTACTATCTGGGCGAGCCAGTGGACGCATGCTGGAAGTGCCGGATGGCCGGGCGGTTCATGCGCCGCACGCTGACCACCGGCGAGCACTTCTTCGGTGTCAAGGATGCGGAGGTCCGGAGCGCGCTCGGACAGCCGCCGTTCAAGAAGGGCCTGGTCACCATATTGCAGAGCATCGCCGAATATGGCGTCACCATGCCCCAGAAGATCTACGCGCCCATCCTCGTCGTCTGGGACTGCACCCACGCCTGCAACCTGAAATGCAAGCACTGCTACCAGGACGCGCAGAAAAAGCTGGCGGACGAGCTGTCCACGGAGGAAGCAAAGCGCATGCTCGACGACCTGGCACGGTCGAACGTGGTCGCGCTGGCCTTCTCGGGCGGCGAGCCCCTCATGCGGAAGGACTTCTTCGAAGTGGCAAAATATGCGCGAGAGAAGGGCATGTTCCTGGCACTGGCAACCAACGGCACCATGATCACGAAGGAAGTCGCGAAGAAGCTCAAGGAGATCGGGTTCGAGTACGTGGAGATCTCTATCGACGGCAAAGATGCGGCAACGCACGATGGTTTTCGCGGCTCGCCGGGCATGTTCGATCGATCGGTCGAGGGCATCAAGAACTGCGTGGCCGAAGGCCTCTACACCTGCGTGGCCACCACGCCGACCCAGGACAACCTGACGGAGATACCCGCGATCTATGACCTGGCCCGCGACCTGAAGGCGGCCCGGCTGGTCATGTTCAACTTCATCCCGACGGGCCGGGGCGTGACCATGGCGGAGGGCGATTTATCCCCGGACGAGCGGGAAGCGCTGCTCAAGCAGATGTTCGAGAAGAACTACGACGGCTCGACCGAAGTCCTTTCCAGCGCGCCACAGTATGCAAGGGTAGCGATGGGCAGCGCCGGTGTTTCGGTAGGGCATTTCCTGACATACAAGGACGTCGACGACCGGGCTTTAGGGCTGCTGGAATTCATCGGCGGCTGCGGCGCAGGACGGCACTATTGCTGCATCCGGCCCAACGGCGACATCGAGCCCTGCGTATTCATGCGGCTCAAGGTCGGCAACGTCCGGCAAAACAAACTGCTCGACGTCTGGCACACCTCTCCGGTGCTGGAACAGCTCAGAGGAGATCGCAAC
>AGTN01464182.1_pt1 | contig 12810 bp, 11 predicted proteins | sample 314218 | NCBI WGS metagenome assembly AGTN01 (sample SAMN02954264, study PRJNA73603) | bioreactor metagenome | biome: terrestrial; feature: non-aerated bioreactor; material: poplar woody material; isolation source: poplar biomass | place: USA | collected 2006-12 | reverse complement strand
CTCGCGGAAGTAGGCGTTGCCGAGGTCGCCGGGCGGCGGGTTCTTGCGCGATTTGCGGATCGACACGAGCACCAGCACGAGCACCGTTACGGCGTAGGGCAGCATGCTGACCAGTTGGTTGGAGACCGTGACGCCCAGCGTCTGAAGCTGCAGCGGCAGTATTCTGAGCAAGCCGAATATGTACGCGCCGACGACCGCGCGCAGCGGGTTCCATACGGCGAATATCACGAGCGCGACCGCGATCCAGCCCATGCCGCCCGTGATGCTGGGCTGCCACGTGGCGCTGTAATGCAGCGAGAGGTACGCCCCGCCCATTCCGGCGAGCATGCCGCCGATACAGACATGCGCGTACTTGCCTGCGCCCACCCTGACGCCCGCGGCGTCCGCGGCGGCGGGGTTCTCGCCGATCGCGCGCGCTTTAAGGCCGGGCAGCGTCCGGTAAAGGTATATCCACATGAATATCGCGATGGCGTAGCCAAAGTATACGAGTATGCTCTGGTTGAAGAATACCTCGCCGAGGACCGGGATGCCGCCCAGCAGCGGTATCTTTACCGCGGCGTAGACGGAGGTCACTCCGGGCGGCAGCGTCAACCCGGTATACGATTTGGCCGCGAAATCCGCGATGCCCGAACCGAATATCGTGAGCGACAGGCCGGTGACGACCTGATTGGCGCGCAGCGAGACGGTGAGGAAGGAGTAGATCAGCGCGCCTGCGCCGCCCGCCGCCATGCCCGCCAGCAGCGCGAGGCCGGGGCTGCCTGTGGACATACCCACCACGAACGAGAACGACGCGCCCATCATCATCATGCCCTCGACGCCCAGGTTTAGGTTGCCCACCTTCTCGGTGAGTATCTCGCCCAGCGTCGCGAAGAGCAGCGGCGTGCCGGAGGATATCGTGGCGACCAGAAAGGCGGTCAATATATTCATATCACTTGCCTCCCTTCGCTTTGGCGGAGACGATGCGGTATCTTAAGAAGAATTCACAGCCCAGCACGAAAAGCAATATCAGCCCCTGGAATACCTTCGCGGCGGAATTGGGTATGCTGTAGGCCGTCTGTATGAAGTTGCCGCCCTGTATGAGCGCGGCGAACAGTATGCACACGATGCCGACGGCAATCGGGTTAAGCTTGGCCAGCCATGCCGTGATGATCGCGGTGTAGCCGTATCCGCCGGACAGCGTGATGTTGAGCGTACGCTCCACGCCCGTCGCCTGTATCCAGCCGGTCAGCCCCGCGAGAGCCCCGCCCGCGCACACGGTCAGCACGATGGTGCGGGATACGCGGATGCCCGCGTAGCGCGCGGTATCGATGGATTCGCCCACCACGCTGATGCGGTAGCCCGCCTTGCTTTTGGCGACCACGAAGTACATCAGCGCGATCAGCAGCAGCGCGATGATCCAGCCGATGTTGATGCCAAACACCTTGGGCAGCAGCACGTTGCCGTCGAACATGGCGATCCTGGGGAAGGTTTTATTCTCCGGGTCCTTCCACGGGCCGTACTGCAGGTATTCGATAAACTTCAGCGCGATATAGTTGAACATCAGCGTGACGAGCGTTTCGTTGGTGCCCCATTTTACCTTGAACAGCGCGGGGATCGCCGCCCACAGCGCGCCGGCCGCCAGCGCGGCGAGTATCATGGCGGGGTACAGCAGCAAAAGCGGCCAGTCGGAATGGTACAGCGCGAAGTAGGACGCCGCGAAAGCGCCCATGCAGATCTGCCCCTCCGCGCCGATGTTCCAGAACTTCATGCGAAAAGCGAGCGATATGCCGAGCGAGGTGATGACGAGCGGTATCGCGTACTCTATGGTTTCGATGATGCGCTTTTGTGAACCGAACGCGCCGTCCACGAGCGAACCGAGCGCTGAAAACGGCTCGAAGCCCGCCAGCGCCAGAAACGCCGCCCCGGTGATCAGCGCGCCCACGATGCCGGCGGCGTGTATCAGGAACGCTTTCTTCCGGCCGATACTATCGCGTATGATAATCCTCATGAGATCGTCTCCATGTTTTGTCCCGTCATCAACAGCCCGAGATCGGTCTTTTGCACTTTTCCCGCCCCGACGGTGCCGGTGACGCTGCCGTTGCACAGCACGAGTATCCTGTCGCAGAGCTGCATCAGCACGTCGAGGTCCTCGCCCACGAAGAGTATGCCGGAGCCGCTCTTCTTGCGCTCGTTGATGAGGTCGTATATCTGCATCGAAGCGCCGATGTCGAGGCCGCGCACGGGATAGGCCGTAATCAAAAGCTTCGGGCTCGATTTAAGCTCGCGCCCTACGAGCACCTTCTGAATGTTGCCGCCCGAGAGGCGGCTCACGGTAGCGCCGATGCCCGGCGTGTTGATGCAGAGCTGCCTGACGATCTCCTGCGCCGTTTTTTCATACGGCGCGCGCCTCAGCATCAGCCCCGGCTGCAGGTTGTGGTCCTTGAGCATCATGTTTTCCGTGATGCTCATGCCCGCCACGAGCCCCATGCCCAGGCGGTCTTCGGGCACGAAGCTCATCGATATGCCCTGCATGATGATGTCGATGGGGCGCATCTTTAAAAGGTCCTGCCCGAGGTAATCGATGCTGCCGGAGGTGACGGGGTGCAGCCCCGCCAGCACCTCGCAGAGCTGCTTTTGGCCGCTGCCCGCGATGCCCGCGATGCCGAGTATCTCGCCCGCGCGGATGTCGAACGATACGTCCCGCAGCGCGGGGGAACCGTCCGGCTCGGCCGCGCTGACGCCCCTGACGGTCAGCAGCGTCTCGCCGGGGGGAACGACCGGCCGGTGTATGGAAAGATCGACGGGCTTGCCGACGACATGCCGTACAAGCTCGTTTTCATCGGTGTCCTTCGTATGAACGGTGATGACGGACTCGCCCTTGCGCAGCACGGTGACCCTGTCCGAAACCGCCAGAATTTCGCTGAGTTTATGCGTGATCAATATGATGGATTTGCCCGCGCCGCGCATCGAGCGCAGGATGGAAAACAGGGTTTCCGTTTCCTGCGGGGTTAAAACCGCGGTGGGCTCGTCCAGTATGAGTATGTCCGCGCCCTTGTAGAGCACCTTGATGATCTCCACGGCCTGCTTTTGGCCTACGGGCAAGTCCTTGACGTACTGCCGCGGATCGATACGGAAGCCGTAGCTTTCGGAAAGCGCCTCAATCTCTTTCGCTTTCTGTTGTGATTTGGACCATAGCCCGCGGCTGTTTCCGAGTACGATGTTGTCGAGCGCGGTAAAAGCCTCCGCCAGCTTGAAATGCTGGTGGATCATGCCGATGCCGTGCGCGATCGCGACGGAAGGGGATGTGACGTTGACGCGTTCCCCGCGTATGAAAATTTCTCCCGCGTCGGGCCGGTACAGCCCGCAGAGTATGTTCATCAGCGTCGATTTGCCCGATCCGTTCTCGCCTAAAACAGCGTGGATTTCCCCCTTGTCCAGGGAGAAATCCACGCGATCGTTGGCGATTACGGAACCAAATGCTTTTTTAATGCCCCTCATCGAGACGATCTGGCTCGTATCCATACCCGTCCTATTGTTTTTTTATTCAAGGTTGTCAATTACGTTTTCGTTGAACCACATCATGGAAAGCATTTCTTCGTCGGTCATGGCGACGCCGTCGGCGACGGCCACGTTGCCCGCATTATCCGTGATCGGGCCGGTGAAGATGCACCATCCGCCGAGGATTTTTTCCTTGGCTTCGTTGATCTTGGCCTGTGCTTCCGCGGGCGCTTTGTCCGTCAGCACGATATCGACCACGCCGTCTTCCATGCCGCCCCAGTAGTTTTCACCCGTCCAGGTGCCGTCGATGATGGACCGGATGACCGCCACATAGTACGGGCTCCAGTTCCATACTGCCGAAGCGATGCTGGCGTTGGGCGCGACAGTAGCGGAATCCATGTGGTATCCCACGCAGTAAAGGCTGTTTTCCTCTGCGGCGGTCTGCGGGCTCGTGGCGTCCACGTGCTGCGTGATCACGTCGCACCCCTTGCTGATCAGCGTGTTGGCGGCTTCCTTGGCGATCGTCGCGTCTACCCAATCACTCGTCCAGACGACCTCCACGGTCGCGGCGGGGTTGACCGACGCAACGCCCAGCGCAAAGGCGTCGATTCCGCGGACGACCTCGGGGATCGCAAACGCCGCGACGTAACCGATCTGGTTGGACGTTGTCGCAAGGCCTGCCGCAATACCCGTAAGGTATCTGGCCTGCTCGATTCTGCCAAAGAAGTTGATATAGTTCTCGCCGTTGGACTGATCTCCGCTGCAATGCAGGAAGTATACGTCCGGATATTCCTCGGCTTTGGCTGTGAAATACGGCATATAGCCGTAGGTGCATCCTACGATGACGTTGCAGCCCTGGTCGACCATGTCGTCGATCGTGCTTTCCACTTCAGCGCCTTCGGGAACGAGTTCTTTATAGACCGTCGTTACGCCAAGCTGCGCCTCAAGGGCCTGCCTGCCCACATCGTGAGACGTCGAGAAGCCGCCGTCGTTCGCCGGCCCGATGTAAATGAAGCCAACCTTGACATCTGTTCCCGCCGCTTCCGTGGTCTCGGTGGATGCGGAATCCGTAGCGGACTCAGACGGTTTGGTAGAAGCGGATTCCTCCGAATCGCTGGGGCCGCAGCCGCTGAAAACCACGGCCAGAACCATGATCAGAGCCAACAGCAATGAGATCTTCTTCATAAGCGTCCTCCAAAAGATATAAATTTTATGCTTAATTAAACCACAATATTATGCGGAATACAATATTTTTCGCCACAATCCGCGGTATGATTCCGCATAAAAAAACTCACAATTTTAAAAATGTTCGTGTTTTATCCGACGCGCCGCAATCCCCCGATCCATATGGTTGCAGTCCGGCAATATTTATGATAACATGACCATATTCTGCGGGGGCGCGCTGCGAACGGGCATTCCGGCATGTATCTGGTTTGATTGAACGAATAGGACTCATTGGGGGTATTTCCATCCGTGGGTTTATTTTTTACGGGGGACAAACAGCCATGAAATTTATCGAATTGATACTGATCGCGATCGGGCTTTCGATGGACGCGTTTGCGGTGGCGGTCGGCAAGGGATTATGCGCAAAAAAATGCGGCATACGTCCGGCGTTGATTACGGGCGCATATTTCGGTATATTTCAGGCGGTGATGCCGCTGATCGGCTATTTTTTCGGCATACAATTTGAGGAAGCCATCGACGCGTACGACCACTGGGTGGTTTTCGGGCTGCTGGCCGTCATCGGCGCCAACATGATCCGCGAGGCGTTCAGCAAGGAGAAGCCGGGGAACGGTTCCTTCGGTTTTAAATCGATGATCGTCATGGCGCTCGCGACAAGCATCGACGCGCTGGCCGTGGGGATCACTTTCGCGCTGCTTCACGTATCCATCGTGCCCTCGGTGCTGATCATTGGAGCGATCACGTTCACGCTTTCGTTCCTCGGCGTTAAGCTGGGCGCGGCACTCGGCCTGCGTCTCAGATCGGGCGCGGAGATCGCGGGGGGCGTGATGCTCGTATTGATCGGCGTAAAAATACTGCTGGAGCATCTGGGCGCGGTCGGCTTTTAACCGGGAGATTGAATTTTGTGCCGCGTAGCGCTATGATGGATTTATACTTTTGCGCGGAGGCCGCCTATGCTGTTTGATAACGAATACCTGAATATCATCGTCAGCTCGGCTGCGGTATACCTCTTTATTATCATCGCGATACGCGTCACAGGGCGCAGGGAGCTTGCGCAGCTTTCCGTGATCGACCTCGTGTTCATACTGCTCATCAGCAACGCGGCGCAGAACGCCATGGTGGGCCCCAATACGACGCTTTGGGGCGGGCTTTTGGCCAGGCATGCTGTTCGTCGTCAATTTCGGCCTAAAGCTGCTTATAAACCGTTTCAGCGGCATCAGCCGCCTGCTGCAGGGCGAGGAGATCATGCTGATATACAACGGCGTGGTCAACAGGAAAAACATACGGCGCGCGCGTCTGAGCATGGAGGAGATTGGGGAGGCGGTGCGTGAGCACGGCGTATCCGGCATCGGGGACGTGGACCTCGCGGTGCTTGAGGTGGACGGCAACATCAGCGTACTCTCGGGCAATTTCACCAGGCGCACCGTCGAAAAGCGCAATGCGCGCAAGGGCCGGGGCAAACGGACATAAATTGATTGCGCGGAGGAACTGATAAAAAGAGCAATACGGTTGATATTGCGCACGCCGGCGCCGCTTGCAGGCTGCACGGCCGGCAAGCGGCTGTTTTATGGAAAACCCGGCAGGAGCCGGATACCTCATGGGCGATGTCCTGCGGGGAGCCTGATGGCGGCAAGCCCATGAAGGTAACGCTGGACGAAAGCACGGCGGCGGGGTTTACCGTGGCGGTCGCCGCCGAAAGCGGCCCGCTTGGCTTCTGCATGACAAGCGCGGACAATCCATAGCTTGCGCTGCGCGTCGGCGCCCTTCGTATCGCCCGTTTTGACGGCTTTGAACGCGCTGCCGCTATGAGCAAATGCGCCGAAAAAGCTTTTAAACCTATCCGCTTTTTGGCTGGCGTACAGCGGGCGCTGCGCTTCCGCAAAATCCGCGGGGTTTCTTAAAAGCGCTTGGTTACATCGTTGCGGCCGCGCGGATCGAATGCCGCGCCGACCGGGAACGCGCGCGTTCACATGACATGCGCCACTCCAGCGCGCCTGCGCAAGGTGCTTTGCAGTTGGCGCTTACCCGCCGGCAGGGTCCATACCGATATCGTTTTGCTTATACATCCGCAGGCTTCCTGTATTTTTGTAACTTATAAATACGCACATATTCATGGGCGCGCCAGAGTGGGTAAGCGCTGTTAAACTGCGGCAGAACATTGCGCAATTTGTGTTCATATTATACAGCGGGTAAACTTAAGCAACAGCCTGATAAAAAAGAAAGGAGCAAACATTATGCCGGATGGCTTTGATGATACAATTCCGCAGACCGCGCAGCGCGGCTTTCGGCGGTTTCCGGGCGGCGGTTCTCCGGGCGGCGGTTTTCCGGGAGGCGGTTCTCCGGGCGGCGGTTTTCCGGGAGGCGGTTCTCCGCGGGGCGGTTTTCCGGGCGGCGGTTTCCCGCGGGGCGGTTTTCCGGGCGGCGGTTTCCCGCGCCGGTCCCCCGTACGCCGCAGGCTGCCGGTGCCGATTCTCTTCCCGATATTCTACGGATTTCCATACGACCGGTGCTATTACACAGACAGGTTCGGGCGCTGCTGCGACCGCAATGGCCGCTGCTGCGATCGGTGGGGGCGGTGCGACTATAACAGCAGGTACGATTACTTCCCGGTGGCGGACAGCGGCGACAGGTGGTATGGCATGCCGGGCGGCTGGGATATGATGCCCGGCATGGACGATTATGACGACGGTTGAAACGACGGCTGACCGCGTCCGTTGACATAAACCGCGCTCCTGAAATGATCTTTGGGGATTCAGTAAAGAAGCCGGCACGGCATGCACCGGCCGGCTTTTTTAAAGCCTGTTTGCGGGGCCGCCCATATCAAGCAAGCCGTTTAAGTACTCGATACTTTCGGATACCGTCTTCTGGTAGCCCTGCGCCGCTTTGATATATTCCCTGACGGCGGGCTGCCCGAGGAAGGAATTATAACCCGCATACAGCTTTTTCAGCCGCTCCGCTGATTCTTTTTCCGGCAGGCCAAGGTTAAGCAGGCGCGTGTGCTCGCGCTCGAAGCTTTGCATCGTGCGGCCCATCGCGCTTTCCATGATCCGGCGGCGCAGCCGCGTGGTGTCGGTATATTCCGACGTAGCCTTAAGAGCGCCCGCAAGCGCCTGCAGTTCTTTTTTCGGCAACATATATCGTATCTCCTTAGCGCAGTTTTTCTGCTGTATACTATGGGTGACAATGCGGAAAAGTGCGGAAACGGTTTATAAGCGGATGTTGATCTTATAGGAATCTTTACATTTGGCCGGCAAGTCGCCGTTGCAATCGCTACCCATCTCGTATATAATCATATCAACAAAGGAGTTCGACGACTCCTTTTATTTTTTTAGGATGGACAACATGGATACCAGGCAACAGATCAGCAATTTATGCGATATGATCGCACAGGCACTTGAGGGCAACTATGACGCGACGGGCCTGGCGGACGGTTTGGACGAGGACTTTGCGCCGCTGGTTCAGCGCATCCGCCGGATTATCGACGCGTACAAGCACTGCAACTTCGAGATGCAGGCCGCCGCGAGCCAGATACTTTCCGCGACGGAGGACTTAAGCCTTACGCTGGAGGAAAGCACAGCCTTCAGCCACGAGCTTTACAGCCGTTCGCATAGCGTCTGCGGCATCAACGCGCAAAGCCACAGCAATACACTTTTGGCGGCGCAGCAGATCAAGGATTTCATCGGCCGCATCGACAGCATCCGGCAGGCTTCGGACAAGGCAAAAGCGACTAACGCGCAGGCCAAAGCCGCGATTGACAGCGGGCTGGAGCGCGTCCGGCAAACGATGGGCTTTATCGGCCGGATGGAAAGCATGACCTCCGACACCGTCGCATATGTGCGCGCTTTTATTGCTTCCACCTCACACATTACGAAAATCGCGCGTATCGTCGAGAACCTTTCAAAGCAGATGGAGCTCATCGCGTTCAACGCGCTGGTCGAATCGCGGCGCGCCGGGGTGGAGGGGAGGGGTTTCGGTGTGGTCGCGTCCGCCTTCCGGGACCTTGCCGACCAGAGCAAGCGCAAGGTTAAAGATATCTTCGAGGTAATCAGCACAATCCACACGGAATCGAAGCAGCTTGAGGAGACCGTGGCGCGCAACGCGTCGGGCGTAAAGGAGTGCGCCGCGCATGCGGGCAGTATCGCCGCGGAGCTGGGCGCGATCGAGGCGAGTTACCGTGAGGTTTCGGATGTGGTCAACGTCATATACAGCGATGTGGACGCCCAAAGCAGCGCCGCGCAGCGCATCAGCCAGAGCGTTTACGATATTGAAAGCAATTCGGAAAAGATGAGCGAGGACTTCGACGGTATCCACAGCGCCATCAAAAATCAAAACGCGAAGATGGACGACCTGAGCCGCCTCGGGCGGTATTTAAAGGATGCCTCACAGAGCCTCACGGTGTTCGCAGAGCGCGCCGGGACGCAGGAAAAAGCCCGCGACACGCAGCGCATTGCGCAGGCCGCGGAGGAGGTTTTCGCGATGCTGCGGGACGCCGTGCTCAGCAACGCGTCGTTTTACAGCATGCAGCCGGAGATCCACCGTTGCCTGCTGGACAGGCTCATGCGCGCGGGCGCGATCGAGTCTGTATGGTCCAATCACGCCAACGGCAAGTTCGTATACTCCAACCCGCCTGCGGGCATCGCCAACGCGCGCATCCGCCCGTGGTTTAAAGAGAGCGCCGCGGGCAAAAAGTATGTTTCGGATGTGTACATCTCCGCAATCACGCACCAGCCCTGCGTCACCGTGTCAGTCCCCGTCGTACGGGACGGCGAATGCATCGGCGTGCTGGGCGCGGATTTAAAGCTCGCCGCAGGCTGAGCCTGCATATACGAAAACAAGCGCCGGTCTCCCGGCGCCGCTTTTTTCTCCCCACCAACATATCTATTCTTACTTGCCCTTGTCCTTCTCTCTTAGCTCCACCCGCCTGATCTTGCCGCTGATGGTCTTGGGCAGCTCGGTCACAAACTCGATCTCGCGCGGGTATTTGTACGGCGCGGTCACGTGCTTCACGTGCTCCTGCAGCTCCTTTTTGAGCGCGTCGGAGGGCTCGTATCCCTTGGCCAGCACGACGGTGGCTTTGACGATCTGACCGCGGTCGGGGTGCGGCACGCCCGTGATGGCGGTTTCCAGCACCGCCGGATGCTCCATGAGCGCGCTCTCCACCTCGAAGGGGCCGATGCGGTAGCCGGAGGACTTGATCACGTCGTCCGTGCGGCCCACGTACCAGTAGTAGCCTTCCTCGTCGCGCCACGCCACGTCGCCCGTGTGGTACATGCCGTCGTGCCAGGCGCTTTTCGTCATCTCCTCGTCGCGGTAATAGCCGAGGAACATGCCGGGATTCACGCCCCTGTCGGTGCGTACCACGATCTCGCCCGCCTCGCCCCACTTGCACGGCTCGCCCGCGTCGTTGATCACATCCACGTCGAACAGCGGCGAGGGCTTGCCCATCGAGCCCGGCTTGGGCTTCATCCAGATGAAGTTGCCCACGGTCACGGTCAGCTCGGTCTGTCCGTATATCTCCATCAGCTTGAGGCCCGTGGCGTCAAAGAACTGATGATACACCTCGGGGTTCAGCGGCTCGCCCGCGATGGACGCCCACTTCATATGCGAGAAATCGAACCTGCGCAGGTCCTCTTTGATGAAATACCGGTAGATCGTGGGCGGCGCGCAAAAGGTCGTCACCTTGTGGTCGCAGATGGCCTTGAGCATCTCGGCGGGTACGAACTTCTCGTGGTCGTACACGAACACCGCGGTCTCGGCGAGCCACTGGCCGTACAGCTTGCCCCATACGGATTTTGCCCAGCCCGTTTCGGAGACGGTTAAGTGCATGCCGTCCGGGTCGGCGTTGTGCCAGAACACCGCGGTGGGGATGTGCCCCAGCGGGTAGGTGTACGAATGCGCCACCATCTTGGGGAGCCCGGTGGTGCCGGAGGTAAAGTACAGCAGCATCACGTCGCCGTTCTCCGGCAGCTTTTCCGGGGCCGGTTTGACGAAGCGCCCGCTCGCTGCTTCCACGCCCCTGTCGTAGTTGAGCCAGCCCTCGCGGTCGCCGCACAGCAGCTTGAGCTTCAGCGTCGGTATGTCCTTCGCGCCGTCGATGCGCGCCTTGATTTCGCCGGAATCCGTGCAGATGATCGCCTTCACGCCCGCGGCGCCCACGCGGTAGGCGATGTCCTTCTCGGTTAAAAGGTGCGTCGCGGGGATCGTCACCGCGCCCAGCTTGTGCAGCGCCATGATGGTGTGCCAGAACTGCCAGTCGCGCTTTAATATGAGCATCACCATGTCGCCCTTGCCGATGCCGAGCGAAGCGAGATAATTGGCGGCCTTGTCGGAAAGGCGCTTCATATCGGCGAAGCTGAGCACGCGCTTTTCGCCCTGGTCGTTCGTCCAGTAGAGCGCGGTTTTATCCGGCCTGGCCGCCGCCAGCTCGTCCAGCACGTCGTAGGCGAAGTTGAACCGCTCCGGCACGGTGATCTTAAAGTTCTCTTTGAAGTCCTCGTAGGAGCTGAAATCCGCCCTCGTATATTTTTCAAATATCCTCATAGTACCCCCCTATTTGGCGATGATGGCGAGGAACCGGCACGTGCCGCCCACGGCCTGCATGGCGTGCGGATGCTGCGCGTCGAAGTAGGCCGCGTCGCCCTCGCGGAGCAGCAGCTCCTGATTGTCGATGTAGAGCGTCATGCTGCCGGAGAGCACGTAGTCGAACTCCTGCCCCTCGTGCGCGTTCTGATGCGATTTTGCGTCGGTGTCCTTAACCTCCACCGTGACGAGAAACGGCTCCATCTTCTTGTTCTTGAATATGTACGCCAGATGCTCGTATTTGTACTCCTTGCGGCGCTCCATTTTGAGCCCCTCGCCCTTTTTGACGAACGAGCACACCGAAAGCCGCGGCGCTTCGCCCGTCATGAGGTCGATGATGTCCACGCCCAGCCTGCCCGCGACGGAGTACAGGAAAGAAAACGAAAAGTCGTGTTTGCCCGCCTCGTACTCCAGGTACTGCGCCTGCGTCAAATGCACCGCCAGCGCCATGTCCGCAGCGGACACGTCCATGATCTCCCGCAGCGCCTTCATGCGCTGGGCGATCAGTATAATCCTTTCTTCCAAAACGATCCCTCCTCTTCATTTTTCCCGGAGCCCCAGGCCCGGCACCAAACGGAATCGCTTCAGTCATCAACTCGCAATTTGAGTGCCGGGCCGGGGTGGGGAAATAAAAAACACTCCGACCCCTATGGGACGAAGTGTGATCCGCGGTACCACCCAGTTTGGCCAAAAATGGCCCTCTCTATGGCTCTGACAAGCCCGTTGCCGCTAACGGTGCAAATTCCGTCGGCCTTTACTTCATTCAAGGCCGCCGCTCGGGAAGCGATAGCGCACTGGCGCGGCTTTTGCCTCCTTCCACCAACCGGAGGCTCTCTGCAAAAAGCGCTTGCGCGGCGCATCTTCCGTCACTGCGTTTGATATTGCAAATATGGTATCATAGCGGAAAAGCAAAGTCAAGCGCACAATTTTGCCGGTGCAGAGACGGGATTTGGGGGCGCGGGCGGGACCGGTTTTGACCTGCCGGCGGAGGCGGGATATAAGGCGTACCGTTTGCTCCCGCCGCTGATATTGGCGCTTTCACACCGCGGCATCCGGCACGCGATAACGATCGGACAAAGCACATAAAAAATACCGGGCGGTCATCTGCGCCCGCCGCGAAGCGGGTGGAATGACCGCCCGGATGCGTCTATTGCATTGGACGGGGCGCGCTAATCGCGCTTAAAGACGAGGCCCGAGCCGTCATCCAGGGTGAGGAAATCGCCGCTGACGCTGAAGGGAACGATACCGGAGCCCGTTACCGCAAGCTCGCCTGTGCCTGTCACTGCGTTGTATGTATAGGAACCGCTCCAGCTGTCGTATGTGTCCCAAATCAGGATCCCTCCGTTGGAATCAAACTCGAGCATATATCCATCATTTCCGGTGGAGTGCCATTTGCCGACGATGGATTTGCCGACGAGGCTGCCCAGAATATCGCCGGGAGGGAGGATGCTCGAGATGTTCGGGTTGAACGAAATCTGCGGAGACGGCGCAGGCGTTTTGGCGGGCGTCGCGGCCGGCGTTTTGGCGGGCGTCGCGGTGGGCGCCGCGGTCGATGCGGCCGGGGGCGTGGGG
>AGTN01205196.1_pt1 | contig 12827 bp, 4 predicted proteins | sample 314218 | NCBI WGS metagenome assembly AGTN01 (sample SAMN02954264, study PRJNA73603) | bioreactor metagenome | biome: terrestrial; feature: non-aerated bioreactor; material: poplar woody material; isolation source: poplar biomass | place: USA | collected 2006-12 | reverse complement strand
GTCTATTTACGGTAAGGCGTCGGGGGTAGGATTAACGGCAAGTTCATCAGGCCCAACGGGGGGTATTAACATCAAAGTTCGTGGCGCTACACAACTGGAGTCTTCTTCCACTACACGCCCGTTGTTTGTTGTGGATGGTGTGCCTATTTATGACAAGGAGTCAAGTATGGAGACACGGGGTTATGATCCGTTCAACTCTTTTGACTATGGTGCCGGTATTAACGACATCAACGCGGAAGACATTGAGTCAATGGAAATTTTGAAGGGTGCTAAAGCATCGGTATTATACGGAAGCGCCGGAGCTAACGGAGTGGTGTTGATTACCACAAAAAAGGGTGCAGGAACCCGGGGTTTGGGTGTAACGTTATCACTCAACCACACGTGGGAAGAACCGGTAAGTTTTATTGATTTTCAAAACGAATACGGATCGGGAGGTAATGCATATAGCCTTGATGTCAACGATAACAAAATTGTATCCGATTACAGGAACTTCGGACCAAGATTCGACGGTCGTACCATCACATATTGGGATGAATCAACGCGAAAATACGAGGCATATCCCAATAACTATAACGACCTGTTTCAAACGGGGAGCACCAATAGTTTACAAGTGGCAATTGCCGGGGGTAATGAAAGAGGCAATATGCGTATTTCCTATACCAATTATAGTTTTGATGGTATCATGCAGAACCACTGGCAAAAAAGGCACACTTTCAGTTTTTCCGGACAGATGGATGTATCGGAGCTTGCTAAAATAGAGGTTACTTCCAATCTTTATAAAATCAAGACAAATAACCGTTATCCGAACATTGGTGCTTTAATGAGTACAGGATTCAACAGGGATTACGATTATCAAACCATTGCCGGTAGATATCTGGATTCCAACGGATATAGGGCCAATCTCAGTGAAATAGGTTTACCAACTTCTCAAACGCAAATAGCCAATATTTTATGGCATCAGAACCAGAATACGAACATGGACGATAAAACGCACATGATCTCGGCAGTTCGAGGTACGTTCCAATTTCATCCGCTGGTGGCATTGGTTACCCATGCGGGACTTGATTTTACACAGACCGATTATACCAAAAAAGAGAAGGTAACCGCAATAGAACCGGAGGTAAAAGGGGGAAGATATCGGTTTGATACTGATCAATATTTCATTTATAACCTGAGGGCGAATCTTCATTACGATCAATCATTCTTAAACGATGAATTACGTATTACGGCATTAGGAGGAGGCGAGTTTAAAAGTATAAAAGATTATAATATTTACGCTTCTACTTATGGAGATATGTCGTATCCCAATTGGTATTCGTTGAATAATGCTCCAAACTGGCCCGGAGGAGGTGAACGGGACAAGGTGTTAGGACATGCACGCGGACAGGAAAGCTTATACAGCGCATACGCTTCGATAACAGCCTCCTGGAAAGATCGTTATTATCTTGAAATACAAGGTCGTAACGACTGGTCTTCTACGCTTCCAAAAGGGAACAATTCATATTTCTACCCGGGTATTTCGTTTAACTGGAATTTCAGTCAAGATCTTAAAGTTCCACAATTGCAATTCGGAACAGTACGCCTGTCATGGGCTGATGTTGGACGACCTGCAACCCGCTATTTTGCACTGCGTCAATACAACCTGAGTACTATCCCGAATACGAATACAGGAAGGGTAGAACCTCCCCTTGAACTCTTCTCGGGAGATATTAAACCTGAACGTAAAAGGGAGTATGAAATCGGGGGTAATTTACGCTTCTTCCCGCAAAACCGCCTGGAACTTGATTTCTCATATTATAATGCTACAATTTACGACCAGATTATGGGTATACCATTGACTTCCGCCACCGGTTACAACAGGATCAAAATCAATGCCGGTCAGGTAAAAAATCATGGTTACGAGATTATGCTGAAAGGTGCCATAATAGCCCACAAAGACTATCGGTGGGATGTAACCTTTAATCTTGCCAATCAGTTCTCTGAGGTAAAAGAACTCTATGGAGGAATCAAACGTCATATACTGGCATCCAATAACGGATGGCAAGTGGTGGCCGAGACGGGAAGACGTTCAGGGGAAATTATGACTTACGATTACCTTAAATCTCCTGACGGACAACGCATAATAGGATCGGACGGTTTGTATCAACTCGACAAAGATGCCGGATTCAAGGCAGTAGGTAATGTAAATCCTTCACTTATCGGAGGTGTTGCAACAGATTTCTATTATAAGAATTTCAGCATACGCCTAGGATTGGATTATAGTTTCGGTAGCCGTTTGATTTCAATGTCCAACTATTATCTCCTCGGCACAGGTACGGTGAAAGAGACTCTGGCTAATCGTGATGAGGCGAGTGGAGGTATTCCATATTATATACAGCAAGATACCGAACGGAGAATACGTCTCGATAGCCATTCGGTTGCCGCTCCCTCCGATTCGAAAGACGGCCGGGTTTATCATGACGGTATGATCTTGAGTGGCGTGAAAAAAGATGGTGATAACTACGTAAAAAACGATCAGATTATCCCGGTAGCAACCTATTGGTCTACCTTCATTCACGACATGCAAGATAATCTTCAACCGGATTACATCTATAAAAATGATTATGTGAAGTTGCGTGAGATTGGAATAGCTTATTCATTACCGAAAAGAGTTTCGGAAAGAATGCATTTGCAAAAAGTGACATTGAGCCTTACGGGACGTAATCTGTTCTATCTTCACAAATCTATTCCGAATATCGACTCTGAATCGTTACAGGGGACTAACAGCTATCTGGAATACTCTATCTTTCCTATGCATCGCTCATGGGGATTTGGTGTGAATGTCAGTTTCTAAAGTTCTACTTAAAATTATATAACAATGAAAACAATGAAAAATAAAATATTGATTATACTTGCCTTGGTGGGTTTCATGTTTGGCTCATGTCAATCACAACTGGAAGAACAGTTTTATAATCCCGAACAGTACCAGGCACCGGAAGAAACGCTTATGCCGGGTATGTTTAGCAATGTGGTTTACCAGTGGAAAATTTTCATCCAGGATTATGGTGAATACTGGTGGGGACTTGGTGGATGGGGTATAACAGCTTACTCCCAAATTGGGGTACGTCCCATGATTTCCAATTACGATGCCATCTATAACACCTGGCCCGACCTGAATGGAGGTGGGTTCGATGAAACCAATGATGCCAGAACATACTTCAACCATATGTATGAACGTTTGCGTCCCTGGGGGTTGATGAAGAATCTGATTGAGACCGGCGATGAAGTTTTTGTGAAAGAAAATCAACTCTATTATGATCTTGTTACAATCACCAAAGACTTTGCTTTCTTAAGAAATGTAGACTTTTTCAACAGTATTCCTTACTTCGATGCTTTGAGAGGAATGGAGGGAGTATTTTTCGTAAAATACGATGATCCTAAGGATATTTATGTGGCGGGACTCAATAATATGAAGGAGTGTACTGAGAGATTACAAAGTTCTTACAATGCGATGAGTGCCGAATCGAAAGCACTTTTCACACAACAGGATCTTGCTTTTAACGGAGATATCAGTAAATGGATCGCATGGGCAACTGCCGTCAGGCTAAAATATGCCGTACGATTATCGGGGATTGATGAAGCTACAGCCAAAGAACATATTCAGGATATCCTGAATAAAGGCACACTCCCCACCGAAGATCTTACATGGAATCCGCCTTTCACTACACTGGACGCCACACTCTCAGGTGGTGGAGAAACATGGGTTCGCGGCATGATCGAAAGATTCACCAGTTACTTTATTCCCAATGTGATCATGAAACGTATGAATCGTGGCAACGACGCGTACGAGCCGGGTACCGACGACCCACGACTGCCGGTGATTGCTATGCCCACCAAATGGGGTGATTATCGCGGGATACGTATGGATAGGGGATATGAGCGGAACGAACCTTACAGGGCAGCCCAGGTAGCATATTATAATACGGCTACGAAACCCGATGACGTAACGGATGCACAGTGGAACCTGATGAAGTCATTCCCTTATCTGATGAACAACGGCTCTTACCGCAACAACCTGGATGTAATGCTCAGTGTGAACAGCGTGTCGAAATACAATCTTAAGACGCTTGTTTTTAATGAAACTCCCGTTTATATGACCTCTCGCGCCGAGGTGGATCTGTTACTGGCAGAAGTGGCATTGAACAATCTGGGAAGCACCGGGAAAAGTGGAGCCGACCATGTTGCCGATGCAGTAAAACACTCTGTTGATTTCTGGTACTGGTATAATGGCCGATCGACGTATAATCCTGAGAAAAACTTTTTTCCGGATGTGGATTTAACAGTGTTAAGCCCGGCAAAACCGACCCAGTCAGTCATTGATCAATATGCTGATTTCATTAAAAATGAATACAATAATGCACCTGATAAACTTGAAATAATTATGCAACAAAAGTATATCCATCTCAACATGATCGGTATTTATGAATTATGGACGGAATTGCGCCGCACACGCCGTCCTAAGCTGGAACCGGTAACCACACTTCTCGATATACGGGCAAAGACCCAGATAGAGCGGGCTCATTATCCGGCCAGTGAACAATCGACGAATGCCGAAGAGTATCAGAAAGTACAGGATCAGGACAATTACAGTTCACCGATTTTCTGGGTGAAAAATCCTTCTGAATCTTTTTATCGCGATACTTATATTGATTAGACAGAAGGAGGGAATTACAGCCTGATATTTCTACAAACTCAATGGTAAGGGTCGTCATTTCGTTAGAAAAGACATTTTGTGATAAGCCTCTACCGGCATAATAAGCACAACAGAATGACATACAGACTGTTGTATTAAACAACAAGGGAATCGGGAGAATAATGTAGGGTTATTCTCTTCGGTTCCCTTCAGTTAAACTATTTCATACGAACATAATTAATTTCTTAACACTAAGGTCGTATGGAACTCGCAATAATCATTTATTTATTGTGAAATGTTCTTCTGCTCGTTTCTTTCAGACTTTTTCTCGCGATAACATAATTCGTATTAAATTCATCTTCTGTATATCGCTTATCGAAAACATTCCGAACAAGTTCGGTCTCTGCTCATGTAGCTTAACGGAATGGTTCCGTTTTCAAATAAAAATAAAAGAATGTATAAAAAACAAATCTTGATCTTATGTGGGATGCTATTCTCCGCAATGATCTATTCCCAGCAGGGTTTCGTACACGAACAATCGAAAGGATATGTCTGGCCGGAAGAAGGCAACGTCCTCAAAAAACTGGATAGCTGGCAGGATCTCAAATTCGGGGTGCTGTTCCACTGGGGCTTGTACTCCGTTCCGGGGATCGTGGAATCGTGGTCGATCTGTTCGGAAGATGTCGATTGGATACCGCGGGACAGCACCGTTTCCTACGAGGAATACAAGAGATGGTACTGGGGGTTGAAAGAGCAATTCAATCCGGTCGATTTCGATCCGGACCAGTGGAGCGACGTCATGGAGCAGGCAGGTATGAAATATGCCATCTTCACCACCAAACATCACGACGGGTTCAACATGTTCGACACAAAAGAAACGGATTTCTCTATCGCACAGGGACTGTTCAAAAACCATCCGAAGGCCGACGTGGCAAAGTTCGTATTCGATGCCTTCCGGCAAAAGGATTTCATGGTAGGAGCCTATTTCTCCAAACCCGACTGGCACAGCCAGTATTACTGGTGGGATTATTTTGCCACACCCTCCCGGAACGTAAATTACAAAATAGAACGGCATCCGCAGCGATGGGAGAAATTCAAACAATTTACGTTCAACCAGATACAGGAATTAATGACCAACTACGGTGACATCGACATTCTCTGGCTCGACGGAGGATGGATAGCCCCTCCCAGACAAGATATCGATATGGATAAAATCGCGGAGATGGCACGCCGAAACCAATCCGGTTTACTGATCGTAGACCGTACCATCCGCGGAAAATACGAGAATTACCAAACACCGGAACGATCCGTTCCGTCGGAACAACTCCCCTATCCATGGGAAAGCTGTATCCCTCTAAGCAGCGACTGGGGATGGATCCCGGAAGCTACCTTCAAAACGCCGTCCGAAGTGATCGCTTTGCTGATCGAAGTGACGGCAAAAGGAGGAAACCTTCTGCTGGGCGTAGGGCCTACACCTGAAGGGGTCATCCAGCCCGAAGTAGAAGCCATATTGAAAGAGATCGGCGACTGGCTGAACATAAACGGAAAAGGCATCTATAATACCCGTATTACTCCTCATTATCACAGTGGAGATGTATGGTTCACAGCCGGCAAGGACAACAAAACGGTTTACGCCCATTATGTTCCGGAAAACGGCAAAGAAATACCTTCCGTGATCGAATGGGAAGGTAACATACCCGAAAAAGGGAGTAAGGTAATTCTTTTGCATACGAAAAAACCGGTAAAATGGCAGGTAGAAGACAATAAGGTACGCATAGTTTTGCCTGCTATAAAAAATCATAGTAACTTGCCGTTGGTATTTTCATTCGAAACGAGCATGTAACCCATTTTCACATAAGAACATGATTATAGCGAGTTCTATAAACTTTAATGAAAAAATTAAAATAATACTATGAAATATATTTTATGCTACTGCTTGTTCTTAGCCACACAGTTATCCGTCGCGCAACACCTCTATCAGAAACCGGATGCGTCCATAGACGACAGGGTAAACGATCTCTTAAACAGGATGACATGGGAGGAAAAGATCGGCCAGTTATGCTCTCCCACCGGATGGGAAATGTACACCAAGACAGACGATCATACCGTCGAACCCTCTTCCGTGTTCAAAGAAAGGATGCAGGCCATGCCTTTGGGCGGTTTTTGGGCGACGCTCCGTGCCGATCCGTGGACCCGGAAAACGTTACAGACGGGGCTCAACCCCGAACTGGCCGCCAACGCACTGAACCAATTGCAGAAATATGTCGTGGAGCATACCCGGTTGGGTATTCCTTTGTTTTTCGCCGAAGAGTGTATGCATGGCCATATGGCTATCGGAACGACTGTATTTCCCACAGGCCTCGGACAAGGCAGCACATGGAATCCCGAACTGATACGGCAGATGGCGGAAGCGATTGCTCTCGAGACGCGGCTTCAGGGTGCTCACATCGGGTATGGTCCTATCCTGGATCTGGCAAGGGAACTCCGGTGGTCGAGAGTGGAAGAAACGTTCGGCGAAGATCCGGTACTGACGGCAAAACTGGGTGTCTCTTTTGTGCAAGGTCTGCAAGGAGATGATATCGGTGACGGCCGGCACATCTATTCCACCCCGAAACACTTTGCCGCTTACGGTATCCCTTCGGGCGGTCACAACGGGCAAAAAGCAAGTATCGGAATAAGGGAATTATTTTCCGACCATTTAACGCCGTTTAAAAAAGTCGTAGATGCGGGAGTGAAGACCCTCATGACGTCCTATAATTCCATCGACGGCATCCCCGTTACCGCCCATCGGTTTCTGTTAAAGGATGTCCTGCGTGATCGATGGGGGTTTGAAGGGTTTGTATTCTCCGACCTCGGAAGCATCGAAGGCATTGCAGGCAGCCACCGCGCTGCGCCCGACATAAAACATGCGGCCGCCATGGCATTGCAGGCAGGCGTGGACTCCGATCTGGGAGGGAATGCCTACGGAAGGAACCTGAAACAGGCGTTGGAGGAAGGTCTCGTCACGATGCAAGATATAGACGATGCCGTAGCGAACATTCTCCGGCTGAAATTCGGGATGGGATTGTTCGAGGATCCGTATGTCGATCCTTCGCAGGCAAAGCGTTTCGTCCGGAGTGAAGCACACAAGCAGATGGCGCGTCAGGTAGCCCGCCAGGGAACGGTGTTGCTCAAAAACAGCAACGGTGTGTTACCGCTCCCGAAGGATATCGGTTCCATTGCGGTAATCGGGCCTAATGCCGATAACATCTATAACCAGTTGGGCGATTACACCGCCCCGCAGGAGCGGAGCAATATTGTTACGGTGCTCGACGGGATCAGGAAAGCCGTAAGCCCACATACCGTTGTCCGCTATGCGAAGGGGTGCGCCATCCGGGATACTACCCGGAGCAATATAGAAGAAGCGGTACAAATAGCCCGCCAATCGGACGTGATCCTGTTGGTTGTGGGAGGATCCAGCGCAAGGGATTTCAAGACGGAATACATTGAAACCGGAGCGGCAACGGTCGGCAACAACCAGGATGAAATTCTTTCGGATATGGAATCGGGGGAAGGATACGACCGTAGCACCCTCGATCTGACAGGAGATCAGGAAAAACTGCTCGACGCGCTTGCCGGAACCGGTAAGCCGCTCATCGTGATCTACATACAGGGACGGCCGTTGAATATGAACAACGCCTCCAAGAAAGCCGATGCGCTGCTGACGGCATGGTATCCGGGACAGGAAGGCGGCAATGGTATCGCCGATATCCTTTTCGGAGACTATAATCCCGCAGGCAGGTTACCGGTTTCCGTTCCGCGCTCGGTAGGGCAGTTACCGGTATATTACTCGTTAGGCCGGCAGGCTGATTATGTAGAAGGGAGCAGTTCACCGATATATGCTTTCGGGTACGGACTGAGTTATACCGATTTCAGTTACGATAATCTTTCCGTAAATATGGAACAGGATCATGTGCGGGTGTCCTGCACCGTAACCAATACGGGCGGTGTCGACGGGGATGAGGTGGTACAGCTCTATGTACGTGACAACGTAAGTTCGGTGGTTACTCCTCCCATTCAACTGAAAGATTTTCAACGGATCCGTATCCGGAAAGGTGAATCGAAAAATGTGGAATTTATATTGGCACACGATGATCTTGCATTGTACAATACAGACATGCAAAGGATCACCGAACCGGGTGAGTTTACGGTGATGATCGGGGCTGCCTCGAACGATATCCGGCTGAAAGACAGATTTTTGATCGGGAAATAGAGATCGAAATACAACTTTTAACCTCACAAACAAGAAGTCACATTTTTATTGGAATATTATATCACATTTATACAGTACAGATTATGAGAAGAATTAGCCATCCAATCACTTTTGCGGTTTCCTGCATTATCGGTTTGTTGCTGACAGCCTGTCAACCCGGAAAAAGTGTAGAGCCTCCGGCTCCGGTATTGCCCGTGCCGTCTGAAAACCAGCTTGCCTGGCACGAAATGGAAATGAATGCGTTCATTCATTTCACTACCAATACCTTTACCGGTAAGGAATGGGGATATGGCGACGAAAGCCCATCCATCTTCAACCCCACCGAACTGGATGCCGATCAATGGATATCCGTTTTGAAAGAGGCCGGATTCAAAGGCGTGATCCTTACCTGCAAGCATCATGACGGTTTCTGCCTGTGGCTTTCCGAATATACGGAACACTCCGTTAAGAACAGCCCGTATAAGAACGGGAACGGCGACATCGTCAGAGAAGTAAGCGATGCCTGCAAAAAGCATGGCCTGAAATTCGGAGTGTATCTCTCCCCCTGGGACAGGAACCATAAGGATTACGGAAGTCCCGAATACATCACCTACTACCGCAATCAACTGGAAGAGCTGTTTACCGGCTACGGCCCTGTATTTGAAATGTGGTTCGACGGAGCCAATGGCGGCGACGGCTATTACGGCGGGAAAAGGGAAACACGGAGGATCGACCGCGAAACATATTACGACTGGCCGGCAACGCTCGATCTGGTACGCGGCATCCAGCCGCAGGTCCTTTTCTTCAGCGATGCCGGACCCGATATCCGGTGGGTAGGGAACGAACGGGGATATGTGGGTGAAACCAACTGGAGCACCATCACTCCCGACACGTTATACGCCGGCAAAGCAGGAATTGAAAGTCTTCTGAACACCGGCTCCATCGACGGCTCCCACTGGCTCCCGGGCGAGGTGGATGTATCTATCAGACCGGGATGGTTTTACCATGCAGAGGAAGACTCCCTCGTAAAAACACCCGAACAGTTGTTCGATATGTATCTCACTTCGGTAGGCAGAGGGTCGGTGTTGTTACTGAATGTCCCGCCCGACAGAAGGGGGCTGATCCACGAGAACGATATCCGGTCGCTTCGGGGTTTCAGGAAACTACTCGACGAGGCTTTTTCGAATAACCTGGCGATCGGGGCAACGGTTAAAGCAGGCAGTTACAGGGGTAAATCGACTCAATTCTCCCCTAAAAACCTGATTGACGGAGATAAAGAAACATATTGGGCGACGGATGACGATGTGGTTACGGGTAGTTTCGAACTGGAATTCGACGAACTCCAAACGGTTTCCTACATACTCTTGCAGGAATATATCCCTTTGGGTCAACGGGTAAAATCGTTCCGCGTCGAAGTCTGGAATAACGATCAATGGGAAGCGGTTTCTGAAGCTACGACTATCGGGTACAAAAGGATTTTGCAGATAAACCCTGTAAAAACTTCAAAAATAAAAATAGATATCATCGATTCGAAAGCCTGCCCGGTGATCGCTAATATTGAAATCTATTAATAAACGGTTTGTAACAATTGATCGCTATGAACACAAAAAAGTTATTTTAAAACATGAAAAGATATCTATTTTTATTATCAATTGCGCTGTCGGTCTCATTGATTCGATGCACTTCATACCAGCCGCCACAGCAAGAACTGGCACTGCGCTATCACGGTCCGGCAATAGCCTGGGAAGAAACCCTTCCTCTGGGGAACGGACGCATCGGCATGATGCCCGACGGCGGCATTGACAAGGAGCACATTGTGCTGAACGACATCTCCATGTGGTCGGGAAGCAAAGATCCGGAAGCGCTCAATCACGAGGCTATCAATTATCTACCTGAAATTCAGAGATTACTGCTTGACGGGAAAAACATGGATGCGCAGAAATTGATGTACACCCATTTTCGTTGCGGCGGGAAAGGCTCTGCCTTCGGCAACGGAAAGGATGCACCCTACGGCTGCTTCCAGATGCTGGGCGATATGCGTATAGCCTATGTATATGCACAAACAGACAGCGTACGCAATTATGAACGAATCCTTTCGCTGAATGATGCGGTCGCTTCCACGAAATTCAGCAAGGGCAACACAACATACACCCGTGAATACATCGCGTCACACGCGAACGACGTGCTGGCTATCCGGCTGTCGGCAGATAAGAAAGGAGCCGTCTCTTTCGACGTAGAGTTAAGCCGTCCGGAAAAGGGGGTTGTTTCGGTGAAAGAAAACACGTTGTATATGGAAGGCCGGTTAAACGACGGACACAACAGAGGCAAAGGCGTACGCTATCTCACCCAATTGCACATCGTGAACAAAGGGGGAAATGTAGTCGCTTCCGGCAGGTCGTTATCCATTTCCGGCGCCGATGAGGCGGTTATCCTTCTATCAACCTCCACCGACTTGCAGGATAAGGATTACAAAATGACGGTAGATCGGCTGCTTGAAGAAGCAAAAAACAGCTCTTTCGATAAACTGAAACAAGATCATATGGCCGCATATAAAGAGAAATTCGATCGGGTGGAGCTGAATCTGGGAGTTCAGGATAACCGGACACCGACCAATGAACGCCTGATAGATTTTCAATCAGACGACAATCCTTCTTTTGCAGCGCTCTATTTTCAATTCGGCCGCTATCTGATGATCAGCGGGACCAGCGAAAACAGCCTGCCGCTCAACCTGCAGGGGCTATGGTCAAACCAGGTACAGACACCGTGGAACGGCGATTATCACCTCAACATCAACCTACAGATGAATTATTGGCCTGTGGAGGTATGCAATCTTTCGGAACTGCATAAGCCACTCATCGACTTCACCAAATCGCTCGTGCCTTCGGGAGAAGCGACAGCCAAAACGTTCTACGGAGCCGACGGCTGGGTAGCCCATATGATGAGCAACCCATGGAAATTTACCGCGCCCGGGGAGCATGCTTCCTGGGGCGCTACCAACACCGGAGGAGCATGGCTGTGTGAACACCTCTGGGAACACTACGCCTTCACACAAGACAAGGAGTATCTACAATCCATTTATCCCGTACTCACAGGCGCAGCCCGTTTTTTCCTCAGTAGCATGATTAGCGAACCGAAAAACGGCTGGCTTGTCACTGCTCCTTCCTCTTCTCCCGAAAATGCGTTTTATCTCCCCGGAAGTAAGGACCCCGTATATGTATGCATGGGGCCTGCAATGGATGTACAGATTATAACCGAATTATTTACGAATATCCTTTCCGCCTCAGAAATACTGGATATCGAGGACGAAACCGTTGCCGGAATACGGGAAACACTCCCCAAACTTCCGCCCATGCAAATCAGCTCCGACGGTTATCTGCAAGAGTGGCTCGAAGATTACAGGGAGCACGATCCGAAACACCGGCATGTGTCGCATCTGTACGCCCTTTATCCGTCTAACCAGATTTCTCCCAACACAACACCCGATCTGGCGGAGGCAGCCCGCCAGACCCTCAATCGCCGTGGCGATGAGGCCACCGGCTGGTCACGTGCATGGAAAGTGAATTTCTGGGCGCGGCTTCACGATGGGAACCGTGCTTACAAGCTGCTGAAAAGCCTGCTCGAACCTACAGCGGGAAGCGAAGTGAAAATGAGTAGCGGGGGTGGAACCTATCCGAACCTTTTCTGCGCACATCCACCGTTTCAAATCGACGGCAATTTCGGAGGCACCGCTGGTATCGCCGAAATGCTCCTCCAAAGTCAGGACGGATACATCCACCTGCTTCCGGCCTTGCCCGACAATTGGGCTACCGGGAACTTCAGGGGCTTGCGCGTGCGCGGCGGTGGCGAAGCAGACGCCGAATGGAAAGATAAAAGGCTGACCTCTCTCCGCCTGAGAGCCGGCGCCGCCAACACCTTCAGACTGAA
>AGTN01050945.1_pt1 | contig 12827 bp, 12 predicted proteins | sample 314218 | NCBI WGS metagenome assembly AGTN01 (sample SAMN02954264, study PRJNA73603) | bioreactor metagenome | biome: terrestrial; feature: non-aerated bioreactor; material: poplar woody material; isolation source: poplar biomass | place: USA | collected 2006-12 | reverse complement strand
CGTCGACGCGCTAAGCCTCGCAACCGGGGCGGGCAGCGCGAAGGCGGTCAATATCGTGCTGCTCGGCGTGATGGCAAAGCATATGGGATTGGATAAACGGGCCTTCCTCAGCGCGATTAAGGATACCGTTCCTCAAAAATTTTTGAAGATGAATCTTGAAGCGTTTGAGAAAGGCTATAAAGCTTAGATTTTTTGGAGGATTATATGGGCTATTGGAATCAGGCTGCCGAATGCATGGACAGGGAACAGCTTTACGCATTACAATTAGAGAAGCTCAGGGAGACCGTGAAAAGGGTTTACGGGCGCGTGCCTTTCTACAAAAGGGCGTTTGACGAAAAGGGGTTGAAACCGGAAGATATCCGTTCGCTCGACGACTTAAAGCGGCTTCCTTTCACCGTAAAGCAGGACCTGCGCGACAACTATCCGTTCGGGCTGTTCTGCGCGGACATGCACGATATCGTGCGCATTCACGCGTCGTCCGGCACGACGGGCAAACCGACCGTGGTGGGCTACACGAAGCGGGATATCGAGATCTGGGCGGAGCTGATGGCGCGTACGCTCACCTTCGCGGGCGGCAACAGCAGCTCGATCGTGCAGATAGCCTACGGCTACGGGCTGTTCACCGGCGGGCTGGGCGCGCACTACGGCTCGGAGCGTCTGGGCGCGGCGACGGTGCCCATGTCGGGCGGCAACACCAAGAAGCAGATCATGCTGATGCAGGATTTCGGCACGACGATACTCGCGTGCACGCCCTCGTATGCGCTGAACCTTGCGGAGAATATCGAGGAGATGGGCATACCGCGCGGCTCGCTGAAGCTGCAGGGCGGCGTGTTCGGCGCGGAGCCATGGACGGAAGCGATGCGCGCCGAGATCGAACAGCGCCTCGGCATACTCGCGATCGATATCTACGGGCTGTCGGAGATCATGGGGCCGGGCGTGGCTTCGGACTGCGAATACAAGCAGGGCCTGCACATCGCCGAGGACTTCTTCCTCGCGGAGATCGTAGACCCCGATACGCTCCAGCCGCTGCCGTACGGCGCGGAGGGCGAGCTCGTGATCACGACGATCGATAAGCAGGGCATACCGCTCATCCGTTACCGCACGCGCGATATCACGTCGCTGCACATCGAGAGGTGCGGCTGCGGGCGCACGATGGCGCGTATGAGCAAGGTGCTGGGCCGCAGCGACGATATGCTCATCATCCGCGGCGTCAACGTATTCCCGTCGCAGATCGAGAGCGTGCTCGTGCAGATCGCCGAGGTGTCGCCGCACTACCAGATACTCGTAGACCGCGTGGACAACTTCGATACGCTCGAGGTGCAGGTGGAGGTATCCTCCGAGCTGTTCTCCGACGAGGTGCGCAAGCTGGAAGCGCTCAGCAAGCGCATCCGCGCGGAAATACAGTCCGTGCTGGGCATCAGCGTAACCGTAACGCTTGTGGAGCCCAAGACGATTGCAAGGAGCGAGGGCAAAGCCAAAAGGGTGATCGATAACCGAAAGCTGTAAGGAGGTTTTTGTATGATCAAACAGATCTCTGTGTTCGTGGAAAACAGGAAGGGCAGGCTGGCGTGCATCACCGATGTGCTGGGACAGGCGGGAATCGATCTGATTGCGATGTCCATCGCCGATACGACGAACTTTGGCATCATGCGCTGCATCGCGAGTAACCCCGAAAAGACGCTGCAGCTGCTGAAGCAAAACGGCTTTACCGCGAGCACCACCGAAGTCATCGTAGCGGAGGTGCCCGACAAGCCGGGCGGCCTCGCAAGCGTGCTGAAGACGCTCGACGCGGCGGGAATCAGCGTGGAATACCTGTATTCCTTCGTACGCACGCGCGGTAAAAACGCGCTGATACTGTTCCGCGTGGAGGAAGTGGAAGCCGCCGTAAAGGCGCTGGTCGAGGGCGGCATCAAGCTGCTCGGCGAAGAGGAAGTATATAAAGTATGAACGTGCGCGCGCCATTGCCGCGCAGGAAAAAATAATAAGCGGGCGGTGCTGCCCGCGGGATATGCAAAGAAGGGCGTTATGCTGATTCGGCCGACATATGCGATCGTCGATCTGGAGGCGATCAGGAGCAACGTAAGGAACATCAAATCCGCGCTGCCCGCGCGCACCATGTTTTGCGCGGTGGACAAGGCGGACGGATACGGACACGGCAGCGTGATGGTGGCCAGCGCCGCCATCGAAGCGGGAGCGGACTGGATCGCCGTCGCGATACCCGAGGAGGCCGCGCCGTTGCGCGAGGAGGGCATTAAAGCGCCCATACTCGTGCTCGGCCCCTCCAACCTGTCGCAATGGCGTCTGGCGGCGGAGCTGGACTTAAGCATGGTGGTCGCCTCGGAGGACTGCGTGCAGTGCGCGCGCTGCGTCAGCCGCGAAACCGGCAAGCCGATGAGGCTGCACCTGAAGGCGGATACCGGCATGAACCGTATCGGCGTGCGCTCGGAGCGGGAGCTTGACCGCATTCTGGATATGATAGAAAGCGAGCCGGGACTTTTGCTGGAAGGGCTGATGACGCACTTCGCGACCGCGGATGAGGCCGACAAGGCGTACACGACCCTGCAGAACGAACGGTTCAAAAGCTTTGCGCGGCAGGTGAACCGCCGCGGGCTATCTCCCGTATTGCACGCGGCCAACAGCGGCGGCGCGATCGACTGCCCCGATACGGCGTACGACATGGTGCGCGTGGGCATTGCGTTGTACGGCTGTTACCCGTCGGACGAGGTGTGCAAAAACATCAGGCTGAAGCCCGCGATGTCGGTGCATACGCAGATATCCTTTATCAAGGCCGTCGAAGCGGGCGCAAAACTCAGCTATGGCTGCACCTTCACCGCGCAAAAGGAGATGCGCGTCGCCACGCTGCCCATCGGCTACGCGGACGGCTACAACCGGCTGCTGTCCAACAGGGGCGAAGTATTGATACGCGGCAGAAGAGCGCGCGTGGTCGGGCGCGTCTGCATGGACCAGATACTCGTGGACGTCACGGATATCGAGGACGTTAAGCTGCACGACGAAGCGGTATGCATCGGCAAACAGGGCAAGGACGAGATCACCGCGGAGGAGATCGCCAACCTGTGCGGTACGGTCAACTACGAAATACTGTGCGCGATATCGCCGCGCGTGCCGCGGCTTTATGCCGAGGGATGATATGAAGAACAAGCTACGCAAAGAAAAGCTGGATATGCGCCAGGCGATGAGCGAGCACAGCGTGCAGAGCGGCAGCGAGGCGATTACGCAGCGCCTGCTTTGCCTGCCGTGTGTGCGGGAAGCGCGGCGCATCATGACGTACTGCGCAACCCGGAACGAACCCGACATGTGGGATTTCACCTACGCGCTGCTCGATATGGGCAAGCAGGTCGCGCTTCCGTGCGTGACAGCCGAAGGCATCGTCGCGGCGGAGTATAAGCGCGGTACGCAAATGTATCGGGGCGCATACGGCATACAGCAGCCCGTGCCGGCACCGCAATGTGCTGCGTTTGAACCGGAACTCGTGATCGTGCCGGGTGTGGTGTTCGACCTGCAGCTATGCCGTATCGGCTTTGGCGTGGGTTATTACGACCGCTTTCTGCTGGGCAGCCGCGCCGTCAAGATCGGCGTATGCTATGAAAACCAGCTCGTGGACAATATCGAAGCGGAGCCGCACGACGTGCGTATGGATTTCGTCGTCACGGAAGACCGCGTGCTGGGCATGGCCTGATGCGCGTGATCGCCGGGCGGTACAAGGGCAGAAGCCTCGTTTGCCCCAAAGGAGAGGCCGCCAGGCCCACGGCCGACAGGGTAAAGGAAGCCATGTTCGGCGTACTGCAGTTTCAGATTGAAGGGAAGCGCGTGCTGGACGCGTTTGCGGGCAGCGGCGCGCTCGGCATCGAAGCGCTCTCCCGCGGGGCGGCGCACGTTGATTTTATTGAAAAGGACCCGCTTTGCCTGCGCGCGCTGGCCGACAACCTCAGGATGATCGAAGATAAAGACCGTTACCGTATGCTCAGGGGCGACGCGCTGTCGCTGCTGCCCACGCTCGGGAAGTATAACCTATTGCTGCTCGACCCGCCGTATGACGCGGGGTACTACGAAAAAGTGCTTCAGATTGCTCACGAGAGCGGAAATCTGGCGTGCGGCGCGCGGATCGCGATGGAGTGCCGCAGAAAATTTGCATTTTTGCCACCCGTGGAGTATAATTTTGCAAAACGCAGGGATTACGGCGACATATCGCTGATTTTCCTTGAATACGGAGCATGAATTGATCAAGTGCGTATACCCCGGAAGCTTTGATCCGATCACTTCCGGGCATCTCGATATCATCTGCCGCGCCGCGGCGATGTTCGACGATGTGACCGTGGCGGTGCTGGTCAACAAGAACAAGAAGCCTGCTTTCACCGCGGAGCAGCGCATGGATTTCATCCGCCGCGGCACGGCGAATATGCCGGGCGTCAAGGTGGACAGCTTTTCAGGCCTGCTGGTGGATTATATGCGGGAGAAGCGCGCGAACCTCGTGATCCGCGGGCTGCGTGCGATATCGGATTTTGAATACGAGTTTCAAATGGCGGCCATGAACGCAAAGCTTGCGAAAAACATTGAAACGATATTTTTAATGACGGATATCAGCCATTCGTTTTTAAGCTCCAGCATGGTCAAGGAGCTTGCATATCACGGCGGGGACATCACGGGCCTTGTGCCGGATGCGATTAAGGAAGATGTGATACAGTTATATGACAGGTGAACCCATGAAAATAAGCGAGCTGCTCGATGAGCTCAGGGACGAGATCGAAAATAGCCCCAAGTCCGTTTTTTCCAACAAACGTTCTGTTGATGTCGATATCCTGCACGAGATCATCGCCGACATCACAGCGGCGATGCCTGAGGAGATCAAGGAAGCGGAGAAGGTAATGGCGGAAAAGGAGCAGATCATTGCCGCCGCGCGCGATGAAGCCGCCGCCATCATATCGAGCGCGGAGGACGAGCTTCAGACGCGCATTTCCGAGAACGAAATCATGCGCGAGGCCGAGATCAAGGCCAACGAGCTCAAGGAACTGGCGCAGGGCAACGCAAAGGAGATCATCGTGGGCGCGCGCGAATACGCCGACGATATCCTCAGGGAGCTGGAGAACTATTTCGCGGACTACCTGAAGATGATCCGCAAGAACCGGATGGAGCTTTCAACCAAGCGGAAGGATTGATTTTCGCCTGCGCCTGAATAAACGGATTAAAAATACGCTCAGCAGCGATACCGCCGCGAATATAACGCCGCCATACGCGGCGTTTTTTGATGCCGCCGATATCGACGAGGCTGCGGCGGCGAGCGGAAACAGCTTTAAAGCCAGCGCGCACAGCATGCTGGCCAGGGTGCCGTGCAGCATCTTTGCCAGCCCGAATCCCTTCGGTTTCAGCCTGGCGGCGGCGCAAACCGCGTGCGTCTGCATGTGGACGCAAAACCCGCCGAATGCGATGATCGACGCGATGATGGGCAGCGTGAGCGACAGAGGCGCGGCCATCGCGGCGGTTTTCGCGCAGCCGGTCGTCGCCTCCAGGCTGCCCAGTATCATCGCGGATACGCCCTGCTCGCTGATGCCCATAAGGCCCGCGAGCGGAGAGTAGATTTTCGTGATTACGCCGAGTATGCCCGTGACGGACAGCATCTCCATGATCACCGAAAAGAGTATGATGTACCCGCCGATGCGCAGCATCATCGACATGGCTTTTTCCACGCCGTCCGCCATCAGCTCGCCCACGGGCGGGCACTGCGCGGCGTCCCTGCGGAAACGCGACAGCGCTTCGCGAAAGGATATTTTCGCGCCGGGTGCCTTCATCGCTTTTCTTCGCCTGAACAGGCCGAATATGATGCCCGTCAGCAGCGCCGCAAGGTAATGCGTGACGGCGAGGTAAACGCCCGCCTCGTGCAGCCCCAGCATGCCCGCGGATACCGCGCCCGTGATGAACACCGGCCCCGAAACGCTTGTGAAGCGCACGACCGCCTGTGCGTCGGCCTCGGACATCCGGCCGGTCTGGTACAGCTCCGCCGCGAGCCGCGCGCCCACGGGATAGCCGGAAAGCGCCGAGGTGATGAATATGTACGCGCTTTCGCCCGGCGCGTTGAACAGAAAGCGCGTAACGGGCGCGAAGAAGTGCGCAATGAGCCGGATCAGCCCCGTTTCGAGCAGCATGAACGAGGCGAGCACAAACGGGAACAGCGACGGCAGCACCGTGCCGAGCCACAGCGCGAGCGCGAAGCGCGCGCTTTTGAGGCAGTTGTCGGGATACAGCAATAAAAAAATGACCATTGCGGCGATGCCGGCAATCAGGGGAAGCTTCTTCATCTCATCACAGCCTTACGGTATTCTTATGAGATGCGGAGGCGATGTATGAACGGTCAGATTTGAGAGCCGATAAGCAGCCTTTCGGTGTAATCGCGGTCGGTATTGCGGAATGGCGGCGCGGCCTGCGTCAGCGCCCACACATTGGACGCGGCGATATCGATTTTCGGATAAGGCGGCGCGGCGGCCGTGACGATCGGCGCGGAAGCCGCCTTGGACAGCGCGGACAGCACATCGGGGCTTTTTACGCCCAGCACGCGGATGTGGTCAATCGGAGTGTCGTTATGCCGCTGAACCGCGTCGCGCGTGACGCCCAGCAGCGCGCAGAGCAGTATGCGCGAAATGCGCGCGTACGTGTAGCGCTTGGTCTTGATCCGGGATATGAGCTCCGCGCGCGCCGCGCACTGCAACGCGGCGGTATATATTCTGTTTTCGAGGCCCTCGGATACGTCGGGAAGCTGCGCGATGTATTCGGGGCCCTTGAGGCGCAGCGCGGTTAAAAGCGCGTTGCCGAAGCGCTCCGCGAAGGCGGGCAGCAGGCCCGCGCCAAGCTGTGTTCGTATATAATCCCGACAGCCGCCGGGCATCGCGGCCAGCGCTTTTTCCGTTTCGCCGGAGGAAAACGCGGCGCGTATGGCCGTGGCGCTGGGCAGGTATTCGCCGATGTCGTCCGAGTGGTACCCTGCGCCTTCGCGCCGGACAACGTGCGGCGCGATATGCGGATGATATTTATGAATCGCTTTCATATATTCGATACCCAGCAGCGCGCCGGGCATCGACGCAATATCAGGCGCGGTTGCGTCCCAAAAAGCTTTGCTTTCCGGGGACCCCGGGAATGCGGCGTTCATGCGCGCGCGCGGGAAGCTTTTGCCCGCGCGCAGCTCCGATTTGAGCGTGTCCTTATAAGCGCTGTCCTCGCTGCCCAGCGTCAGCGCCAGTTTTTGCAGCAGCGCCAGGTCGTCCGTTTCGCAGCCGAAGCTAAGGCTGGTCGCGCCGGCAGCCGCCAGCACGCGTACGCCGCCCGAAGCGAAGCCCTCGGCGCTTTGAATCGCGGAAAGCAGCGGCAGTTCGAGGACGGCGTCCGCCCCGCATTGCAGCGCGCAGGCCGCGCGCGTCCATTTATCGAACACCGCAGGCTCGCCGCGCTGCACGAAGCTGCCGCTCATCGCGCATACGATGAGCTCCGCGCCGGTAATTTTACGCGTCCGCGCAATGTGCCACTCATGGCCTGAGTGGAAAGGGTTGTATTCCGACACAATTCCGCAGATTTGCATAAAATACTCCTTTTCAAAGGGTTTAAAGTTATATATAATAGTGCGGTGGCGTTTTCATTATACCACATTGAAAATTAACAATGTATTGGTTTGCATATATTTGAAGGGAGATCAGGCGGTAACATGAGTTTAATGGATGGGATCAGGCAAAAGGCGCGGGCGGCAAGGAAAAGGATTATACTGCCCGAGGGCACGGAGGAAAGAACGCTCAGGGCGGCGGAGATCATCACAGGGGAAGGCATCGCAGACGTAACGCTGATCGGAGACGTCGATAAGATCAGGGAACTATCCAGGGGGATGGACTATACCGGTGTAAGCCTGATCGACCCGGTCCAATCGGACAAGCTGGAAGCATACGCGGAGAAGTTCTACGAGTTGAGGAAGCACAAGGGAGTGACTCCCGAAGCCGCCAAAACGCAAGTAACGGATCCGCTTTTTTATGCCTGCATGATGATCAAAATGGGCGAGGCGGACGGCATGGTCGCGGGCGCGATCAACACGACGGCCAATACGCTGCGCCCGGCGCTGCAAATACTCAAAACGGCGCCCGGCATATCGGTGGTTTCAAGCTGCTTCATCATGGAGCTGGATACGCCGGACTATGGCGATAACGGCGTGCTGATGTTTGGAGACTGCGCGGTGAACCCCTGCCCGACCGCGGAGGAGCTCGCCGCGATCGCAATATCCACGGCGAGATCGGGCGTACAGCTTGCCGGCATGGAGCCCAGGGTTGCGATGCTGTCGTTCTCCACAAAGGGAAGCGCGAAGCATGAGCTGGTGGACAAGGTCGTGCAGGCGACCGCGCTCGTCAAACAGCTTGCGCCCGGCCTCATGGTGGACGGCGAGCTGCAGGCGGACGCCGCGCTGGTGGAGAAGGTCGGGCAGTTGAAGTCGCCCGGCAGCCCGGTCGCCGGAAGAGCCAACGTGCTCATATTTCCCGACCTGCAGGCGGGCAACATCGGCTATAAGCTGGTGCAGCGCCTCGCGGGTGCGGAAGCGATCGGCCCCATCTGTCAGGGGCTTGCCGCGCCGGTCAACGACCTGTCGCGCGGTTGCAGCGTGGAGGACATCGTCTCAGTCGTCGCCATTACGGCGGTGCAGGCACAGGGTTAGGAGGACATCATGTATAGCATACTCGTCATTAACGCAGGAAGCTCGTCGCTGAAATACCAGCTGTTCGATATTACCACGACGGAAATGCTCGCCAAGGGTATCGTCGAGCGTATCGGCATGGAGGGCTCCGTGCTCGCGCATCAGACGCAGGGCAAGGACAAGCTCGTGACCCGGCAGCCCATGGCCGACCACAAGGCCGCCATGGGCCATGTGCTCAAAGCGCTCACCGATACGCGGTACGGCGTAATTTCCGATATGAGCCGGATCAACGCGGTGGGGCACCGCGTGCTGCACGCGGCGGAAAAGTTTACGCAAAGCGTGATCATCAATCAGGCGGTGATCGACGCTATCCGCGAATGCATCAAGTTCGGGCCGCTGCATAACCCCGCCAACCTCATGGGCATCGAAGCCTGCCGAAGCATCATGCCGGATACGCCGATGGTGGCCGTGTTCGATACCGCGTTCCATCAGACCATGCCCAAGAAGGCGTACCTGTACGGGCTTTCGTACGACGCCTATACCGAATACGGCATCCGCCGCTACGGCTTTCATGGCACGTCGCACAAGTACGTGTCCAAACGGTACGCGCAGCTGGTCGGCAGGAAGGACATCAAGATCGTCACATGCCACCTGGGCAACGGTTCGAGCATGAGCGCGGTGGACGGCGGCAGGTGCGTCGATACGTCGATGGGGCTGACGCCGCTGGCCGGCGTGGTGATGGGTACGCGCTGCGGCGATATCGACCCCGCTATCGTGCCGCATCTGATGAAGGAAATGAAGCTCGACTCTGAGCAGATGAGCAGCTACATGAACAAGAAATGCGGCGTGCTGGGCATATCGGGCGTATCGAGCGATTTCAGGGACATCTCCGCCGCGGCGAAGGAAGGCAACGAGCGCGCGCAGACGGCGCTCGATATGTTCTGCTACGGCGTAAAGAAGTATATCGGTGCGTACGCGGCGGCGATGGGCGGCCTCGACGCGATCGTGTTTACCGCGGGCATCGGCGAGAACGACATCAACATGCGCGCGCGCTGCGTCGAAGGGCTGGAATTCATGGGCGTCAGGATGGACCCGCAGCTCAATCAGGTGCGCGGCAGGGAGATGCGCATCTCCGCGGCGGACTCGAAGGTGGATATCTGGTGCGTGCCGACGAACGAGGAGCTGGAGATCGCCAACGATACGTACGAACTCTGCAAATAGTAGACAAACGAAAACAGCCCGTGTATAATGGGCATAATTGAAGGGGACGCCTGTCCAAACGTATCGCCCTTTTAGGGACCTGCCGACGAGACTGCGATCGGCGGGAGGGGGGTTTGGATACGGTAACAGCCGCTTTGCGTTTGAATAGGTTGTAAAGCGCCCGGAACGATCCGGGAATGTGGGTGGCACCGCGGGTTACATACTCGTCCCTGTCTTAGGATAGGGACGTTTTGTTATTTATTTTTGAGGTGAAGCATGCTGACGCAGGCGCCGAAAGGCACAAAGGACGTGCTGCCTTCCGAAAGCGGGAGGTGGCAGTACATCGAGAATAAAGCGAGGGACATCTGCGCGCGGTTCGGATACCGCGAGATCCGCACGCCGGTGTTCGAGCATACGGAATTGTTTCTGCGCGGTGTGGGCGATACGACCGACATCGTGCAGAAGGAGATGTATACGTTCCTCGACAAGGGGGAGCGCAGCATCACGCTCAAGCCCGAGGGGACGGCGGGCGTGGTGCGCGCTTTTGTGGAGCACAACCTCTACGCGGACGCGCAGCCCACGAAGATGTATTACCTCTCTGCGCCGGTGTTCCGCTACGAGAAGCCGCAGGCGGGACGCCTGCGCGAGCATCACCAGTTCGGCGTCGAGGTGTTCGGCGCGCCCGGCCCGTCCGTTGACGCGGAGGTTATCACCGTCGCGCTGTCGCTGCTGCGCGCGCTGGGTATACAGGGATTGGCGCTCAGCATCAACAGTATCGGCTGCCCCGACTGCCGCCCCGCGTATAACGCGGCGCTGCGCGGCTTTCTCGCTTCGCGCGAGGGGCTTTGCGGCAACTGCGTTGAGCGTATGAAAACAAATCCGCTGCGCGTGCTGGACTGCAAGGAGGAGAGGTGCAGCCGGATCGTCCGGGACGCGCCCGTGATGCTGGACTGCCTGTGCGACGGGTGCCGCGCGCACTTTGAGGGGCTTCAGGCGCGGCTGAAGGCGCTGGATATCGAATACGCCGTCGACCCGCGTATCGTGCGCGGGCTGGATTATTATACGAAGACCGTCTTCGAGATCATATCGACGGGCATCGGCGCGCAGGGCACGGTGTGCGGCGGGGGCCGTTACGACGGCCTTGTGGAGCAGCTGGGCGGCCCGGCGATGCCGGGTATCGGCTTTGGCATGGGGATCGAGCGGCTGCTGCTCGTGCTGGAATCGCTGGGCATCGCGCTGCCGCAGCAGCGGCTTTGCGACGCGTACATCTGCACCTTGGGCGAGGAAGCGTCGGTCAAAGGGCTGGTCCTCGCGTCGGAGCTGCGCGGCTTTGGCATCCGGACAGAGACCGACCACATGGGGCGAAGCCTTAAAGCGCAGCTGAAATACGCGGCTAGGCTGGGTGCGGCGTACGGCGTCATTCTCGGCGAGGACGAGCTGAAAAGCGGGTTGGCGGTTGTGCGGGATATGAACGCCGGCGAAGAGAACAGGATTCCGCTTGCGGAGTTAAAAGGATATTTAAAGGCAGGGTTACAATGAGCGAGTTTTTGCAGGGGTGGAAGAGGACGGATTATTGCAATCATTTTTCCGCAGGCGACGTGGGCCGCGACGTTACGTTGATGGGATGGGTGCAGACGCGCCGCGACCTGGGCGCGCTGATATTCGTGGATATGAGGGACCGCACCGGCATCATGCAGGTGGTGTTCAACGAGTCGCTGATGGGCGAAGGCTTCGCCAGGGCCGAGGGGCTGCGCAGCGAGTACGTGATCGCCGTAAGCGGGCAGATCGTACGGCGCGATCCCGAGACGGTCAACGAGAAGCTGCCGACCGGCCTCATCGAGGTGCGCGCGAAGGAGCTTAAGATTTTGAGCCGCGCGCAGACGCCTCCCTTTGAGATCGATGACGATACCGCGGTGCGCGAGGAGCTGCGCTTAAAGTACCGCTTTCTCGACCTGCGCCGCCCGGCGATGCAGCGCAACCTGATGATTCGCAGCCACATCGCAGCCGCCGCGAGGGAATACCTCGTGGAAAACGGCTTCATCGACATTGAGACGCCCGTTTTGACCAAGAGCACGCCGGAGGGCGCGAGGGATTATCTCGTGCCGTCGCGCATCCATCCGGGCAGCTTCTACGCGCTGCCGCAGTCGCCGCAGACGCTGAAGCAGATACTCATGATATCGGGCTTCGACCGGTATTTTCAGATCGTCAAGTGCTTCCGCGACGAGGACCTGCGCGCCGACCGCCAGCCCGAGTTCACGCAGATCGACGTCGAAATGTCGTTCGTGGACGTGGACGACATCATTTCGATGGGCGAAGGGCTGATCGCGCGCGTGTTCAGGCAGGTGATGGGCATCGACGTGAAGCTGCCGCTCAAACAGCTTAAATACGACGAAGCGATGAGCCGGTACGGCTCTGACAAGCCCGACACGCGTTTCGGGCTGGAGCTCGTCGACGTCAGCGATATCGTGGAAAAATCCGGCTTTCAGGTGTTCTCGTCCGTCGTCAAAAACGGCGGCAGCGTGCGCGCGATCAACGCCAGGGGCTGCGTGGAAAAATTCGCGCGGCGCGAAATTGACGCGCTCGTGGATTTCGTGAAGATATACGGCGCGAAGGGCATGGCGTGGATATCGATGAAGGAAGACGGCATGCAGTCGCCCATCACCAAGTTCTTCAGCGAGGAAGAGCTTGCCGGGCTGCTGGGGCGCGTGGACGCGCAGACGGGCGACCTCATATTCTTCGTGGGCGACAAGGATAAGGTCGTATTCGACGCCCTGGGCAATCTGCGCCTGAAGCTCGCCGAAAAGCTTGAAATGATCGACGAGAGCCGGTTCGACCTGCTGTGGGTCGTGGATTTCCCGCTGTTCGAGTACGACGAGGAAGAGAAGCGCTTCTTCGCGAAGCACCATCCGTTCACGTCGCCGCGCGACGAGGACGTGGACAAGCTGGAAACCGA
>AGTN01028464.1_pt1 | contig 12852 bp, 12 predicted proteins | sample 314218 | NCBI WGS metagenome assembly AGTN01 (sample SAMN02954264, study PRJNA73603) | bioreactor metagenome | biome: terrestrial; feature: non-aerated bioreactor; material: poplar woody material; isolation source: poplar biomass | place: USA | collected 2006-12 | reverse complement strand
GGCTCCCTCACCCTCCCATGCGTGCTGCATGGGCCCCTCCCTCTCCCGCACGCGGGAGAGGTTTTTGTTAGGAGAGACCCATGACCGTCAAGATCGCCCCCTCCATCCTGTCCGCCGATTTCGCCCGCCTGGGCGACGAGGTGAAGGCCATCGACGAGGCCGGGTGCGACTGGGTGCATATCGACGTCATGGACGGGCATTTCGTGCCCAACCTGACCTTCGGCCCGCCGGTCATCAAGGCCATCCGGCCGTGGACCAAGAAGACCTTCGACGTCCACCTGATGATCGACCCGGCCCAGCCCTATCTGGAGGATTACGCCAGGGCCGGTGCCGACGTCATCACCGTGCATGCCGAGGCCGACCCGCATATCGACCGCTCGCTGCAATTCATCAGAAGCCTGGGCAAGAAGGCCGGCCTGTCGCTCAATCCGGCGACGCCCGAGACCGTGCTGGACTACGTCATCGACAAGTTGGACCTGATCCTGGTGATGAGCGTCAATCCCGGCTTCGGCGGCCAGAGCTTCATCGAGAACCAGTTGGAGAAGATCGCCCGCATCCGCCGCATGATCGGCGACCGGCCCATCGAGCTGGAGGTGGACGGCGGCGTCACGGCCGCCAACGCCCCCCGCGTCGTCGCGGCCGGCGCCACCGCCCTGGTGGCGGGCTCGGCCGTGTTCAAGACCAGGGATTACGCGGCCAATATCGCGGCTTTGCGCGGTTTCTGACGCCTCGGTCGGTTGTCATAAAAGTTTAACACGCAAGTCGCCGTGCTGTAACACTCGGCCGCTAGAGTAGCCCTGCCGAAATCACCGGATTTCGCATGCTTTCTCGCTCGACCGATTGGAGACTCCCCATGAAGAAGACCCTGGCCGTCGCGGCCGTCGCCTTCGCCGCCACCGCTTTCGCCGGTGTGGCCGAGGCCCGCGACCAGATCCGTATGGCCGGTTCCTCGACCGTCTATCCCTTCGCCACTTCGGTCGCCGAGCAGTTCGGCAAGGCCGGCAAGTTCAAGACCCCCGTGGTCGAGAGCACCGGCACCGGCGGCGGCTTCAAGCTGTTCTGCTCGGGCGTCGGCCCGGACTTCACCGACATCTCCAACGCCTCGCGCGCCATCAAGGCCTCCGAGCTTGAGATGTGCGCCAAAAACGGCGTCGGCGACATCATCGAGCTGAAGTTCGGCTATGACGGCATCGCGCTGGCCAATTCCAAGAAGCACACCCGCTATTCGCTGACCCGCCAGCAGCTCTATCAGGCCCTGGCCAAGAATGTCCCGGTGGACGGCAAGCTGGTCCCCAACCCCTATACCACCTGGAACCAGATCGACCCGTCGCTGCCCGGCGAAAAGATCGAGGTGCTGGGCCCGCCGCCCACCTCGGGCACCCGCGACGCCTTCCTGGAACTGGTGATGGAGCCGGGCGCCGAGGCCTTCCCCCTGCTCAAGGACCTCAAGAAGTCCGACGAGAAGGCCTTCAAGGCGGCTTTCAGCGCTCTGCGCGAGGACGGCGTCTACATCGACGCCGGCGAGAACGACAACCTGATCGTCCAGAAACTGGAAGCCAACCCGAAGGCGCTGGGCCTGTTCGGCTACAGCTACCTGGAAGAGAACGCCGACAAGATCCAGGGTTCGCTGATCGACGGCGCCGACCCGACCTTCGAGAACATCGCCTCCGGCAAGTACGTCGTGTCGCGCCCGCTGTTCATCTACGTCAAGAAGGACCATGTCGGCCAGATCCCCGGCATCAAGGAATTCCTGGCCGAGTTCTCGTCCGAGAAGGCCTGGGGCAACGACGGCTATCTGGCCGACAAGGGCCTGATCCCCATGCCCGACGCCGAGCGCAAGGAATGGGCCAAGAAGGCCGCCGACCTGACCCCGCTCACGAAGTAATTCCGCCTGCGGCCGCCCGTTCCTCGACGGGCGGCCGCCTTTTCTTGATATCGCAGCCATTTATTCGTTTAGTTCCCCTGCCTGAAAGCCGGCACCCGTTCCCCGGTGCCGTTTCCACATCGGAAAGCGGATTTTCTCATGCAATTGTTGACCCTGACGGTCCTGCTGCTCCTGCTGACCTCCGTCGGCTATCGCCTGGGACGCGGCAAGGCCTTGGCGGCGGCCGGCGGCAATCCCCGCATCCTGCATTCGCTGCCCCGCTATCACGGCTATTACGTCGCCCTGTGGTGCGGCCTGCCCGCCCTGGCCCTGCTGGTGGCCTGGATCACCCTGGAACCCACCGTGGTCCACCATCTGGTGGTCGCCAGCCTGCCCGCCGAGATGCTGGCCCAGGGCGGGGACCGCATCGCGCTGCTGTACAACGAGGTGCGCAACGTCGCCCGCTACGGCATGGTCCCCAGCGGGCCGGAAATCCAGCAGGCCGCCGAGCATTACAAGAGCCTGCGATCGACCCTGTTCGCCGCCGTGACCGTCGTGACCCTGTCGCTGGCGGTGGCCGGGCTGGTCGTCGCCCGCCGCCGCGTCCGCTCGGACATGCGGGCGCGCAACAAGGTGGAGAAGGCGGTCGGCATCGCCCTGGTGGCGTGTTCCACCGCCGCCATCTTCACCACCATCGGCATCGTGCTGTCGCTGATCTTCGAATCGGCGCGCTTCTTCCAGTTCGTGTCGCCGCTGGAATTCCTGTTCGGGCTGTCGTGGAGCCCGCAGATGGCGATCCGCGCCGACCAGGTCGGCAGTTCGGGCGCCTTCGGTGCGGTGCCGCTGTTCGCCGGAACCGCCCTGATCTCGCTGATCGCCATGGTGGTGGCGGTGCCGCTGGGCCTGCTGTCGGCCATCTACATGGCCGAATACGCCAATCCCAAGTTCCGCGCGGTGGCCAAGCCGCTGCTGGAAATCCTGGCCGGCATCCCCACCGTGGTCTACGGCTTCTTCGCCGCCCTGTCGGTGGCGCCGCTGGTCCGCGATTTCGGCGCCTCGCTGGGCCTGTCCATCGCCTCGGAAAGCGCCCTGGTGGCCGGGCTGGTCATGGGCATCATGATCATCCCGTTCGTATCGTCGTTGTCCGACGACATCATCACCGCCGTGCCGCAGAGCCTGCGCGAAGGATCCTACGGCCTGGGCGCCACCAAGTCCGAGACGGTCAAGCTGGTGATCCTGCCCGCCGCCCTGCCCGGCATCGTCGGCGGCGTTCTGCTGGCCGTCAGCCGCGCGGTCGGCGAGACCATGATCGTGGTCATGGCCGCCGGCCTGGCCGCCAACCTGACCGCCAACCCCTTCGAGGCGGTGACCACCGTCACCGTGCAGATCGTCACCCTGCTGGGCGGCGACCAGGAATTCGACAGCCCCAAGACCCTGGCGGCCTTCGCCCTGGGGCTGGTGCTGTTCTTCGTCACCCTGGCGCTCAACGTCATCGCCCTGCACGTGGTCCGGAAGTATCGGGAGCAATATGACTGAGATGGTCGAACAAACCTCCGCCCCCACCGCCCAGGTGGTGGCAAGCCGCCTCAGGCGCCGCTACGCGGCCGAGCGCCGGTTCCAGCTCATGGGCATGGCCGCCATCGCCGTCGCCCTGGGCTTCCTGGCCCTGCTGCTGCTCAGCATCGTGACGCGCGGCATCACCGCCTTCGTGCAGACCCAGGTGCGGATCGAGGTCACCTTCGACGCCGCCGTGATGGGCGTGGAGCCGGGCGCCGAGATGGATGCGCTCCGGGCCGCCGATTATCCCGGCCTGGCGAAATCGGCCATCTGGGCCCGCTTCCCCGAGGTCCAGTCGCGTGGCGACAGGCGCGACCTGTGGTCGCTGCTGGCGCCGTCCTCGGGCGACGTGCTGCGCACCATGGTGCTGAACGACCCGTCGGTGATCGGCACCACCCATACGGTCTGGCTGCCCGCCGCCGACATCGTGGACATGACGCGCAAGGGTTTCCTGCCCGGCGATCCCAACGCCGAAGGCGCGCGCCTCAACGAGGCCCAGGCCGGCTGGCTGGCGCAATTGAGCGAATCGGGCGCGCTGGCGACCCGGTTCAACACCAAGTTCTTCACCAGCGGCGATTCCCGCGATCCCACCCAGGCCGGCGTCTGGGGCGCCGTGGTGGGCTCGTTCTACTGCATCCTGGTGACGCTGCTGCTGTCCTTCCCCCTGGGGGTGGCCACCGCGGTGTACCTCGAGGAATTCGCCCCCAAGAACCGCTGGACCGACCTGATCGAGGTCAACATCAACAACCTGGCCGCCGTGCCGTCCATCGTGTTCGGCCTGCTGGGCCTGGCGGTGTTCCTTGCCGTGTTCGGCCTGCCCCGCTCGGCCCCCGTGGTCGGCGGGCTGGTGCTGACCCTGATGACCCTGCCCACCATCATCATCGCCGCCCGCGCGGCGCTGAAGGCGGTGCCGCCGTCGATCCGCGAAGCGGCGCTGGGCATGGGGTCGAGCAAGCTGCAGATGGTCACCGACCACGTGCTGCCGCTGGCCCTGCCCGGCATCCTGACCGGCACCATCCTGGGCATGGCCCGCGCACTGGGCGAATCGGCGCCGCTGCTGATGATCGGCATGGTCGCCTTCATCGTCGACATCCCCGGCGGCCCCATGGACCCGGCCACGGCGCTGCCGGTGCAGGTCTTCCTGTGGGCCGACAGCTCGGAACGCGCCTTCGTCGAAAAAACCTCGGCGGCCATCATCGTGCTGCTGCTGTTCCTGGCCACCATGAACCTGGCCGCCATTCTGCTCCGCAAGAAATTCGAACGTCGCTGGTAGGATATCATGGCTCTTCAAACCGCCGCCGCTGCCGTTTCCCCCCCCCCGTCCTCGATGCCGAACGCCGTCTGGCCAAGGTGTCGTCGCGTGACGTCAACGTCTATTACGCCGAGAAGCACGCCCTGAAGCACGTGGACCTGGACATCCGCACCAACGAGGTGACCGCGCTGATCGGCCCGTCGGGCTGCGGCAAGTCCACCTACCTGCGCTGCATCAACCGCATGAACGACCTGATCGAGATCGCCCGCGTCACGGGTTCCCTGACCTTGGACGGCGACGACGTCTACGACCGCAAGGTGGACGTGGTGCAACTGCGCGCCCGGGTCGGCATGGTGTTCCAGAAGCCCAATCCCTTTCCCAAGTCCATCTACGACAACGTCGCCTACGGCCCGCGCATCCACGGCATGGCCAAGGACCAGCCCGAGTTGGACGAGATCGTCATGACCAGCCTGGAGAGGGCCGGCCTGCTGGGCGAGGTCAGGGACCGCCTGGACGAGCCCGGCACCGGCCTGTCGGGCGGCCAGCAGCAGCGCCTGTGCATCGCGCGCGCCATCGCCGTCAGTCCCGAGGTGATCCTGATGGACGAGCCGTGCTCGGCGCTGGACCCCATCGCCACCGCCAAGGTCGAGGAACTGATCGACGAGTTGCGCGAGAACTTCACCATCGTCATCGTCACCCATTCCATGCAGCAGGCGGCCCGCGTGTCCCAGCGCACGGCGTTCTTCCACCTGGGCGAACTGGTCGAGGTCGGCGACACCGAGCAGATCTTCACCAACCCCCAGCATCCGCTGACCCAGGGCTACATCACCGGCCGGTTCGGCTGATGGAGCGGACGCCCTTCATCATCGTCATGCGCGGGCTTGACCCGCGCATCCACGCGGTGGGGCGGACAGACGTGGATGGCCGGGTCCAGCCCGGCCATGACGAATGCAGAACGAAGGCTGTCAGGCAATGACCGAGCACACCGTCAAATCCTACGACGAGGAACTGGCGCACCTCACCAACATCATCGCCCGCATGGGCGGGATGGCCGAGGCCCAGTTCTCCGCCGCGCTGCAGGCCCTGGCCAGGCGCGACAGCGATCTGGCCGCCCGCGTGGTGGCCGGCGATTCGCGGGTGGACGAGCTTGAGCAGGAAATCCAGAGCTTCACCGTGCGGCTGCTGGCGTTGCGCCAGCCGGTGGCGAGCGACTTGCGCCACATCGTCGCGGCGTTGAAGATCAGTTCCGAACTGGAGCGGGTGGCCGATTACGCAGCCAATGTCGCCAAGCGCGCCCTGGTGCTGAACCAGCTGCCGGCGGTCAAGCCGGTCTCGGCGGTGCTGCATCTCGCCCGCATCGTCCAGGAAATCCTGAAGGACATCCTGGACGCCTATATCGAGCGCGACGTGGAGAAGGCCATCCGGGTATGGAACCGGGACGAGGAGGTGGACGACATGTACACCGGCCTGTTCCGCGAACTGATTACCTATATGATGGAGGACCCGCGCACCATCACCGCCGGCACGCATCTGATGTTCATGGCCAAGAATATCGAACGCATCGGCGACCACGCCACCAACATCGCCGAGACCCTGCATTTCCTGGTGGTCGGCACGCCGCTCAAGGGAGCGCGCCCCAAGGGCAGCGCCATGGAAGCGGACTAAAGGGGAAAGTCGCACGCTATGAAGCCGCTGATCCTGATCGTCGAGGACGAAGCCCATCTGGTCACCATGCTGCGCTACAACCTGGAAAAGGAAGGCTATCGCGTCTGCGAGGCCGGCGACGGCGAAGAGGCCCTGGCCGTGGTGGCCGAGCGCAGGCCCGACCTGGTGGTGCTGGACTGGATGCTGCCCAGCCTGTCGGGCATCGAGGTCTGCCGCCAGTTGCGGCGCAAGCCCGCCACCCGCGAGTTGCCCATCATCATGCTGACCGCGCGCGGCGAGGAAGGCGACAAGATCCGAGGCCTCAACACCGGCGCCGACGACTACATGACCAAGCCGTTCAGCCTGCCGGAACTGATGGCCCGCATCCGCGCCATGCTGCGCCGGGTGCAACCGGTGCCGCAGAAGGGCATGCTGCAATTCGGCGACATCAGCATGGATCTCGCCGCCCACCGCGTGGTGCGCGGCGACCGCGCCGTCCATCTGGGACCGACGGAATTCCGCCTGCTGCAGTTCTTCATGCAGCATCCCGGCAACGTGTTCAGCCGCGAGGAACTGCTGAACGCCGTGTGGGGCCCCGACATCTACGTCGAGCCGCGCACCGTGGACGTGCACATCCGCCGCCTGCGCAAGGCGCTGAACGGCGACAACGAGGACGACCTGATCCGCACCGTCCGCGCCGCCGGCTACGCCCTGGACCTGAACGGGCAGGCCGCATAGCGGAAGACCCCAGCCGGCCGGGAAATCGGCCGGCTGTTTTTTTTGCCGCGCGCCGCGCGGTTGATGCCGCCTTAGCGGGCTTGCGCGCCGGGGGCGTGCATATTTTTTCACCACTCCACCCCGGATGAAAAAGCGGGCAGCCCTGTCCGGCCGGGCCGCCCGGCCTTCGGCACGGCCCTTGCTTGACGCCTCCTGTCTCAACGGCCGGAAAAGGCCGAACAAGAGGGGATCTCATGAAATACATCACCGCCATCATCAAACCGTTCAAGCTGGACGAAGTGCGTGACGCGCTGTCCGCCGCCGGCATCCAGGGTCTCACCGTGACCGAATGCAAGGGCTTCGGCCGCCAGAAGGGGCAGACCGAAATCTATCGCGGCGCCGAATACGTCGCCAATTTCGTGCCCAAGGTGAAGGTCGAAGTCGCCGTGGAAGCCGCCGTGGCCGACAAGATCGTCGAGGCCATCACGCAGGCCGCCCGCACCGGCAAGATGGGTGACGGCAAGATCTTCGTGACCGAAGTGACCAACGTGGTGCGCATCCGCACCGGCGAAACCGACCGCGATGCGCTGTAAGGAGCCCCGCCAAATGACGCTTCTCAACAAGATGACCGGCGCCGCCGCCTCGGCCGCCGTGCTGCTGGCCTCGGCCGGCGCCGCCTTCGCGCAGGAAGCCGCCGAGGTCGTCCCGGACGTGGCCGAGGCCGTGCCCGAGCTTTCCGCCGGCGACACCGCCTGGATGCTGACCTCGTCCCTGCTGGTGCTGATGATGACCCTGCCCGGCCTGGCGTTGTTCTACGGCGGCCTGGTGCGCAAGAAGAACATCCTGGCCGTGCTGATGCAGGCGTTCTTCGGCGCCTCGCTGATGACCCTGCTGTGGGTGATCGCCGGCTACTCGCTGGCCTTCACCGAGGGCAACGCCTTCTTCGGCGGCTTCTCCAAGGTGCTGCTGGCCGGCATCGAGCCGGATACCCTGTCGGGCACCATCCCGGAACTGGTCTTCGTGATGTTCCAGGGCACCTTCGCCATCATCACCCCGGTCCTCATCCTGGGCGGCCCCGCCGACCGCATGAAGTTCAGTTCGGCCATGGTGTTCCTGGCCCTGTGGCTGTTCCTGGTCTACGTCCCCATCGCCCACATGGTGTGGGGCCCCGGCGGCTATCTCGGCTCCGACGGCGTGCTGGACTTCGCCGGCGGCACCGTGGTGCACATCAATTCGGGCGTGGCCGGCCTGGTCGCCGCCATCCTGGTGGGCAAGCGCTCGGGCATCGGCACCGAGAACCTGGCGCCGCACAACCTGGCGCTGACCATGATCGGCGCCGCCCTGCTGTGGGTGGGCTGGTTCGGCTTCAACGCCGGTTCGGCGCTCGGTGCCGGCGGCGGCGCGGGCATCGCCATGATCAACACCCAGATCGCCACCTCGGCGGCCGTGGTGTCGTGGACCGTGGCCGAGTGGATCGTCCGCGGCAAGCCCTCGCTGCTGGGCGCGGTTTCGGGCGCGGTGGCCGGCCTCGTGGTCATCACCCCGGCCTGCGGTTTCGTGTCGGTGTCCGGCGCCTTCATCATGGGCCTGATCGTCGGCCCGGTCTGCTATTGGGGCGTCGCCGGCCTGAAGAAGACGTTCGGCTATGACGACGCGCTGGACGTGTTCGGCATCCACGGCATCGGCGGCATCGTCGGCGCCGTGCTGACCGGCGTGTTCGCCGTCGCCTCGGTCGGCGGCGAGGGCAATTCCGGCCTGATCGACGGCAACCCCGCCCAGCTCTGGCTGCAGATCGAAGGCGTGCTGTTCACCATCGTGTGGTGCGGCGTGGTCAGCCTGATCCTGCTGAAGGTCATCGACATGGCCATGGGCCTGCGCGTCTCCAAGGAAGTGGAGACCGAGGGCCTGGACCTCGCCCTGCACGGCGAGACCATGCACGATTAAAACGTCCTCAGGCGCCGGGCGGGAAACCGTCCGGCGCTTTCCTTCGCTCCAGCCGGGGGGTGCCGATCTATGCGCTGCGCAGGCCTTCCTCCGGCGCCACGTCGCCGAGATAACGGCCGAGCAGGCTGTCGTCGCGCAGCAGATCCTGGAAATAGCAGGTGCCGTATTCCGCCAGCACCTCGCCCGCCTGATCCAGCCTGCCGGCCCGGACGGACGTTTCCATCCGCAGCAGCAGGGACAGGCAATGGCGGTGTTCGGCCTTGTGGCCCTCGGCGTTGGGATAGCCGTAGCGGTCCATGACCGCCTCCTCATCCCGGAAATGCGCTTCCAGGGCGACGAGGTATTCCTCGGCCAACACCCGTGCGCCGGAAGGATTGCGCTGCTCGACGCTGTTGCCCAATTCGTGCAGCAGTTCGAACAGATGCCGGTGCTCCGCGTCCAGCAGCGGGACGCCCACATTCATGCTGCTCAGCCAGGGAAATTGCATCGCCCGCCCCATTGCTTCCTGGAATGATTCTTATTTAGCGCACATGGGCTGCTTTGAACGCAATAAGAGTGTTCTAGGTCCGAAGGCAGGGGTGGCTGCAACCACCCTATGTCTTTGGTCTTAGGCGGTGCGGCGCCCGACCGGCCTTGCCGCCACGATGGACGGGAATATCCACCGCCTTCGCGCCGGGCCGATGTCCGGTTGATGGCGAGACCGTGGCATCTGCGCCGACGCAAGGGTATAGTCCGCCCGCCATGCTCGACCACGCCCGTTCCCTGCTTCGTTCCGTCTTCGGCTTCGACGGCTTCCGTCCCGGCCAGGACGCCATCATCGACACGGTCCTGGGCGGCGAGAACGTGCTGGCGATCATGCCCACCGGCGCCGGCAAGTCGCTGTGCTATCAACTGCCCGCCCTGGTGGGAAACGGCCTGACGGTGGTCGTCTCGCCGCTGATCGCGCTGATGCGCGACCAGGTGGCGCAGTTGACCAATTACGGCGTCAAGGCCGCCGCGCTGAATTCCAGCAACGACCCGGCCGAGGCCCGGCGCATCTTCGACGCGCTGCGCGAAGGCGACCTGCGCCTGCTCTACCTCGCCCCGGAACGCCTGGCCCGGCCCGACACGGTGGAACTGCTGCGCAGCGCCGGCGCCACCCGGCTGGCCATCGACGAGGCCCATTGCGTGTCGCAGTGGGGCCACGATTTCCGCCCGGAATACCTGGCGCTGGGCGAATTGCGGCGCGAGTTGGGCGGCATCCAGACCATCGCCTTCACCGCCACCGCCGACGAGGCGACCCGGGCCGACATCATCGCCCGGCTGTTCGATGAGACCCCGCGCGTCTTCATCGGCGGCTTCGACCGCCCCAACCTGATGCTGTCCATGGCGGCCAAGAACAGCGCCAGGAAGCAGTTGCTCGACTTCCTGTCCGCCCGCAAGGGCCAGAGCGGCGTGGTCTATTGCGGCTCGCGCGCCGGCACCGAGGACCTGGCCGAAGCCTTCAACGCCGCCGGCCACCGGGCGCTGCCCTATCACGCCGGCCTGGACAAGACGGTGCGCGACGCCAACCAGGACACCTTCCTGCGCGACGACGGCATCGTCATCGTGGCGACGGTGGCCTTCGGCATGGGCATCGACAAGCCCGACGTGCGCTTCGTCGCCCATGCCGACCTGCCCAAGAGCATCGAGGCCTATTACCAGGAGATCGGCCGCGCCGGCCGCGACGGCCTGCCCGCCGACACCCTGACGCTGTACGGCCTGGGCGACGTCAAGCTGCGGCGCATGCAGATCGAGGACAGCCAATCCTCGGAAGAGCAGAAGCGGGTCGAGCGCCAGAAGCTCAACGCGCTGCTGGCCCTGTGCGAGGCGCCGCGCTGCCGCCGCCAGACCCTGCTGGCCTATTTCGGCGAGGCAAGCGGCCCTTGCGGCCATTGCGACCTGTGCATTCACGGCGTCGAGGTCTATGACGGCACGGTGGACGCCCAGAAGGTGCTGTCGGCCGTCTACCGCACCGGCCAGCGTTTCGGCGCCGAGCACCTCATCAACATCCTGGTGGGCACCGAAAGCGACGCGGTGATCCATCACGGCCACCACGCGCTGCCCACCTTCGGCGTCGGCAAGGACCGCACGCGCGAGCAATGGCGCTCGATCTTCCGCCAGATCTACGCCGCCGGGCTGATGACCCAGGATTTGTCGGAATTCGGCGCCTGGAAGCTGACCGAGGACGGCGGGCAGGTGCTGCGCGGCAAGGCCCGCATCGAAATCCGCAGCGACGCCCTGCGCAGCCGGAGCAAGAAGGTCAAGGCGCCGCCGGCCGGCGCCCCCACCGATTACGATACCGACCTGCTGGCGGCGCTGAAGAAGCTGCGCCGCGAACTGGCCACCGAACAGGGCATCCCGGCCTATGCCGTGTTCCCCGACCGCACCCTGATGGAGCTCGCCAGCCGCCGCCCCGTGACCCTGGCCGAGATGCGCGGCATCCACGGCATCGGCGACGCCAAGCTGGAACGCTACGGAGAAATCTTCCTGGAGGCGCTGCTTTAGAGTTTGTCCTGTGTGGACGGCTCCGCCTTCCCGTCAGCGTCGCCGCCTTTCCCCTTCACGCCCCCCGCCCGTGGCCGGGCGGGTGTGCCGGGTCATAAACGGCCGGCCTTTGCCCGATGCCGCCGGCCCGGACGGTCCAGAGCCGCCGGGAACGAGCTGGTGCCTGCCCGGCCCGATCAGGTCGGCACGGCCCATGGCCTTCAGCGCCTCGCGCAGCACCGGCCAGTTCTCGGGGTCGTGATAACGCAGGAAAGCCTTGTGCAGGCGGCGCTGCTTCAGCCCCTTGGCGGTGAACACCACCTCGGACCCCTGGCGACGGATGGGGGCCAGCGGATTGCGCCCGGAATGGTACATGGCGGTGGCCAGCGACATGGGCGACGGCAGGAAGGTCTGCACCTGGTCGGCCTTGAAGCCGTTGCGCTTCAGCCACAACGCCAGGTTCATCATGTCCTGGTCGGTGGTGCCGGGATGGGCGGCGATGAAATAGGGGATCAGGTAGTATTTCCTGCCCGCCTCCCGCGCGGCCTGCTCGAACATCTCCTTGAAGCGGTCGTAGGCGCCCATGCCCGGTTTCATCATCTTGGACAAGGGGCCTTCCTCGGTATGCTCGGGCGCGATCTTGAGATAGCCGCCCACGTGATGGCGCACCAGTTCCCGCACATAGGCCGGGCTGCGCACCGCCAGATCGTAGCGCACGCCCGAGCCGATGCTGATTCGCTTGACGCCCGGCACCGCGCGGGCCTTGCGGTAGAGCGCGACCAGGGGATCGTGGTCGGTCTCCAGATTCTTGCAGATGTCGGGATAGACGCAGGACGGACGGCGGCACACCTCCTGGATCTTCGGGTCCTTGCAGTTCAGCCGCCACATGTTGGCGGTGGGACCGCCGAGGTCCGAGATGGTGCCGGTGAAGCCCTTGGTCCTGTCGCGGATGGCTTCCAGTTCCTTGAGGATGGAGCCCTCCGACCGGCTCTGGATCACCCGGCCCTCGTGCTCGGTGATGGAGCAGAACGAGCAGCCGCCGAAACAGCCGCGCATGATGTTGACCGAGAAGCGGATCATCTCCCACGCCGGAATGCGGGCATCGCCGTAGGAGGGGTGCGGCGCGCGGGCATAAGGCAGGTCGTAGACCGCGTCCAGTTCCGGGGTGGTCAGCGGGATGGGCGGCGGAGTCAGCCACACCTCCTTGCCGCCGTGACGCTGGACCAGGGCGCGGGCGTTGCCGGGATTGGCCTCGGCATGCAGGATGCGCGAGGCGTGGCCGTACAGCACCGGATCGGCGGAAACCTGTTCATAGGAGGGCAGCCGCACCACGGCGCGGCCCCTGGCCCGCGCGTCCTCGGGCGGGTCC
>AGTN01467186.1_pt1 | contig 12866 bp, 9 predicted proteins | sample 314218 | NCBI WGS metagenome assembly AGTN01 (sample SAMN02954264, study PRJNA73603) | bioreactor metagenome | biome: terrestrial; feature: non-aerated bioreactor; material: poplar woody material; isolation source: poplar biomass | place: USA | collected 2006-12 | reverse complement strand
CAAGGATTACCGAGTGCAGAAAGATGGCCGGCTGCGTTACTTTTGTCTGACGAAGGTCTTCGTCTGTCCCGGCGAACATGAGATCCGTAATCCGGAAACCCAGTATTTCGTTCGCTTTTTCGAACAGCTCTTCCGCTAAGGGGGATGTTTCGTACAACTCTTTGCCCATGCCCACAAATTGGGCACCTTGCCCGGGGAATACGTATGCTTTTTTCATTTCACTGTCTGTTTTTTATGTGTCAAAATTCATTCTGTTTCTGTAACGGCATATAGGTACATTGCTTTTTTAAATGCCCATATAACGTTCTTCGTCTGTTATTTGTTTTTCTCGCGGATTTCCACCCGGCGTATTTTTCCGCTGATTGTTTTCGGCAATTCATCTACGAATTCAACCACGCGCGGATATTTGTAGGGAGCCGTCACGTTTTTCACATGGTCCTGAATTTCTTTGGCCAGTTTGTCCCCGGCTTTCGTTTTATATTCTTCTGCCAAAACAATGGTGGCCTTGATGATCTGTCCTCTGATTTCGTCGGGTACACCGGTAATGGCGCATTCCACCACGGCGGGGTGTGTCATGACTGCGCTTTCCACTTCGAAGGGACCGATGCGGTATCCGGAACTCTTTATCACGTCGTCCGTACGCCCTACAAACCAGTAATATCCGTCTTCGTCGCGCCAGGCCATGTCGCCCGTGTGATATACATGATCGGCATATACCTGTTTGGTAAGTTCTTCGTCTCTATAGTATCCCATAAACAAAGCCAAAGGGCGTTTCTCTTCGGTGTAGAAAACAATTTCCCCCTGTTCCCCGTCTTCGGCAGAGCGGCCGTCGTGGGTGAGCAAATCCATCTTATATAACGGATTCGGGACGCCCATCGATCCGGGTTTCGGCTCTATCCAGGGAAAAGTGATGACGGTGGGAGCCGTTTCTGTTTGTCCGAACGCTTCCATCATTTTTATACCTGTTTGCTTGTAGAATGTTTCGAATACCGATGGGTTGAGCGCTTCTCCTGCCGTGGTGCAATACTCCAGGGCCGAAAGATCGTACTTGCTCAGATCTTCGCGGATAAGAAAACGGAAAATAGTGGGAGGAGCGCAGAACGATGTTACCTTGTAGGTCGAGATCATGTGCAGCATATCTTCGGGAATAAAACGTCCCTCGAAATCATACACGAAAACGCAGGCGCCTACAATCCATTGTCCGTATAGTTTTCCCCACACGGCTTTAGCCCATCCGGTGTCGGCCACGGTGAGGTGAATACTGTTTTCGTGCAGGTTGTGCCAGTATTTTGCGGTGGTGATATGTCCCAGGGGGTAGGTGAAATCATGGATCACCATTTTGGGTTGCCCGGTGGTTCCCGATGTGAAGTAGAGGATCATAATATCCTCGTTCGAATTGACTTTTTCCGGTTTTACGAACGGAGCGGCATTTTCCACACCCCGATGGAAATCGATCCATCCCTCGGGCACGGTTTCGCCCACCATGATGCGATGTTGTACCGTAGGTGATTTGGGCATAGCCAGATTCACATGTCCTATAAGATTGTCGTCATCCGTAGCCACAATCGTTTTAATATCTGCCGCGTTGTTACGGTATACAATGTCCTTATCGGTCAGCAGATGTGTTGCCGGAATAGCCACGGCACCGATTTTATGCAGCGCGAGGACGGCCTGCCAGAATTCGATGCTGCGCTTGAGGATGAGCATCACCATATCTCCTTTTCCAATGCCGAGCGATTGAAAGAACGACGCCGTTTTATCGGAAAGGGATTTCAGCTCGCCGAACGACATGTCGCGGTGTGCCCCCTGGTCGTTTGTCCAGCAGAGGGCTCGTTTTGCGGGATCTGTTTTCGCCCATTCGTCCACTATATCGTAAGCGAAATTGAAATTTTCGGGAACGATGATATCATAATTGTCAATAAAGTCCTGATGGGATTCGAACGATATTTTCTTTACAAATTTTTCTACCATGATAACCTATTATAATAACGTACTTTATTTTACGGATATAAAACCACGGCAAGGAATTTCACCGGCTTATCGTTAAGCGCTTTCATGCCGTGCGGAAGCGATGAATCGAAATAAATACTGTCCCCTTTGCCGAGAATAAGATTCTTTCCGTTGATGTTTATTATCATACTTCCTTCCAGAATCATATTGAATTCCTGTCCGGCATGAATATTCCGGTAAAAATCCGTCTCCATAGGCTTGGGTTCTACGGTAACCACAAAAACTTCCGCCACATTGTTGGTGAAACCTGATGTAAGCGACTGGTATTTGTAGGCTGAAACCCTCTCAACACTAACTCCTTTATCTTTCCGGGTGATGAAGTACGAATTCATCCGCGGTTCCGTGCCGAACATCAATGTCGCCAAGTCTATGTTGAACTCCCTTTCAATACGCTGCAAAAAAGAGACGGAAATATCCCTTTCGCCGGTTTCGTATTGCAAATAATCTTCTACATCTACTTCCAGCTTGTGAGCCATCTCGTCGGGGGAATAATCGAGCGCATCGCGCAACCCTTTTATCCGTTCGCCTATTTGTTTTAAATCTGTTGCCATAATCGGTAGTTTTTATGTAGTTATTGGGTATTATTCAAATTTACTTCGTAAATATCCATGAATAATCATTATGCAAAGTTACCTTATTTCGTTTATACAAACAAGTACAGGCTTACCGCCATCACTGCCATTCCCACAACCAATCCGATAATGGAAAGGTGGTGTTTTCCGTATTTCTCCGCACTGGGCAGCAGTTCATCCAATGAAATATAAATCATAATTCCCGCTACTACCGAAAGGATGAGCGCATCCAACGCCGGATTCCAAAATGGGAGCAGGAACAGGTAGGCAATCAGTGCGCCCAACGGTTCAGCCAACCCCGACGCGAATGAAAGCCAGAACGCTTTTTTCTTGCTCCCCGTGGAGTGGTAAATAGGGACTGCCACCGCTATTCCTTCGGGAATATTGTGGATGGCTATGGCCGCTGTGATGGGGATAGCCACTTCTATTGAATTCAACGCCGACATAAACGTGGCGATCCCTTCCGGAAAGTTATGGATGGCGATGGTAATTGCCGTGATGATGCCTGTTTGTTTTAGCTGGTAATTGGACCGCATCTCTTCCACGCGGTGCATCTCGTGGGGATTACTCGATTTGGGAACAATAAAGTCGATGAGCGCTATCAGGGCAATTCCACCGAAAAGTCCCAAAATCATGTAGAGCATGCCCGTTTTTTTACCGAATACTTCCGACAGCATCTCCAGAGAATTGGGTAGCATCTCCATAAAAGAGACGTAGATCATTACTCCGGCCGAGAGGCCCAGCGCCAAGCTCAGGAAATTAGTGTTGGTACGTTTGGCGATTAACGAAATAAGGCTGCCTATCCCGGTGGATAATCCGGCAAAGAGCGTTAGCAGAAAAGCAATTAAGACGATCTGATTGTCCATGGGTTATGATGAATAATAGAATCCATTATTTCCTGATGGATGGCTCCGTTGGATGCTACCAGCTCTTTACCGAAAATATAATTGGCTCCTCCGGAAAAATCGGTGCTTCTGCCTCCGGCACATTGCAGGATGAATGTTCCGGCGGCCACATCCCACGGCGACAATCCCGAATGGAAGTAAGTATCGCTGATACCTGCCGCCACATAACAAATTTCCAGTGCGGCGGAACCTTTGATGCGAAAGCTGCATTTGCGGAATTGTTTCATCGCATTCTTCAGTATCTGTTCGCCTTTGGTGTCCAGGCTGTAGGGAATCCCGAACCCGATATATCCGTTTTCGAGCGTGGCCTGATTGCTCACTTGGAGAGGAGATTCATTCATAAAAGCAATTCCCGTTTCGGAGGCGCTGTACATCTGATCCAACACCGGGTCGAATACTACGCCCAAAATAATCTCTTTGCCTTTCATCAGCGCGATGCTTACCGAGTAGGGTGAATCGCCGTGGACGAAATTGGTGGTACCGTCCAATGGATCGATGATCCAAGTATACTCTTTTTGTTCAAACGCCACAGTCGCCTCTTCCGTGAGAAATCCCGCTTCGGGAAGAACCTTTTTCAATCCTTCCACCAATCGGTTTTCCGCTTCCTTATCAATGTACGTCACATAATTGCGCGCACCTTTCAGCTCTATATCTTTTTTCTTCAGTGCAGCTTGCTCCGTTTTTAAATATTCTCCGGTAAGGCGGGCAAGTTTCTGTACTTCATCACAAATTTTTTCCAAATCCAGATCTAAATTTTTATCTTCCATACATATTATCCATGATTTGCTGATTTATCGATTTTCCGGTTTAATTATTACATTAATCACATTTACTATTTACTATTTTTAGTTTACAGTTTAGCAGATTGAATTGGCAACTAATTATCTCATTGGCACATTGGCATATTATTCCCATTGGCACATTAACACATTAGTCCCATTAACCGATTATTTGTCGGGGTACATCGATTCCCACCATCGGGAATCGTCTTTCAGCCATTTGGCGAACCAGGCATAGATGGCGTTGTTCCACGCGATGCGCTTCTCGTAATCGTAAATGGCGTGGTTTTCCCCTTCCACCTGAATAAATTCCACCGGTTTGTTAAGCAGCTTCAATGCGGTATACATCTGAATGCTTTCGCCTATGGGTACATTCGTATCGGCAGTTCCGTGCAGTAGAAGGAGAGGTGTCTTGATTTTATCGGCATGAAAGAGCGGGCTTTGCTCCACATAGAGTTGCGGATTGTTCCATGGATAGCTTCCTGCGCTTGCTCCCGCGCTGTAGGAATATCCCCAGTATCCTTCGCCCCAATAGCTGGTGATGTTGCTGATGCCGGCGTGTGAAACCGATGCGGCGAACATATCGGTCTTGGTGATGAGGTATTGCGTCATAAATCCGCCGTACGATGCGCCGATGTTGCCTATTTTTGTCCCGTCCACAAAGGGATGTGCGGCAACAAAAGCCGTCACTCCTTCAATGATCTCCTCGGCCGTTTGGTCGCCCCACGCGTTCACATGGCGGGCGGAGAATTCCTGTCCATACCCTGTGGTTCCGCTCGGTTGCAGCGTATACACCACATAATCTTGTGCGGCATAGACATGAAGCGGATACGTGCTTTCAAACGTTCGTGATGTGGGACTTGTTCCCCCGTAATAGTAGACGATAAGCGGATATTTTTTGTTCGGATCGAAGTAGGGAGGAAGATAATAACGTCCTTCAATCTCATCGCCGAAGGAGCTTGTGAAGTTCCAGTCCCTCACTTCGCCGAGGTTGATCTTGCTCAATCGCTCCGCATACGGGTCGGAGATGAGTGTCGACTCCATCGTCTTCAGGTTCAGCAAGTAGCTTCGGTTTGAGTTGGATGCGCTCACGCCTGTGTAGGTTGCCCACGGAGCATTGTCGGCGATAGTGAAAGAGCGGATGACATCCTCTTTGAGCGGAAGCTTTTCAAACTTTTTTGTCCGGTTGGAGTATCGGTACACGTTGCTACGGTCGCCCTCTTCCACGCGGTAATAGATAAAATTATCCAACGGATTCCATTCCTGCGCGTTGATGGTAGGGCCGAAATTCTTCGTTACCGGATCCACCTTCTTGCTTTCCAAATCCATGATGAACGATTGCGTATCGTAGCTGTTCGCTATTTGTCCCGGTTTGATGTTCAACCCGATGCCGTTGAATGCTTCGGGGGCGCCGTGGATCAGCAGCTGTTTCCCGTCGGGGGAGAATTGTGCCGAGTAGGCATAGGTCTGATCCTTCCAGATGGTATCGATATCCATCGTTTCCAGGTTGAGCATGTAAAGCGAACTTCTCCGGAAGGGGCGTTTCGCGAGATCTTCTTCCGAGGTGGAGAAAAGCAGGTGTTTCACGTCGTCCGTCACATCGTTGAGCGAGGAGGTCTGTCGGCCGAAAGTGAGCTGTTGGGTGAGCCCCGTATCAAAGAAGTAGCGGTACAGAAAATAACGGTCGCGGTAATTCGATTGCCTGTCGTCAATCCCAATCAACCGTTTCAATCCGCCGGGGTTGCTGACAGAGAGGGTTTCTTTGGATGAAAAGAACATCGATTTTTCATCGGGTGCGATATAAAAATTTTCTTTCGGCAGGTTCTCCGCGATAATTTTTGTCTCGACGGTCAGCGGATCCAGCGTACGCAGGCTTCTGCCTTTTTCGCTGTCGTCTACATAATACAGCACATCGGATTGAGGCATCCAAGTTAATTGTTCCCTGTTGGCCGGTTCGAAGAGGACGGTGCGTTTCTGTTTCGCGTCGTAAATCTCCGTATAGTTGCGGTTTTTGCCGCCCTCCGGCGTTTCGCGTAGGCTCAACAGCAGAAACCGTCCGCTTGGCGAAATGGATGAATTATTTACTCGTTTTCCTTCCAGAATATCTTTTATGTTGATTCTGCGTTTATCGACAGCGTTAAAGGTGTAGGTGAGAAGCGAATCTGTTTCTTCGGGTTTCAGTTCAATCTTTACTGCGGGATCTACCTTGTTTTTTTCGGATGTGAGCATCTTTATCACGATGCGTGCATTGTCGGTGAATCCGTTCAGATGGGTATCTACCGATCCGGCTTGATGCAAGCTGTCGTTCACTTGTGTCTTGGTGGCGCGTTTTACATCATCTATCCACAATTCCAGGGGATTGGGCGATGTAACCGTGAGCTTCCCCTTGCCGTACCGGTCGCCGGTAACGAAAAAAGAGAGCAGCTGAACGGCATTTCCTTGCTGCGGCTTCGGCAGATGAAAAAATCCGGCCGTATCCGGCGTCAGTTCGGTGGTAAAACGTTCCCGGCCGGGAAAAGAGACGGAGGAGGAGAGGAGCATCTCGTCCGAAAACGGTGTGTCGTTCAGGTTTACACTATCCAGCAGGACGGGCTTCCGCACTGTAATAGGATCGAACGAATAGATTTTTTGCGGTGTGAGTAATCGCTGCGCCTGAAGGCTCGTTGTAAGTAATCCTAAAAGGATGATATACCCAAAAAAATGTCGTTTCATACAATTATATTATTCTTTTCATTTTACTCAAAGGGTTCACTAAGCGTGAGATTTTCACAGATCTTTGTTCGTCCACACGAAATGCTCCCGGAACGCTTGTCCCACATGGGGCTCGGTATGGAAAAAACCGAAAACCGCCGATCCCGATCCGCTCATGGCGGCATACACCGCCCCGAGATCGTATAATTGTTGTTTAATGGCGCAAATTTCGGGATATTTTTTGAATATAGGTGCTTCGAAATCGTTTTTCATCACATTTTTCCATTCAGAAACAGGCCTTTTTACGATTTCTTTCAGTGATGTTTCGGGCTGTTGCGGACTGATCATCGCGTATGCCTCTTTTGTGGAGACGACAACATTTGGTTTTACGAGCAGGAAAAAAAAACCGCTTACGTCGAGCTCTATCGGTTCCAACTCATCGCCGATGCCGGTGGCGAATGCCGGTTTGTTTCGGATGAAGAAGGGACAGTCGGCTCCCAATTGGGCGGCGAACCGCATTAGCCCGTCATCGGAATAGCCCCATTTGAAGGTGTCGTTAAGTAAACGCAGCATGAATGCGGCGTCTGAAGAGCCACCCCCTAATCCGGCGCCGGAAGGGATCTTTTTGAGCAGATGAATATCGATACCCGGAAACTCTTTTCCGGAAGAAATCAATTTCAACGCTTTCACCACGAGGTTATCCTCTTCGTTTCCCTGAATAATATCGCCTGTTTGAAAAAAACGGAACGGCCGGGAAGGCGCTGGTTGTGAGCCCGATCGGCTAGTCCGTGCTCGCGAGTTTAATTCGGTCGGATCGGTTTGTGGATCCGGGCCGGCAGGTGCGAATGGTACATCCGGGTCGCTAGGCACAATTTCCAATGCGTCCCTTAATCCGATAGGATAGAAAACGGTCTCCAGGTTGTGATATCCGTCCGTCCGACGGGAAACGATGTTAAGCCCTAAATTGATTTTCGCGTTGGGAAAACAAATCATGTATTGCGCGTTTTATGCAAATATATATGAAATAGTCGAGATTTTATATACAGGCAAATAAAAATCAAGGGTACATCTTTACGAACTTACAATCATGGACGTAAAAAGCAAGACGCTGACCATATAAAAAGCCAAAAAATGAAAAAAATTGCGTTGATTTTTAGTTTAAATGGGGCATCATAAAAGGCAGGGTCGCAATCCCAAAGGACGACGGCCGTGATTTACAATTCAAATGCAGCGCGGACCCCGATTTGCCTGAGCTGGGTTTTGTGGAACGAACCGAATATGCCGGCATTAAAAAACCGATTGCCGATACCGTACCCAATCTCTGTGTAGGAGATGATTTGAGGTGTATATAACTGACTTAGGTACACCCGTTCCTTATCGGCGAAGTCCGATACAAAAGGAATGTTTTTGAGTATTAGAAAGGGCGTCTCAAACATGGTATGTACCTGAATATAGGAATCGGACGCGTTATATAATTCCCTGCCCAGCAAATTGAAGATGCCTCCCAAGCCGTCGTCCCAGTTTTCCGGGAAGTTTCTGTTGGAGAAATAGACGAAATCGGCAAAATACTCCGTTTTCTGGTTAATAAACTTGCCCGCGCCAATATGATATTGGAGTGAATTCATCAATCCGAAAGGAATGTTCTGGCTGATATCAAATTCTATCCGGTTGTATTCGGAGGTACTGCCGAGAATATTCAGGAAGCTTCTCGAAAGTTCCAGTTTGAAGGTGGGAAACGGCGAACGGACATAGATTTTCTGACGGCCTTCGTATCTATAATATTGCATGGGTGTCCAGCTGATTCGCACGAAAGGAGCGAAGGACCTCCGCGTGCCGAACAGGTTTTCAATGGGCTCACTCTCTTCCGTCACGGCACGCAACATGGCAGTATTGCTTTTGCTTTCACGGATGTGGTAATCAATTCCCGTCTGCATGAGCAGTCCGTTGGTTACCTCGAGGGTGTTGAACAGCTTGAGATAATAATCTTTGTAGTAATTCAGGGAAATATCTTCAAACGTCAGCCCTTTATTTTTGAGACTGTCCTGTATCTGATCGACGAACAGGGAACTGTATGTCGGATTTCCGTTTCCGAGAGAGAGCGTAGTGCTTCCCAGATGAAACGGATCGTAATTCCAGGTGGTGGTTACATCCGTAAAAAACTCCTTCCTTCGGAACATATATCCGCCGAACGCGTTGATCTTTATCGTGCGGTCGTGATGCAAATCAATGTTGAACGATATATTCTGACGGTAGGTGATCCCGTCGCGGGAAGTGTATCCCAGCATCAACGGATTCAGTAATCCCGAATACCCTATTCTTGTGGATTTGTGTTTGTAGTTGGAATTCATCACCATGCGTTGTGCGATTTGTTGCGCTATATTTGAGTTGGAAAGTGAATCACCGTTTGCCCTTCGCTCTTTTTTCTCCAATTGCTGTTGTTTGAATCGCGCAATCACATCTTTCTCCCTTTCCTGTAAAGGAATAACCCTTCGTTCATCCCAGAAGAGAGAGTCGCTGTGCACAGGTACCGAATCCAGACGCACCTTGTAAAAGTCGCTGATGTTGAGCGAATGGACAGGTTTCGTTATCTCCCTCAGCTTGATCCCTTTATAGGTTATTTCTGCCAGATGCCTGCTTGCCAGTACATTTCCCAGGTAAGAAGTAGTTTGGTAAATGGTGAAACTCACGGGCAGGTAATTCGTGATCCACTCATCGCCCATCGTCATTTCGAAGGAGAAATTAGAAAAAATATTCACTCCCTCTCCCCGGAAAAAAATCACACGCCATGTGCCCCTCTCCACAATAAATGAACCTTTTAACAATTTTGTATTTTCGTAGATGGGCGTATAGTGAATGTTGTAATATGTTTTATTGTTTTCGGTGAAGGTTTGGTACAAAGAATAGCGGTAGTATTTTGATGTGCTGAACCTGATAGGCATGAAAAAACTCTCATCGTTGGTTGTTTCCCCGTAAATATTGATATTCAGCAACTCAAAGGGGATCATGTCGATATCTTTGCTGCTGGTGAGCGTACCGGTCACTTGACGGATATCCTGAACGTAATTGTTCGGATAATCGAATCGGAAATCGCTGATTGTCTCAATAACCACTTCGTCATTTTTGGGGTCGTGCAGCACAAATTTCGGAATCAGATGAGTATGTGCGTACAGGAAGTTTTTTTTGATGGTCTCCGCATACGTACGCGTATACACCTCGGCTGTGTAGCTGTCTACCAGGTCGTTGTATTTTTCTGCAGCGTTCATTGCCCTCTTTAAAACCGTATCTACGGGCAGGACAGACTCGGATGAGATACCGTAAAAAGAGGCAGCGAACAAAAAAAATGCGTGTATGACGAGTCTTTTCTTCATTCCAATATACAAACTTACATTATTTTTTATTTTAAATCATCGTAAAAGGAGACAAATAGGATGCTATTATTGGACAAAATTTATTTTTCCTCCGGACGGTTCCCGGGTTTAATGCGAATAAAAAAAAGCTTTTTGTTACGAATCGCAAAAAAAACATTTATATTTGTGTTTTAGAACATAGTTCTATAACACTCATGGCTGGGAAGAGTAAAGAAATAATCGATTTATCATCTTCATTACCTGATATATGGAAGATGTTGACGGGTGTTGAGCGTGACCAATTGCGCAGCAATGCCCGTATCCTTCATTTCAAAAAAAATGAACGAATCTATCTTGAAGATGAGACGCCGAAAGACCTGATGTGCCTTTTTAAAGGAAAAGTAAAAATCTATAAAAGCGGAGTAGGAGGGAGAAGCCAGATCATCCGAATAATACGCCCCGTACAGTATTTCGGTTATAGGGCCTATTTTGCGAGAGAGCCCTATGTTACTGCCGCATCGGCTTTTGAAGCGTGCACCGTGTGCATGATCCCCATGGAGATGATCGAAAAGTTCCTTCGTAATAACGGCGATTTGGCATTGTTTTTCATCCAATTGTTATCGGTTGATTTGGGTATTGCCGACCAAAGAGTAGTGAATTTAACGCAGAAACATGTCCGTGGCCGTTTGGCGGAGTCGTTGATTTTTCTCAAAGAGAGCTATGGATTGGAAGAAGACGGCGCTACCATTAATATTTATCTGGCGCGGGAAGACCTGGCCAGTTTGTCCAACATGACCACTTCGAACGCCATTCGCACCCTTTCAAATTTTGTGAATGAGCGCATTATTACCATCGACGGCAGAAGAATAAAGATTATCGACGAAGATCGGTTACGCAAGATCAGCCGCATCGGGTGATTTGTTTTTTTCGGAACTCCTGGCTACCTTTGTGTTTCAATTGACATAGAATGATTCGAAAAATTGTACGAAACGTACTTACTTCCTATTACAAACCGGTAAACAAGTTCCTAAAGGACCCCCTTGGCACGCAGCAAAGCACTCTCGATTATCTGCTGGAACATGGACGAAAAACGGTATACGGTAAAGAAAAGAGTTTTGAAACAGTAAAAAACGATACCGATTTTCGTGCGAAAGTACCCCTTACCACATATGAAGATCTGCGCCCGTACCTCCAGAAGATTATTGTTGACAAGCAGGTGAATATCCTTTGGGACACTCCGGTGAAGTGGTTTGCCATGTCGTCCGGAACTACGGAAGACAAAAGCAAGTACATTCCCGTAACTCAGGAATCGCTGTACCATGGAAACTACCGTGCCGGTTATCATATGCTGGGAATGTATGCCGTGCATTATCCCGACACCTCGTTTGTTTTGGGAAAAACGCTTGTGCTGGGCGGAAGCCAGCAGATGAACCGTATCGGCGATGGAATTTATACCGGCGATATTTCGGCTATACTGATGAAAAATCTTCCGGATCCTGTTAAGAGAAGGAGAACGCCCGAAAGTATCGCTCTGTTGCCGGATTGGGAAGATAAATTGCAGAAACTCACGGATTACGCCATTCATGCCGATATTCGGGCTTTCATAGGAGTACCTTCCTGGATACTTGTGTTGCTGAAAAAAATAGTAGAAGACACGGGAAAATCCATTCCCGACCTTTGGCCTCAACTGGAAGTATTCTTCCATGGGGGGGTGAGCTTTCTTCCGTTTCAGGAACAATACGAAAAACTTATTCCTGGAGATCGGATGCGTTACTGGGAGACCTACAACGCTTCGGAAGGATTTTTCGGCGTGCAGTTCTCCCCTGATTCCAAAGACATGCTGCTGTTGCTCGACAATGAGGTATATTATGAATTTATTCCCGCGGGAGAATGGGATAAGGAAAATCCGGAAACCGTTCCGTTAAGTGCCGTGGAAACCGACAGGCAATATGCGATAGTGATTAGTACCAGCGGTGGTTTGTGGCGTTACAAGATAGGAGATACCATTCAATTCACCTCTACCCGTCCTTATCTGTTCAAACTTACCGGGCGTACCAAACAATTTATCAACGCTTTCGGAGAAGAACTGATTGTGGATAATGCCGACAGGGCTATTGACGAAGCCTGCCGCCGTACAAGAGCAAAGGTTACCGAATATACCGTCGCACCCGTGTATTTCAGTGATAACCACAACGGGGCGCACGAGTGGCTCATCGAATTCGAAACCATCCCGTCTGACATGGATGAGTTCGTGAATACCTTGGATGAAAGCCTCAAAAAACTGAATTCCGATTACGAAGCAAAGCGTTCCTATAATCTTTCGTTGAATATTCCCGTAGTGAGAATAATAGAGAAAGGTGTTTTCTATGATTGGATGAAACAGAAGGATAAAGCCGGAGGGCAGTACAAAGTGCCCAAACTTTCCAACGATCGGAAATATGTGGAAAGTATATTAAATTTTATTTCGTCGAAATCCTAAAATAGAATAAAAACAGGATTTCATTATCTATAAGTGAGAAAGATTCAGTAAATTTGCACGGTAAAAACCGACTTGTAACGAAA
>AGTN01053930.1_pt1 | contig 12919 bp, 10 predicted proteins | sample 314218 | NCBI WGS metagenome assembly AGTN01 (sample SAMN02954264, study PRJNA73603) | bioreactor metagenome | biome: terrestrial; feature: non-aerated bioreactor; material: poplar woody material; isolation source: poplar biomass | place: USA | collected 2006-12 | reverse complement strand
GGGCCAGCGTTCCAGCCACGCCACCGCCTCGGCATTGCACGGCGCCGCCAGGAAATCGTCGCGGCCCAAGGCGGGCCGGTGGCCGAGATCCAAGGCGAGCTGGGTTTCCGTCATTCCGGGGGGCGTTCCGGGGGGCATTTCGGCCGGGTTCCGTGGTACAGCGGGCTCTCCAGATAGCGCGACAGGGCGAAGCGCACCAGCACGCCGATGACCGCCGAGACCGGCACCCCCAGCAGGATGCCGACGAAGCCGAACAGCGAGCCGCCGGCCAGCAGGGCGAAGATGATCCATACCGGATGCAGGCCGACCTTGTCGCCCACCAGCTTGGGGGTCAGGAAATTGCCTTCCAGCACCTGGCCGACCATGAACACCCCGGCCACCATGGCCGGCAGCTGCCAGTCGCCGGTCTGGGCATAGGCCAGCCCGATGCCGATGACGAAGCCGGAGATGCTGCCGAGATAGGGGATGAACGACAGCAGGCCCGCCGCCATGCCGATGACCAGCCCGAGGTCGAGGCCGACCGCCGTCAGGCCGATGGCGTAGATGGTGCCCAGCGCCAGGCAGACCATGGCCTGGCCGCGCACGAAGCCCGACAGGGTGCGGTTGATCTCCTGCAATTGCTCGCGCACGGTGGCGGCGTTGTCGCGCGGCAGCCAGCCGTCCATCTTGGCCATCATGCGGTCCCAGTCGCGCAGCAGGTAGAAGGTGACGATGGGGGTGATGAACATCAGCGACAGCACGTTGAACACCGCCAGCGAGCCGGTCAGCACGCCGCGCACCACGCCCAGCGCCCAGCCGGCCATGGTGCCGGCGTAATCGCCGGCCGAGGAGCGCAGCTTCTCGATGTCGCGCGAACTCAGGCGGCGCTTGAGGTCGTTGATGAGCGGCTGCAGGCGTTCGTTCAAGGTGTCCATGTAGCCCGGCACCTTGTGGACGAAGGTCATCACCTGGTCCTCGATCAGCGGTACCAGGATGATCAGCAGCAGCACCGCCATCAGGAAGAAGCTGGCGGTGATGACGCTGGTGGCGGCCAGCCGCGACAACCCGGTCTTTTCCAGGCGGTCGGCCAGCGGGTCGAGCAGATAGGCGATGGCCATGGCGGCGACGAAGGGCACCAGCACGCTGCTGAGGAAATAGAGCAGCACCAGGAACACGGCCAGGCCGATCAGCCAGAAGCGGTAACGTTGCGTCGCGGTCAATCGCTTTTCCCCTTTTTTCGCCCCGTGCGGCAGGCCGCCACAAGATAGGCCGTCCCCGAGGCGATGGTCGTCACGGCGACCACCGCCACCATCAGGTCCTCCGCGGCCGGACTGCCCCAATCCGGCCCCAAGCGCGCCAGCACCAGGGCCGCCAGGGTGAGCTGCGCCGCCGTATTGACCTTGGAAATGAACAAGGGCGTGCCGGAATGCGACCATACCAAGGCATAAAGCACGATCAGCACGTCGCGCAAGACCACCAGCACCACCAGCCAGGCGGGAAGATGGCCCTGCGCCCCCAGGGTGACGAAAATGGCGACCAGCAGCACCTTGTCGGCCAGCGGGTCCAGCCACATGCCCAGGCGCGAGCGCGCGTCGAACACCCGCGCCACCGCGCCGTCCACCGCGTCGGTCACGCCCGCCGCCACGAACAGCCAGAAGGCGCCGCCCATGGTCCCGGTCGCCATCAGCCATACCGTCAGGGGCACCGAGAACAGGCGCAGGATGGTCAGCGCGTTGGGAACGTGCCGGATCACCCTCGTCGCCCCCCGTTACAGCCGGTTGCCCACCGGGCGCATCAGCCAGTAGCCGTCGCCCCAGTCCATGCGCAGCCCGGCATTGGCCAGGGCGGCGTTGACCTGGTCCTGGTCGCCGACCACGTGCAGCACCAGGGCGGCCTCGACCTTGGACAGCGAGACCAGTTCCCAGCGCCGCACCTGCGAGACGCGGCCCAGGCGCTCGCGCACCGCCAGCCAGTCCTGCAATCCGGTCAGCGGCACCAGGGCCGGCAGCGTGCCGGCATGGTCGAACTGCAACAGGTTGGGCTGCTTGAACACGGTGTCCACGGCGCGGTCGATGTCGCGGGCGGCGCGGACCAGCATGGCCTCGGTGGTCTCGCCCTCGAGCAACTGATACGACATGGCGTCGAACGGCTTGGGCGCGCCCGCGCTGGCGGTCACCGCCACGTCGAGGCGCCTGCCGTCCTGGGTCAGCCCGGCCGAGACCACCATGACGTCCGGGGTCCGCCAGCGCGACGCCAGCGCCAGCATGGCCTCGGGATTGCCGGCCATGGCCTGCTCGGCGCTCAGCGCCCGGGCATCGGCCAAGTCCCCGGTGGGCACCACCAGCGGCACCAACCCGCCGCCGCCCAGCCCTGTCCACGCCTCGCGCCAGGGGTTGGGGTCGTCCCACAGCACCGGCCGGCCGCCCTGGGGCGTGAACAGCGGCGCCACCACCAGCACGCGGTTGCGCGGCTCGGCATAGGCGATGCCGGCGCCTTGCAGCAGCCGGCGCACCGCCGTCGGGTTGAAGCGCACCGTCAGGGTGGCGATGTAGCGGGTCGAGGAGGCCCGCTCGGAGTCGATGCTGAAGTCGCGCACGTACTGGACCGCATCCGCCTTGGGCAGCCGGGCATGGTCGGCCGGCGCGGTCAGGCGCTCCAGCAGCATGCGCAGCGCCCGGGCCTGGCCCTCGGCGATGGCCTGGTCCCTGGCGGCCTGGGGATTGGCGGCGGTGACGTCGACGTCGATTCCGCGCACGGCGAAGGCGTCGCCCGCCACCTGGGCCGCCGCCGGAGACGCCGCCAGAAGCACCAGCAGCAGCGCCACGGCACGGGGGATACGGAGAGAAGGCATTGAAAACCGTCCGGGTTGGAGTATGTTCGGCCGCTTGAGGGGCCCCCAGAAACGGGCTCAACCATACCACACGCAAGCCGACGAGGAAGACCATTCCCGCCCCCACCGAAAAGCAGGGCCTGACCTACCGTGACGCCGGGGTCGACATCGACGCCGGCGAGGCTTTGGTCGAGGCCATCAAGCCGCTTGCCAAGTCCACCGCCCGTTCCGGCGCCGCCGCCGGCCTGGGCGGCTTCGGCGCGCTGTTCGATCCCAAGGCCGCCGGCTTCAACGACCCCATCCTGGTCGCCACCACCGACGGCGTCGGCACCAAGCTGAAGGTCGCCATCGACGCCGGCAAGCACGACACCGTGGGCATCGACCTGGTGGCCATGTGCGTCAACGACCTGGTGGTCCAGGGTGCCGAGCCGCTATTCTTCCTGGACTATTTCGCCACCGGCAAGCTGGACGTCACGGCCGGTGCCGCCATCGTCGCCGGCATCGCCGAGGGCTGCCGCCGGGCCGGCTGCGCCCTGGTCGGCGGCGAGACCGCCGAAATGCCGGGCATGTACGCCAAGGGCGACTACGACTTGGCCGGCTTCTCGGTCGGCGCCGCCGAACGGGGCCGATTGCTGCCCGCCGAGGACGTGGGACCGGGCGACGTCATCCTGGGCCTGGCTTCGTCCGGCGTGCATTCCAACGGCTATTCCCTGGTGCGCCGCATCGTCGGGAAGGGCGGCCTGTCCTACGCCGATCCCGCCCCCTTCGCGCCGGGCAAGAGCCTGGGCGACGCGCTGCTGGAGCCCACCCGCATCTACGTGAAGTCCACCCTGGCGGCCATTCGCGCCGGCACGGTCAAGGCCATGGCCCACATCACCGGCGGCGGCCTGATCGAGAACGTGCCGCGCGTGCTGCCCGAAGGCGTGGTCGCCCAGATCGACGGCAAGGCCTGGCCCCTGCCGCCGGTGTTCGCGTGGCTGGCGGCCGAAGGCGGCGTCGCCGCGCACGAGATGGCGCGCACCTTCAATTGCGGCATCGGCATGGTGGTGGTGGCGAGCGCGGCCAAGGCCGCCGAGGCCGCCCGCATCCTGACGGAGCACGGCGAGACGGTGTTCACCATCGGCACCATCCGCGCCCGCCGGGGCGACGAGGCGCAAAGCCAGGTGAGCGGGTTCTGACATGAAACGGAAAGTGGGCGTCCTGGTCTCGGGCCGCGGCTCGAACCTCCAGGCGCTGCTCGACGCTGCGGCCGATCCCGCCTTCCCCGCCGAGATCGCCCTGGTCGTCAGCAACGTCCCCGGCGCCTACGCCCTGGAGCGCGCCGCCAAGGCCGGCGTGCCCACCCGGGTGATTCCGCACAAGGGCTTTCCCAGCCGCGAAGCGTTCGACGACGCCGTCGATGCCGCGCTCCGCGCGGCGGGCGTCGAGATCGTCTGCCTCGCCGGCTTCATGCGCCTGCTGACCAAGGGTTTCGTCGAGGGCTGGGCCGGACGGCTGATCAACATCCATCCGTCGCTGCTGCCCAGCTTCAAGGGCCTGCACACCCATGCCCGCGCCCTAGAGGCCGGGGTCAAGCTGCACGGCTGCTCGGTCCATCTGGTCACGCCCGACCTGGACGACGGCCCCATCCTGGTGCAGGCGGCGGTGCCGGTGCTGCCCGGCGACGACGAGGATTCCCTGGCCGCCCGCGTGCTGGAGCAGGAGCACAAGGCCTATCCGCTGGCGCTGAAACTGGTGGCCACGGGCCGGGTGACCGTGAACGGCCCGCGCGCCCGGGTTGAAGCAATCGGTGGCGGTGCACTTATCAATCCACAGGATTGACGTTTCTGCACATGCACTGTGCGCGAACGGCGCAGTAAAAAATCCCCAAGGCCATGATCTTGCCCTAAAGCTTGGATAAGATTGATCTGGTTTTTGTCCAAGACATTCATTTAAGGGTATCCGTCATGAGCCTCAATCGATTTTCCATTCCGCGCCGCATCGCGGGCGGTTTCTCCATCGTCTTGGTTCTGCTGGTCGCCGTCGCGGTGTTCGGCGCGCTGGCCATGGATCGCGGACGCCAGGCCATCGACCTGTATTCCAACGTGGCCGAGGCCGCCATCACGGTCAAGGACGCCGGCGCCCAGTTCGCCGAACTGCGCCGCCACGTGGTGTCCGGCGATCTCGACAAGGGCGGCGAGGTGCTGAGCGGCATCGTCGATCTGATCGCCCAGGCCGCCCCCCGGGCCGGAACCCCTGAACTGACCGAAGGCCTGCTGGCCCTGGCCCCCAATCTCGACGCCTATCGCGCCGCCCTGGAGCAGATGCGGGCCGGCAGCATCGGCCTATCCGAAGTCCAGGTCGTCGGCAACGCCGCCGAGACGGCGCTGGACGGGATGGAGGAACGCCAGTTGGTCTTCCTGCGCTCGCTGGAGGCCGAGGCCATCGCCGACGCCGCCCGCTCCGAGATCATCGACGGAGCGATCGCGCTGCTGGCCCTGGCCCTGGGCATCGCCGCCGCCTGGATCATCGGCGCCGGCATCTCCAAGCCGCTCGACGCCATGACCCATGCCATGGAACGCCTGGCGAAGGGTGAACTGGATACGGTCATCCCCCCCGCCGAGGGCAAGGACGAGATCGCCGCCATGGCCCGCGCGCTCGCCGTGTTCAAATCCAGCGGGCTGGAGCGCCGCCGCCTGGAAGAGGCCGCCCAGGCCGAAGCCCGCCGCCGCGCCCAGCGCCAGGAAGCGGTGGATCGCCTGACCGCCGACTTCGACGCCCAGGCCACCACCCTGGTCCACACCGTGGCGGAAACCGCCAGCGGCCTGTCCGACACCGCCACCGGCATGTCGGCCGCCGCCGAGCAGACGTCGCGCCAGGCCACCGCCGTGGCCGCCGCCGCGACCCAGGCCAGCACCAACGTGGAAACGGTGGCCGCCGCCGCCGAGGAACTGGCGGCCTCCATCACCGAGATCGGCCGCCAGGTCAGCCATTCCAACGAAATCTCGCGCCGTGCCGCCGAGGAGGCCAACCGCACCGACCGCGAGGTGCAGGAGTTGAACCAGACCGCCGGCCGCATCGGCGAGGTGGTCGACCTCATCAACCAGATCGCCAGCCAGACCAACCTGCTGGCGCTGAACGCCACCATCGAGGCGGCCCGCGCCGGCGAGGCCGGCAAGGGCTTCGCCGTGGTGGCCCACGAGGTCAAGAACCTCGCCAACCAGACCGCGCGGGCCACCGAGGAGATCGGCGCCCAGATCAGCGCGGTGCAGGAGCAGACCAGGACGGTGGTGGACGCCATCCGCTCCATCGGCGGCGTCATCAACGAGGTCTCCGGCATCGCCGGCACCATCGCCGCCGCGGTGGAACAGCAATCAGCCGCCACCCAGGAGATCGCCCGCAACGTGGAACAGGCCGCCGCCGGCACGGCGGAGGTCAGCAGCACCATTTCCGGGGTGCAGCAGGCAGCCGGCGACACCGGCACCGCCGCCGGATCGGTGCTGGACGCCGCCCGCATGCTGGCCGGCCAGGCCGGCGACCTGCGCCAGGCGGTGGACCGGTTCCTGAAGGAGGTGAAGGCCGCCTAACCGAGCAGCGATATGAGCCGCTGCGTGTGGCTCACATCCTTTTGCCGGGTTCCCTCGTCCAGGTTCGCGTCCTCCTGGAGAACGCTCGACCGGGCGAGGGAAAGATGCGCCGCCGATTCCCCTCCGGCATTCTGCAGTGATTCGGCCCGCAGTTTCAACGCCAGACCGATCTGGCGCCGGACTTCCGGCTCTGGTATCCCCGTCGCGCTCGCCAGGGCCGTCGACCATTGCTGCTCGACCTCTCCGCTGAGCGGAAAGCGGATATCCCCCCATTTGAAGACCGGGGCGAAAAGAATCAGAGGAAACATGGGCGACACCCGCAAAAGATTCGATTGCCGGGCATGTTAGCACGTCCAGAGGGTAACGCCAAAGCCCGCAACCCAAGCTGCCGTCATGCCTGCCGCCCAGGGCGAGGGTTCGGGCCACGGCGGTTCCCGCCCGCCATGGGGCGTGCCGGGTGGCCGCCACCGGAGCGGGCGGCGCGCCCCGCCCGGAAAATGAAGCGGATTCGAACACGGCATCGGGAAGCTGTGGCTTTTGCCGCCGATCTCATATAAAACGCCCGCAAACCAGATCGGATCCAGGCCGGGGTGGCGGTGGAACTCGCCCCTGCTCCGGCCCCGTCCCTTTCACACAACGGACCCTGACACATGGCTCGCCAGACTCCCCTTTCCGACATCCGCAACATCGGCATCATCGCGCACGTCGACGCCGGCAAGACGACGACGACCGAGCGCATCCTGTATTACACGGGCCGCAAGCACACGATCATCGACGTCCACGACACCAAGGATCTGAAGACGTCGACCACGACCGACTACATGGAACAGGAGCAGAAGCGCGGCATCACCATCCAGTCCGCCGCCGTGTCGGCGTTCTGGAAGGGCAAGAAGATCAACGTCATCGACACCCCCGGCCACGTGGACTTCACCATCGAGGTGAACCGCTCGCTGCGCGTGCTCGACGGCGCGGTCGTGGTGTTCGACGGTGTCGCGGGCGTGGAGCCGCAGTCCGAGACCAACTGGCGTCTGGCCGACAACTACAACGTCCCGCGTATCTGCTACGTCAACAAGATGGACCGCGCCGGCGCCAATTTCCGCCGCTGCGTCGACATGATCCGCAACCGCCTGGGCGCCCGTCCGCTGCCGATCTTCCTGCCGATCGGCTCCGAGGACAACTTCCAGGGCATGGTCGATCTGGTCGAGATGAAGGCCTATATCTGGCAGTCCGACGACAAGGACGCCCAGTGGGAGATCGTCGAGGCCGACGGCGACGCCATCATCGAGCGCTGCAAGATTTCGGTCCATGAGGACAAGGAAATCCTGAAGGCCGTCGCCGACTACCGTTCCGAGCTGATCGACACCTGCCTGGAGCAGGACGACGAGGCGATGGAAGCCTATCTGGAAACCGGCGACGCCCCCTCGGTGGACATCCTGCGCGAGTGCATCCGCCGCGGCACCCTGTCGGGCGCCTTCACCCCGGTCCTGTGCGGCTCGTCCTACAAGAACAAGGGCGTGCAGCAGGTCCTCGACGCCGTGGTGTGGTACCTGCCGTCCCCGACCGACGTGGAAGCCATCAAGACCGTGGACGCCGACGGCAACCCGGTGGGCGAGCGCAAGTCGTCCGACGACGAGCCGTTCTCGGCCCTGGCCTTCAAGGTCATCAACGACGCCTACGGCGCCCTGACCTTCGTGCGCGTCTATTCCGGCGTGCTGACCAAGGGCATGAGCGTCATGAATTCGACCCGCGGCAAGCGCGAAAAGATCGGCCGCATGGTGGAAATGTTCGCCCAGCAGCCGAACCCCATCGAGGAAGCCCGCGCCGGCGACATCATCGCCCTGGTCTCGCTGGCCGAGACCGAGACCGGCGACACCCTGTGCGACGCCGCCGCCCCCGTGGTGCTGGAGCGCATGAAGTTCCCCGAGCCGGTGATCTCGGTGTCGGTGGAGCCGAAGTCCAAGGCCGACCAGGAGAAGTTCTCCAACGCGCTCGGCAAGATGGTCCGCGCCGACCCCAGCCTGCGTCTGGAAACCGACCGCGAAACCGGCCAGACCATCCTGCGCGGCATGGGCGAACTGCACCTGGAAGTGACGCTGGACCGCATGCGCACCGAGTTCAACGTGGAAGGCAACATGGGCAAGCCCCAGGTGGCCTACCGCGAGGCGTTCACCCAGTCGGTGGAACACACCTATACCCACAAGAAGCAGACCGGCGGTTCCGGCCAGTTCGCCGAGGTGAAGATCGTGTTCGAGCCGCTGGAGCGCGGCGCGGGTTACGAGTTCGTGGACGAGACCGTCGGCGGTTCGGTGCCGAAGGAATACATCCCCTCCGTGGACAAGGGCCTGCAGTTGCAGAAGGAAGACGGCGTGCTGGCCGGCTATCCCACCGTGGATTTCCGCGCCCGTCTGGTCGACGGCAAGTTCCACGACGTGGACTCCAACGCGCTGACCTTCGAAATCGCCGCCAAGGCCTGCTTCCGCGAGGCGATCCGCAAGGCCTCGCCGATCATCCTGGAGCCGGTGATGAAGGTGGAAGTGGTCACCCCCGAGGACTATCTGGGCGACGTCATCGGCGACGTGAACCGTCGCCGCGGCATGATCCAGGGCCAGCTGGAGCGCGGCACCAACATCGCGGTCGAGGCCTTCGTGCCCCTGAACGAGATGTTCGGCTATATCGGCCAACTGCGCGGCATGACCTCGGGCCGCGCCTCCTACACCATGGAGTTCTCGCACTACGAGCCGGTTCCGCGCCAGGTCGCCGACGAGATCATCGCCGGCAAGTCCAAGGCCGCCTGATCGGCCTGCCGAACGAAGCGCCCGCCGCGGGAAACCGCGGCGGGCGTTTTGTTTTCAGCCCCCCGCGTACAGCACCAGCAGCACCGACAGCACCGGGACCGAGGCGATGGTGGACAGCAGGATCATCTGCGAGGTTTCCTCCACATAGGTCCGGTACTGGCCGGCGACCACGAAGGTCAGCGCGCCGGTGGGCAGCGCCGCCAGCAGCAGGGTGGCGCCGGTCCAGAACGGGTCGAGCGGGAACAGCGTGCGGATCAGCACCCAGGCCAGCAGCGGCTGCGCCACCAGTTTCAGCGGCACCATCCAGCCCACCTTGCGCCAGGCCAGGGACAGCGGCCGCCCGGCCAGGAACACGCCGATGGCGAACAGGGCGCAGGGACCCGCGGCCGAGCCCACCATCTGGCAGAAATTGACCAGGGGCCTGGGCACGCCGAAGCCGGTCAGGTTCCACGCCAGCCCGGCGAAGGACGACAGGATCAGCGGATTCCGGCCCAGCGCCTTGCCCACGTCCTTGAGCGCGTGGCCCAGGCCGCGCCCGGCCGATTGCGCCAGCTCGATCCAGACGATGGCGAGGCCGACCATGACCACGCTCATCACCACGGTGGCGATCAGCGCGGGCAGCAGATGGTCGGCGCCATAGGCCGCAATGAACAGCGGGATGCCCATGTATCCGGTATTGGAAAAGGCGGCGTTCAGCCCTTGCAGCGAATGCACCTGCCAGGTGTCGCGCCGGATCGCCCGGCCGAGCAGCGCGGCGCCGAAATAGACGGCCAGCATGGAGCCGAGGAAGGCGCCGAGGAAGGACAGATTGAAGATCCCGTCCAGCGGCTGGCGCGCCATGCTGAGGAACAGCATGGCCGGCAGGGCGAACCAGTAGACGAAGGCGGAAAGCGCCGTCGAGGCGGTCTGGCCGAGCACGGACCGGCCGCCGGCGAAACCGGCGGCGACGATGGCGAAGACGGGCAGCGCCACGTCCAGCACGACCTGCATGAACACCTCCCTGGCGGCCGGGCAAGTGTCGATGGTGATACCACCCCGGTCAAGGGGATGAACGCCCTTCCGGGTGTGGCGTTTCGCCCGGCGGCGTGGTTAAGTGTCCGGTGAACGGGCTAGGCCTTTTGGGGGATGGGATGAGCGAGGCGAGCGCAGGGATGCCGGCCGTGGAGCCTGGGCCAGCGCAACGTCCGAAAGGTTTCTTCTCCCAGTTCAGCGAACTCGCCCTGCCCTACTGGAGTTCCGAGGATAAATGGGTGGTGCGCGGCCTGACCGCGCTGTTCGTCGTCCTGACCATGGCCCAGGTGGTGGTGCCGGTCCTGGTCAACCTGTGGAGCGCCAACCTGTTCAACGCCCTGGAGCAGCGCTCCATGGACCGCTTCCTGGTCCAGATCGGGGCGCTGCTGGTCATCCTGGTCGTGGCCATGGCCATCACCTCGACCCACCTGATACTGAAACGCCGCCTGCAGATCGGCTGGCGGCGCTGGCTGACCCGGCGCCTGCTGGACGACTGGATGGCCGAGGGCCGCCACTATCTGGTCAACCAGTTGCCCGGCGACCACGACAATCCCGACGGCCGCATCGCCGAGGACATCCGCAACACCTGCGAAAGCGCCATCGACCTGGCCCATTCGCTGTTCTACTGCATGCTGCTGCTGGTCAGCTTCACCCAGATCCTGTGGTCGCTGTCGGGCGTGGTCACCGTCACCCTGTTCGACACGCCGCTGCCCATTCCCGGCCACATGGTGTTCATCTCGCTGCTCTATGCCAGCGCCGGCACCACGGCGGCCGTGCTGATCGGCCGCCCGCTGGTGCGCACGGTCAACCTGCGCCAGACGGTCGAGGCCAATTTCCGCTTCGGCCTGGTCCGCGTGCGCGAGAATTCGGAAGCCATCTCGCTGCTGCACGGCGAGCCGGACGAGCGCCGCCGCCTGTCCGACCTGTTCTCCGCCGTGCGCCGGGGCTTCAACCTGCAGACCACGGCCCTGGCCAAGGTGTTCCTGTTCTCGTCGGGCTACGCGGTGCTGGCCACCGGCTTTCCCTTCCTGATCGCCGCGCCGCGCTACATTTCCGGCGCCATCAGCCTGGGCGAGCTGATGCAGATCGCCCAGGCCTTCCAGCAGATGACCTCGGCCCTGTCGTGGCCGGTGGACAATCTGTCCAAGGCGGCGGAGTGGAAGGCCTCGGTCGAGCGCGTGCTGTCCCTGCACAACGCGCTCGAGGAACTCAAGCGCCACCAGGCCCAGGCCCGGCGCGCCAACACCATCACGCTGGAAACCGGCGACAGCGCCGCCCTGGTCTTCGACGGCGTGTGCGTCTCCAAGCCCGACGGCACGCAGGTGGTCGCCGATTTCAGCCAGACCATCGGCGAGGGCGAGCGGGTGCTGATCTCCGGCGATCCCGGCGCCGCCATCAAGCTGTTCAAGGTGGTGGCCGGCCTGTGGCCGTGGGGCTGCGGCCACGTGTTGAAGCCCCGGGGCGCCGACATCTTCTTCATGCCGCAGCGCCCCTACCTGCCCATCGCCCGGCTGCGCAGCGTGCTGGCCTACCCGGCCGGCCCCGACAATTTCGAGGAATCCCTGCTGGTGAGCGCCCTGGCCCGCGTCGGCCTGAGCCATCTGCAGGAACGTCTGGGCGAGACCGCCACCTGGGAGAACGTGCTCACGCTGGGCGAACAGCAGCGCCTGGGCTTCGCCCGCCTGCTGCTGCACCGCCCCAACTGGATCTTCATCCAGGAGGCCACGGACGGCCTGCACCCCGATGGCGAGAACGCCATGATGGATCTGGTGCGTCAGGAATTCCCCGCCGCCACCGTCATCACCGTCGGCTATCACTCGGCGCTGGAGGCCTTCCACGAGCGCAAGCTGGCGCTGGAGCCGTCCCTGGACGGCCAGGTCCAGGTCAGGTCCTCGGCCCTGGTCAGGGACGGCGAGCGCCGCCGCAAGCTGTCCCCGCTGGACTTGCGCAACTGGCTGGTCCATCCCGTGCGCCGCAAGGGCGAGCGCAAGGACACTCCGTGAGCGGGGCGCCGTGGGCGACCTGATCGCCATAATCCTGCCGGCCGGCCGCGCGGCCATGGAACTGGCGCTGTTCGTGCTGCTGCCGGTGATGGTGGTGATGCTGTCCGTCATGCGCCTGTTGGAAGCGCGTGGCGTTCTGGACTGGCTGGTGGCGCGGCTGGCCCCGGCGCTGAAGCCGTTCGGCCTGACCGGCCTGGGCGTCTTCGCCGCGCTTCAGGTCAATTTCGTCAGCTTCGCCGCGCCGGTCGCCACCCTGGCCATGATGGAGGGGCGCGGCGCCTCGGACCGCCATCTCGCCGCCGCCTTCGCCATGGTGCTGGCCATGGCCCAGGCCAATGCCACCTTCCCCATGGCCGCGCTCGGCCTGCACGTCGGGCCGGTGCTGCTGTTCTCGCTGCTGGGCGGCCTCGCGGCGGCGGCGGCCACCTACCACGTGTTCGGCCGCGGCCTGTCGGCGGACGAGCGATCCATGGACGAGACCCTGCACCACCCCGTGGCCGAAAACGCCAAGGGCGTGCTGGACGTCATCAACCGTGCCGGGGCCGAGGCGTTCAAGATCGCCGTGGGCGCCATCCCCATGCTGGTGCTGTCGCTGGTGGCGGTCACCGCGCTTCGCCAGATGGGCGCCATCGCCGCGCTGACGGCCCTGCTGGCGCCGCTGCTGGCCTTGGCCGGCATCGATCCGGCCATCGTGCTGCCGACCCTGACGAAATATCTGGCCGGCGGCACCGCCAT
>AGTN01512099.1_pt1 | contig 12952 bp, 10 predicted proteins | sample 314218 | NCBI WGS metagenome assembly AGTN01 (sample SAMN02954264, study PRJNA73603) | bioreactor metagenome | biome: terrestrial; feature: non-aerated bioreactor; material: poplar woody material; isolation source: poplar biomass | place: USA | collected 2006-12 | reverse complement strand
TCTGGGCATAGTTGTAACTTAATCTCCCGAAATAGTTGACACGCGCTGATTCACCTGCTGAACCGTCGTTGTTCATATAGTTCCTGTCGCTGGTCCCGGCAAACAGCTCATGGATTTTGGTAGATACGAAACGACTCCGGGAACCGAGTAAATAATCATAATTACTTGTCATTTGTTCGTACCCGACCAGACCGGCTATGCTGTGCCGGTTCAATTGCTTTTCGTAGTTCAGCATGGCATTCCATAAGAACATCGTATTGTTTCTGGTATCCACGCTTAAACTCGGGTCATCCGCCCCGAATCCGGTCCTTCCTCTGGTATATTCACCCGTATCTTCATCCCTGTAATAGACGAAACTCGGTTCGTACCAGACTTTGTTGAAACTGTTGCTGAAATCATAATTGAAGCTGCCGTTGAGGTACAGACCTTCCACCCACGGAGCATTTATCCGGTAAGTAAGCGTCGATTGAAGCATTTTACTCTTCGATCTCCTATATCCTTCGTTGGCACTTACCCTGTTGATCAGGTTGTCGTTATCACGTCCCGGAGCCGGATAATCGGTACCCGGCCATGTGGGGAACCATGTAGGGTGATATAAAAAAATATGAGGATATATATCATTGTAGTTGTAAGGCCTGATGCCGTCCAGTACTGTTCCTCTCAGATTTAATCCGATCGAGACAAGTTCTGAAATACTGGCATCGATTTTCGATTGAAGATTGTATTGCTCGTGTTCCGTAATGCCATGTTTATAATGCCCGTCCTGGAATGTTCTTCCCAGCGAGACCCTGTATGTTATCTTCTCATTACCGCCATCCACTGAAAGATCCATGCGGTTTTGAGGCGTGAATTTCTTTGTAATATAAGAATACCAGTCGGTATTAGGATAGTACGGATCTGTTCCGTTTTTATATAGTTCTAACTCCTGATCACTGTAGATCACCGGCCTGCCATGTAAAATTTCTATTTCATTTTGGATGGTTGCGAAGGTAAATGCATCCGTCATATTGGGAACCCTTGTGTCCTGTTGAAAGCCGGCATTGTATGTAAAATTGAAGGTGGCTTTCCCCGATTTTCCACTTTTCGTCTCTACCAGTATCACCCCGTTGGCGGCACGTGCCCCGTAGATGGCAGCAGTGGCATCTTTCAGCACGGTAATATTTTCAATATCATTTGGATTGAGCCTTTCCAATCCGTCCCTTGGAACCCCGTCAATTATAATTAGCGGGGCATTATTTCCCAGCGTATTTTTTCCCCGGATGAAAATAGAAGGATTATCCAATCCCGGTTCACCGCTCCTTGTATTCACCGTAACACCCGCCATTGTTCCGGCTAAGGAATTAAGGACATTGGTAACCGGTATTTCCCGGATCTGGTCTCCTTTTACAGAGGCAACCGAACCGGTTAATTCTTTGGCCTTTTGTGTCCCGTAACCAACCACTACTACTTCTTCCAACGCTTCCACGTCTTCCGTCAACGTAATATTGATGGTCGTTCTTCCGTTCACAGCAATTCTTTGTGAGACCATGCCCACGTAAGATATTTCCAATGTAGCATTGGATGGGACGTTGGGAAGAGAGAAAATACCATCTATGTCGGTAACTGTACCAATAGATGTTCCTTGCACTTGCACGGTTACACCTATTAACGCCTCTCCCGAATTATCAGTAACCGTACCTCTTACGGTTATGTTTTGGGCAAGCAAGCATAAGGAAAATAACCACATTAAGAGGAACAGCATCCCTTTTACTAAACTTAAAATTACTTGTTTCATTCCTGGATTTTGTTTTAGATTGATTAATAAATTATCAGATATTATGTATCCCGTAAGGTCTTTTAGCATCATGGTGAATATGTTATAAGTTTACAGGCCGACGGTGGATTTGATCCGTTACAAACGGCAAATGGCCTGTCGGCGTTTATTGAAAAATTAAATGCTGAAGTTTCGCGGGTATTTTCGTTTCCCAACCTTATTTCATTTCTACAGGTAGACCAACAACTTGCGAAACTTGAATTAAACGGGTATTTCCGGCGAACGCCGGCTGAAAGAGGAAAGAGTTTGCAGGTAACTGAAACCCGGTGCGGTAACGGGCAATCGTACGGGCGAAGAATAGGTATTCTGTTGATGAACGTTTTCGTTAAGCAATATAAGCAGAGGACAAATTCATTTGGACTATGCTATTGCGAGAAAACGCCTATTGGAAATGAAGGAATAAGACTCCCGGTAATCAGGCATCTAAAATCTTATTCGATATAACTCTAATGTATATGCGGGGATATAAAAAAGAGGCGCGGACGATTGTCATTATTCCTTTAGTCGGGCTCCGCAAGGGCCTTCACACGAGAATAAGACAATGTCCACGCCCTTATTGCTAAGGGCGCTTCCATTCTTTGGCCTCGTGTGAGAATTTTGCGGATTCGACTAAAAGACCAAAAAAGCGCTATGTAAATCGTACCATATTAAACAGTACAAAAATACTCATTCTTTTTAATTTTTATGTTTTCATAAGCGTTTTGTTTAAGTTTTAGATATTTTCTGTAACTTTACTCCTCTCAATTTACTTGAGATTTCAAAGGTGAATGTTTTAACTTTGAAATGGGGCTGCTTAGCAGATACTCAGTTCAATAATGCAAATGAATAAAAAAACAATGAAACCCTGCGTTATATTAGAATGTTTCGCACAAGCGTATTGAAAAATTTTACAAGTGTAAAAAGTGTTGTACAAATAGGGCTACAAGTTGTATAACTCTTTATAAAAATATTTTCATCTTCAATTTTCTATTATCTTTGTTATAAATTTCAATTTGAGTTAGTTATGAATAATACGGAAAACAATAAAAAGAGTATTCATCAGGGTAAGAATGCAAAGCGATTCAGGGAAGCCAAGGGCATTAAACAGGAAGCAATTGCCATTGAATTAGATATTACCCAGCAAGCTGTATCGCAATTGGAAAAACGTCAGGAACTTGATGATGTGACAATAGCAGTATACGCCAGAGTTGTGGGGATCGACGAACAGTTTATCCGGAATATGGTTGATGATTCTCTGGAAGGAAGCAATTACTTCTATGACCATAGTTTCCAAAATAGGGATTACAGTACTCAAAACTTAACTTTTAATCCTTTGGATAAGGTGGTGGAACTTTGTTCGGAAAAAGACCAATTATATGAACGGATGCTTTTGGAGAAGGAAAAAGTCAATAATTACCTTGAAAAAGCCTTGGATAAACTTTCTAAATAGCCCTCTTCAAATAATTACTGATTCTTTTCTTTGTTGACTGTTGGTTGAAAAAAAATACGCTTCTGGAGAAGTTGTGTTGAAGGACCGGAAATAAGATTCCGGTTTCTCTCTTTCCAACCACTTGGGGAGGTACATACAAGGTTTTTCATCATGTCAAAAAGATGAAAAAGTTGATTTTTTCGCTTTATTGATTTACGGTGCGCAACAATTTGTGCAAATACAAAAGACGTAGTCAGCAACTTTAAACAAAACCAACATTGACAAATAGAAGAAAGACCACCACAAGTTTTTATTTCGTACTCACACGATAGTGAAGAACATAAAAATTGGATTATTCAGCTTGCAACCAGACTTCGTTCAAATGGCGTTGACGTTATTCTTGACGTTTGGAATACAAAACTTGGAAGTGACCTGGCTTCCTTTATGGAGCAAGGGCTTTCTAAATCTCAAAGAGTAATTTGTGTTTGCTCAGATAACTATCTTATTAAAGCGAACGGTGGAAAAGGTGGTGCTGGATATGAAAAGCAAATAATGACATCAGAACTTGTTATTGATCAAAATACAAATTGGATAATTCCGCTCATTATAAATAATTCATCACTTAAGAAAACACCAACATTTTTGGGCCCCAGAAAATACATCAGTTTTGAAGACCCAAAATTGTATGAAGCTAAATACGAAGAGTTACTTCGGGACATTTTAGAAGAACCAGTTCTACCGATACCACCTATTGGGGAAAATCCATTCAAAGTTGTTAAAGAATTTGCTCAACAAAAATTCTTGCCGACAAATGAAAAGTACGTCTCTCCTTTAACATTTGGGACAGTTACTTTTGATTACTCAAACAATAATGGAAGGTATTTCATTGGACAAGGTGAGTTAGCATTTGAATTGGACTTTAGTAAATCAAGCAATTGGAACATCCAATTATATAATGATCCAAGTAGCATCCTGACTGTTGCAGTTGCAAAGGGCGTGAAAGAAATTAACGAAATTGAAGACGCCAGACTGTATGACGGTTCCTCAAGAGTTAGAAGACCTAAAATTAATGAAATTGCTGTCTTACAAAACTCAAATGGGTTCTATGCTGCAATTAAAATCTTATCAATTAAGGACGACACCAGAGGAGACGAGAATGACGAAGTAAATTTTGAATATAAAATACAGACAAATGGTTCGCCGAACTTTTCTAATTGAAGACAACCGATGAAAATCAGCCCATAACATGCGGTCATAAAAACATTTGGAGTGAAGCGATTATTCGAGCATTTTACCTCGCGTTTAGGTTTGGTAACAGTGGATACGGAGGCTGCCCGCGCTCCCAAATGTTTCATACCGCAAGACCGTTAGCAGTAATTATATGATAACAGACTAAATAAAGAATATGCATCTGAAGTCAGGGGGACGCTTCCCTTCAAGACCTTAATGTTTCTCTAAAAGGAAGAGTGTAGGTTCGACTCCTACCAGATGCACAGATTAATCGAATGAAAGCAACTATTGCAAAAAAAGATTTCAAAGAAAGATTCGGACAAGCCAATCACTTTTTAATAACTGCATTGGTCGGTATTGACGGAATTCATTCGGGTATAATCAAAGAAAAACCTGAATCATTTAAAACTTCTTGGAATCCTAAAGACTCAAAAAGGTCAGCAGACAGAACTAGAATATTTATTTTAAAATCTTTTTTAGGTTGGGCAGTTGAATCTCTCGAAATGTATTTGACAGAATTAAACCGAAAGCCAAAATTGTTAGAGTCTGAAACATTTACTTCTCTTTATTCAAAGGCGGGACAATCAGTTTATAAAAAGACAACTTTTATAGCTGACGAAATTAAAGTTGACCCAATATTGACAGCACTAATGGAAGTGTTAATCACTTGGAGAAATCACATATTTCATTACGATATTGATAACGAAATACGAGAATCAAGTATGAACTGTTTATTAGAGAAATCAGAAGAAGTTAAAACAAGATTTTCGGGGCTTGAAATAAATCAACTAAAATCAACTTGGAAACAAGGTGGTGATTTTACCTTTAAAGAAACAGCTTCATTAATTAAGGCAACTCAGGACTTTGTTAGCTCAATAGATAGTTATGTTTTAGCTCATCTTGACTATTTAAAATACTATATTGAAATAACAAAAAAATACTTTGATAATAATCATGCTAGTAAAACAAGATATGTCTCGTTTAACAAAGAGAAGAAAGGTAAATACTTACAAGTCTTGTTGCAAAATATTGTAGGCGTATCTGACATTGATGAGAATACAGTCAACTCAATTATAAAAGAAATAGGCAGGAAATAATTAGTGGGCCCCCAATACCCGTTTTAGGTAAGGTCATTTTTTTCGAACTTTGCCGGCAAACTTGATTTCAATGAAGCCAATCAACAAAGAAGAATTCATAGTAATCCTAGAACGCCAACAGAAAAGCGGGTTAAGCATCAAGGGTTTTTACTAGAACGAGTCGTGCACCCACATAAGTTTCTATTACTGGAAAAGCAAGTATGGACTTACCCGTCCGTAAGCATTCTGTTGAGCACCGTATTTGTTTGTATATTTTTAGAATTCAGAAAGTTTACTTTCAAAAACTTTGAAAACATTCGGAATTGGGTTGGAGTTTTTAGGAGCTTCTTTTAATGTCGTTTTGCGGGAGCAGTTCTGCTAAATCTTTCGAGTAGTCTGTATCATAATCATGGATACGGTGAGTACATATACCGTCCAGCCGCGGAATACACTATGGCTACCTATTACGAAAATAGTTTTTCCTAGCGATAAAACGGATTTTTATATTTTCAATTCGTGTTTGACGAAAGAAATATTTTTTCACTTTTAAAACGTTAAATTAATAAAATCAGTATCTTTGGATCTAGAATTTATCATATCCCCCAATATGCAACAATTTGCGCAAATGCAAAAGACGTAGAGGGGAGTAAATACAAAGCATACACATAGTAATGAACAATTTAGATCAAATAATAAACAGATAATAAAAACAGGATTTACGAATGTTGTATATTTATTGCGTAAATTAGCCGTTAGCAGTAACTATAATGAATGAAAGCATATGACTGAGAGTGAAAAAATAAAAGAAACTATTAATTCTGAATTAGATAGAGCAGAAAATATTTGGAATGATGTTAAGGATGAGTTTCTTGAAAAAAGTGTTCGAGTTTTTTGTAGCTTAAATGAAAGTGTCGAACCGAGCAAAATACCTGGATTCCCGTTTGTGAAGAGTGGAGAAGGTAAAGTCGGTAATTTTTGTGCTATGGTCTTAGATATAAGAAATTCCACAAACCACTTACTGCAAGCGTACTCAAACGAAAAAGGAGTTTCTCAATTACAAAGGGTGTTATATGAAACAACAGCGATAAATACCTTAGGACTATTATGCGTTGATAAATATGGAGGTGCAATAACCGAATTTTTGGGAGATGGGTTCTTAGCACTTTTTGAAACAGAAGAAAATGAGGCCATTTACAAAGTAAGGCATTGTGCTGAAAAATGTTTAAAGTACACTTTGGACATTGTAAACCCAATTTTAAGAGAGAGATATAACTTGCCAAATTTGAGTGTTGGAATTGGGATAGCTTATAGTAAAGCCATAGTTACTCTTATTGGAATGGAAAATCATTATCACCCAAAAGCAGTAGGTGAATGTGTATATAGAGCCTCAAAACTCTCTAATGGTTCTGATGAGATATTGTACGATAAGAGTGTGAAACTATTTTGGCCAAAAACAAAGGATGGTCTATTGAGATTTAAAGAAAAAAAACATCAGAATGCAACAGATGAAAAATGCTACACTATATATAAAAACAAAACATGACGGAAAAAGAGAAAGAAAAGAAAATAGAGATTCTATTATCTCTACTACAAGATACACAAGAAACCATTCGATTCATTGATGGAAAAGTTGGTGTTCTGGTAATTTTACTTACGGGCATTATCGCTCTATATGTAAGTGAACTAAGTTCCATTATTGAATACTTCAATAGTTATTCGGTCTTCTTATTAATGTTCTTTATTGTTAATACTATAGGAATTATTGTTTGTTTTTATTATGTTGCTCGTGTCATTTTTCCAATTAAAAATCCGCAGAGTAAAATTCCCACTCCTTATAGGAACTACCCCAATATTTATCAAGCAACTTTGGATAAGAAGGGACTAATTGTATTAGATTTTGACGATACTTTAAGAAATATAAACAAGCAATCTCAGACATTAGAGTTCGAGTATTTAAAAATATCCCTTATAAGAAATTTAAAAAATGCTCGGTTAAAAAGATTATTTATCGCAATTATTTTAACGGCACTACTTATGATCGGGCAGTTTGCAATACAAAAAATTGAAGGGAAAAGTATTACGATTAGAGAAGGTAAATGTTGCTGTGTAAAATAGCTACTGCTAACACCTAAGGTTTCGTTGTGCCCGCGGGGCAAGCAATGAAACCCATGTTGAACGGAACCGGAATTAGTTATGGGGATATCGTTAAAAACGGATAAGAGATAAGGAGCAGCTTTGGACTGCTTTTTATTTTTTCAGGGATTACAGAAAAGAATAAACAGAGTTTTTATGTTAATTCGTTCACAGAAGGGCACAACTTCCCCTACCCGCTCTTTCAACAGGGGACGGAAGTTTGACCGCAAAGACAGAACTCCGGCGGCACACGTCCCTTGAATGTTATCAGGGTAATTAGTGTGTCGGTTTTACATGCCGAACAGCGGTGCAAACATGTATCCTTTTGAGGGTCGGGAGACAGAAATCTTATTCCCAGCTGACGTCGCAGACCGGGCAGGCGTTCCCGTTTCCATGATCCGTTCAGGATACCATAATGCCGTATCCGCACAAAACCGTTTGGCAGGATGTGAAGGGCAAAACGACGTGTAAACTCCTCGACGGACAATGTCATCACACCCTTTTTGCCATGCCTGCGGTAATTGGTCGAGATTTCTATCTGTAAAAGTTATCTATTATTCGTTTTTTTTATAATTTAGCAAAAAAAACGGAACTTGCTCACGGTTTTGCTCATTAAAAGTTTTATAGGTTCTATTCCAACACTTCGGCAAGTGATCCTCCCGAAGATTGCAATTTTATGATCAACAATTAATATTCAAAACAAATATGGCTAATCAAACAAAGGACATTGCAATTAAAGACTTGATACTTTGGGACGAGAATGCAAGATTTCCAGACAAGTATTTCAATCAAGATGAATCAGAACTGATACATTATTTTGTTTCAAGAGCAGACTTCAAGATTAGATCACTATTAGAATCTATAGTAAAAGACTTTGATTTACCTCAACTAGAAAAGATTGTAGTATGGAATGATGGAGAACAAAACATTGTCTTGGAAGGTAACAGAAGACTTACTGCATACAAGTTACTTAATAATCCACAATTAGCTAAAGATAAGAAACTACAAAGTTTTATTACGGCAGAAAAACAAAAAATAAATATAACTGATGAATTCGAACTTGAGTGTATTCTTGTAGAAGATCGAGAAGATGCATATCGTTACATTGATAGAAAACACTATAATGGTAACAATGAAGTAAATTGGAAAGATACGGAAAGGGCGCATTACAGCAAGAGAAGGGGGAGTGAAAATCCATTAGAACTGATTAAGATTGGAGTTGCTAAAATCGTAAGAGAGTTAGACTTACCTGAAGAAATGAAGGACCAAGTTCTAGGAAGTGGCTATGTAACAACTTTTTATAGAATTGTAACAACAACTCCTGCTAAAAAAGAGTTTAAGTATTCACTAGATAAAAATGGGAATCTTATTGTTGGAGATAAGGATTTTAAAGACAAACTAAAAGTTATAATATATTCTGTCCTAAACAAAAAAGACGTCAAAGGAAATCCTATTGATTCAAGAACTTTAAACAAAACCGAAAAAATTGAAGAATTTATAAAGTCTGTTGACTCGGAAGATACAAAAAAAGTAGATGAAAAAATAAAGGCAATAACAACAGAAAATCTCTTTGGAGAAAAGATGATTGCTATTGGTCCAAGTCCTACAAAACAAAGAATTCTCCCAAAATCTAGTTCGAGAAAGTACCTGATTCCGATGTCTTGTGTCTTAAGAATTAGAGAAGTTAAGATTAATAATATCTACAGAGAATTGCGAGATAATTTATTACTTGATGAAACAAATAATGCTGTTCCCAATGCAGCAGGTGTTTTATTTAGAGTATTTTTAGAAATTTGTCTCGACCATTATGCCAAAATGAATCAAAAGATATTTAAAAAGGATGACACCATTAGTCAAAAAATCCCTTGGGTTATAAAATCATTAGAAGAAAAAGGATATGACAAAAAAATATTCAATAATATCAACAAAGTAGGTTCAGCAAGAAAAGAGCATACATATTTGTCCATTGATAATTTTCATGAATATGTTCATTCAACAACTACGCAACCTTCTTCAAATGAGCTTAAAACCAAATGGGATAATCTGCAACCTTTCTTTGAAACTTTGTGGTTAGATTTAAATAAGAAATGAAACATTACTCACCGTTAAGATACCCTGGAGGAAAAATAAACTGTCCGTATTCATTGCAAAGATTTGCAATGAAAACAAAATCAATGGACATTATGTAGAGCCATATTCAGGCGGAGCTTCTGTTGCATTGTTTCTATTATTAGAGGGATTTGTTTCAAAAATAACTATAAATGACAAAGATAGGTCAATTTATGCATTTTGGTATTCTGTTCTAAACAAAACAAAAGCATTATGCAACTTAATCGAACAAGCAGAATTCACTATTGAAGAATGGAGAAAACAAAGAGAAGTGCAGAATAAGAAAGCAAGTGCAGATTTACTAGAATTAGGTTTTTCAACTTTATATTTAAACAGAACGAATAGATCTGGGATAATAAATGCTGGAGTTATCGGAGGAATTGGACAAAGAGGTAATTATTTAATGGATTGCCGATTTAACAAGTCGGACTTAATTAATAGAATAGAAGTAATTGCTAAAAGAAAAAGGATATTCGTCTTTATAAAAAAGACGCAGTTAAACTTATTGATAAAATTGAAAAGGAATCTGAAGATAATAATGTGATTTTTTACTTTGATCCACCTTACTTTCTAAAAGCAAGTTCACTATATATGAACCACTATAAAGAGGACAACCATAAATTGGTAAGTGAAAAAATAAAAGGAATCAGAAATATTAAGTGGATTGTTTCTTATGATAATGTTCCACAAATTAAAGAACTATATTCTGATTGTCATAAAAAAGAATATTCTTTCAAACATACAGCTTATCAGATAAGAAACGGAGAGGAAATATTATTTTTTTCGCCCACCCTATTGTATCCTAAAAACAAAAATTGGAACCCCTTGAACTATAAATTGGTAAAAGGTCAGATAGAATATAAAGACAGGAGTATCCAGTAGTGGACAACATAAATAAAATTTTAATATTGATCTGAAAAAATAATATCAATACCATAAAATGTAGAATATTTTAGAATATTATTATGGAAATTACAGCAATAATTAAACCTTTATACAATGATCTCATTGCTCTTGAATTTGGTTCACTTATTGGCACCAATCAATTTGAGCGAATTGTAAATAGACTTGATTTAACAGAATTGTATGCATCTGCATATAATAAATTAAACGAAAAGAAAGATACATATAATTTCTTTGATTTTCTGGAAAAATCAGAAGACAAAATTCTAGGGTATTTTCTTAACCTCATGATAAGCAAATCGCATGATTTTTTTTTCGACAAACTAACAGCCCTTTTAGAATACTCACTGCCTTTACTTCCTTTTGTGCCTTATATTGAACCAATTATAGAAGATCTTGATTCGATAAATATGCCTACAGAGCATATAAATAGAATAAAGAAAACATGGAAATCAAAAGATCTAAATATAGGAGAAAAAGCGACATACTTTGTAACTTTATTAAAAACTCGAGCTCGAAACAAACCAGTAAAAGAAGATTATTATTTTATCCTACGCAATGATTTAATACGCTATCATCGTTTAAATCAATATTTACCTGAATTTGTCAAAGAGAATAATTCTCTACAGGAATTTTGGGAATTTATTAAAGGTAAAGGAGGATATAAAGATAGGGAATATTACTTGGATGAGAGTTTTAGAGAATTTTTATCGGAAAGTAAAAAATTGAGCAGTGTTCTCGACAGTGAGCTATTGACAAAAGTAGAAATTTCAATTAATCTATCTTATATAAATGAGCATTGGCATAAATCAATCGTAAGGCTGGCAGATGACCCTGAGGGGGCTATAACATCTGCAAGGACATTGATTGAAACGGTATGCAAACATATTTTGGAACATTTAAATGTTGTGTATGATGATTCCATTGATTTACCTAAATTGTATAAAATAACAGCAAGTTCTCTCAATCTCGCTCCTGAATCACACACAAACCCGATATTTAAACAAATACTTTCCGGTTGTTTTAGTGTGGTCGAAGGGTTGGGTAGTTTGCGAAACAAACACAGCGACGCTCACGGTACAAATAGCAAGAAATTAAAACCATCTTCTAGACATGCTGAGCTTGCTGTGAATCTTTCAGGTACGATGAGTAAATTCTTATTAGAAACTTTTCTATGGAAAAAATTAAAAGATAAATCGTAAGCATTCGATCTAGCCCATCTTTTATTCCAGCTCTGGCAGTCCTATTTTTGTGGGCAAAAAGTCTTATGTGGAACCAGAAGCAATTTGAAGAGATTTATAGCCGCTACCAATCCAGTGGCCTCCAGGTAAAAGAGTTTTGCCGGAATGAGTGTATCAAGGAAGCCAAGTTCTTTTACTGGCAAAGAAAGTTGCGCAAGCGGAGAGCCTTACCGGAACAATCACCCGGCTTCGTTCCAATCGTTTTTGCGGGTGGTGGCCCATTAGGTTTTCTCCGTTCCCCATTTTTTGATAATAGGGCATTTGGGCGATCACGTCTGTCAGCCATTCCCGCGGGTTGACTCCCAGCTCCTTGCAGGATCCAAGGAATGAACAGATGACAGCGGTGTTCTCAGTGGCCTCGTGGTTGCCACAGAATAGGAAGTTCTTTTTGAATAAAGCGATGGGCTGTTACAGGAAATTAGAAATGGTTCTTCGTCACATTTGGTGGTCTAAAAAATATTACTTTTTTCAGGTTAAACGACACGTATTCAGCCGAATAGCCCTTGAATAATTAGGTTAAAACAATATTTATGATTAACTTTAATGCATTGTGTATTATGCAGTTATCATAAATGAAGAGAGTTTTTAAAAGTAAGCAAAGTTTATCATTACCGTCTTTACTACAATTCCCGGGAATTAGTGTGAAAGGAGTCTTTTTGAAAGATGATCAAATTTCTATATTTGCGAAAGTCACATCAAAGTATGGTATATGTCCCATATGTGGTTTAAAAAGTAAACGTCTGCACAGTTATTACCGTAGAAAATTGAATGACCTCCCGATTATATCCAGGTATGTTGTAATAGAACTTACCGTAAGAAAAATATTCTGTGACAACCCCATATGCTCAAGAAAAGTATTTTCGCAACAGTTACCCGACAAAGTGGTTCCATATTCAAGAAGAACATCGCGTGCAAACGACAAGTTATTTCAATTGAGCAAGGAGACATCAGCAAACAAGGGTTCATGGATTTCAGGACAAATGAGGCTTCCCGTCAGTTCCTCAACCTGCCTTAGGATAATGCACAGGTGCAAGATTTC
>AGTN01676773.1_pt1 | contig 12972 bp, 13 predicted proteins | sample 314218 | NCBI WGS metagenome assembly AGTN01 (sample SAMN02954264, study PRJNA73603) | bioreactor metagenome | biome: terrestrial; feature: non-aerated bioreactor; material: poplar woody material; isolation source: poplar biomass | place: USA | collected 2006-12 | reverse complement strand
TTATTTCCTTTTCTTCCACGACCTCTACTTCTAAAATTCCGTCTATAGCCTGTTTCGCCGTCGCGACGGCTGAATCCACCGAAGCCTTGTCCGCCGCCGCGTCTATCGCCGCCTTGCCTTCCGAAACAAATCTGTTTATATCAGCCCGGTCCTCCGAGGTATAATTTCCTTGCTCCTTATTCTCCGCGTAGGTTTCAAGCGTCGACTTTGCGGCGGTTTTGTATTCGTCAAATTCATTGCCTTGATTGCAGGCGGCTAATGAGAAAAGCATCATTATCGCGATTCCGAAACAAAGCAATTTCTTTAACATTTAACGCTCCATATTATATTCATATCTTTGTTTAGTTGAATTTCCTTAACATTTAATATTAACTAAAATGTTATTCTACAAAAGGTACTTTCATCTTAACCTATATAAATACCTTTTGAAATCCCCGCCTTCTTCCAATGAAACGCCGTTATTTCTCGTTCCGGATCCGGATAATGAAGGGGTTCTTTACTATCTTCAGTCGTCGGCATATTAACGGTCAATATTTTTGTTTTCCCATCGTAGCTTGCTTCATACCTCATGCCGTTGCGAGAATCTTCCGGCATATTGAACTCAAAATAAAGCTTCCCGTCTTCCTCAATGATCTTATATTTTAAATACCTATATTCCGCTTCATTTTTATTAATAACCCAAGCGAATTCCCCCCCGTCGCCGTAGACGGCGCCGTTCTCGTCGGCAAGACAATACATCCCCTTCGGTATGCCGTGCCAAGGAGTACAAGCGGCAAACAAAAATAGTAATATAACCAACATTATCCCTATGTGAATCAATTTTTTAACATATTTTTTCATAATTACGCCTTCATATATTAGTTTTATTTTTGTTTCCAAATCAAAATACTATTGCCATCGCTATAATGAAATAATACTCCGGCGACCGTAATGTTTCTCAAAGCCTGGCTATATTCAGTATAGGCATCGGTTATCATGACGGCGACATAGGTATTGTACGTACCGTAATATTTCAGAATCGTAATATCTTCCTCTTTCGCGGTTTTTTCAGGCAGAATGCCATTACGTAAAATATCAGCTTGTGTTTCTTTTATAGCTTTTTCCGTTTCCGTGCTCAAAACATCGGGATTTTTCGGAATCGGCGTGTATTTCTCATCGTCACTTCCAATATATTGATAATATGAAAGGTTTTGATAATACGCAATGCTTTTCAAATCTTCCACAGTCAAAAAACCTTGATCATAGGCTTCTTGCAGACTAAAAAATGTCCCCGTAATTTTCTCCTTTGTTTCGCATGCCGCCAAAGAGAAAAGCATCATTATCGCAATTCCTAAGCAAATCAATTTTTTTAACATTTTAATGCTCCATATTATATTCATATCTTTGTTTAGTTGAATTTCCTTGACTATTAATTAATGAAGTCTATCGCGACTTAACTATAACGCCGCTAAAACTCTTTGTCAATATATTTTTCAAAATTCGACGTATTTTTTACAAAAATAGTAAACAAAAGATTCGCCTTCTTTCCCTATGCCATATGCCTTAACTCTTTTTATTGTTGCAGTCCCTCTCATACGGGCATCCGGCGCACCTGTCGCACGGCGGCTCTTCTCCGGGCTTATAGTCGCAGCAGTCGGAGCGCTTTCCCTTTTTCCTTTTCATAATATTATAGATAACCGTGAAGGCTACGAGCCCCACGGCGAAGATTATAGCTAAAATTTCGATCCAGTCCATAAAAATTACCCTCTTAACTGTAAGCTGTAAGCTACTAAGTTTTATTCGTCCTCCTCCGCAAATATAACGCCGTCGTTATCGCGGCCGAGAAAACTACGGCTACGGCTATCCCCGCCCACCAGTACGTGCCGGACCAATAGATCGCGGCGGAAACCGCGTAGGCCGTCCCGAGCCAGATACCTATCGTCTCCCAAAATTTGCGGCGGTTGTTTAGCTCCCCCCTCGCGGCGGCGACGGCGGCCATACAGGGAACGGATAATAGATTGAAGGCCATAAACGCGAGCGCGGCGGGAACGGAGAGCGTCCCTATCAGCGCGGCGAGAGGGCTTGTCGCGAGCGCGCCGGCCGCTCCTCCTCCGGCGAATACTCCGAGAGTGGCGACGACCATCTCTTTGGCGATAATGCCGGTGAACGCGGCGACGATAAATTTCCAGCCGTTCTCGCCCATACCGAAGCCGAGAGGGACGAAGAGCCACTGTATGCCCTTGCAAACCGTCGCGAGGATACTTTCCGAGCTGTCCGAGACAAATTTGAAGGAGAAAGTGAACGAGGTCAGAAACCAAATGACTATCACCGCGCCCGCTATTACCGTGGTGACGCGGGTGACGTAATGCTTGAGCTTATCCCAGAGTATCGCGAGAGTGTTTCTTCCCTGCGGCAGGCGGTAGGCGGGAAGCTCCATAATGAACGGCGGGGCCTCGCGCTTGCTTCCGAAGGCCTGCATCAGCGCGGCGAGGATTATCGCCGAGGCTATGCCGAGAAAGTACATTCCGAAGACTACGAATTCCCCGCCCCTGCCGAGAAATAGTGTTCCGGCGAAAGTAGCCCATATGGGTAGCTTAGCCCCGCAGGAAAAGAAGGGCGCTATCGTTATCGCTATTCTCCTCTCCCTGTCGTTTCCGAGGGCGCGCGTCGCCATGATCCCCGGCACTCCGCATCCGAAGCACATTAGAAGCGGCAAAAAAGCCCTGCCGGAGAGGCCTAACTTTCTGAACGCCCTGTCGAGAATAAAGGCGGCGCGCGCCATATATCCGGTATCCTCGAGTATAGAGAGAAACAGAAAGAGAAGCAGCATCTGGGGCAGGAAGGAAAGAACGGCGTCTACGCCGGAGAGAAGCCCGTCGACCAAAAGGCTGGTCACCCACGGGGGGGCGGAGGAGAGCCCGGCCCGCGCGGCGTCGAGGGCCAAAGCCGTCAAATTCCCGAGCGAGGTTTGGAGGAGCACGCCCGGAGATCCGATAGGCTCTATTCCGAAAATCGAAAGGTATAAAAAGTCGGAGCCGAAGATCAAATGGAATATGGAAAACATTATAAAAGCGAATATCGGGATGCCGAAAATCCTGTGAGTCAGCACCTTGTCGGCTTTTTCGCTCCGGGTGAATACGTCCCTTTCGGGTCGGGAATAGAGCGGCGAAAAATTAGCCGTGATATATTTATATCTCGCGTCGGCGATCATCGCCTCGAAGTCGGAGCCGAAGAGGTCTTCTTTAAAATCCGCCTTCATCTCCTTGATTTTCTCGGCGAGGACGGGATGGTTTTTAGCTTCGAGCGGATCGTTCTCGATCAGTTTGATCGCGTGGAAGACCGGATTTTCCTCTTTTTCCCCGATCAGGGCTTCGAGCGCGCTTCTGTAAATTTTCTCGAGCGGCGATTTTTCTATCACCGAATAGGCTTCCCTTTTTTCTTTGGCCGCGGAGTAGGCGCTCTCCATAAGCTCCTTGAGGCCCCTCTTTTTGAGCGCGCTTATCTCTACTACGGGTACGCGGAGCCGCTCTTCCAACGCCGCGACGTCTATCCTTCCGCCGGTCTTCTTTACGCTGTCCATCATATTGAGGGCGACTACGACGGGCACGCCTATTTCGAGAATTTGCGTGGTCAAGTATAAATTTCTTTCGAGGTTGGTCGCGTCGACAATGTTTATGACTACGTCCGGCTTCTCGTCGAGGATATACGTCCTCGCTATGATTTCCTCGGCGGTATAGGGAGAGAGTGAATAGATACCCGGAAGGTCGAGTACGGATACCTTTTCCGGCAGTTTTCTGTAAAATCCTTCCTTTTTGTCTACGGTCACGCCCGGCCAGTTTCCGACGTGGGCCGAGCTTCCGGTCAGGGAATTGAATAGCGTCGTCTTGCCGCTGTTGGGGTTTCCCGCGAGGGCGAATTTCATATATTCAGCTCCATTACCACCGTCCTCGCCTCGTCCTTCCTTATCGAGAGCTCGTAGCCCCGCAAATTGATTTCTATCGGGTCTCCGAGCGGGGCCGTCTTTCTCATGACCACGTCCGCGCCGGGAGTGAGGCCCATATCGAAGAGCCTCCTTCTTATTCTTCCCTCGGCGTTCAGTTTTTTTACGACTCCCCTCTCGCCCGGTCTGAAGTCGCTAAGCTGTTTCTCCATAACATTTATCCTATCCTGTTAGTTTAGACTAACCTTACTCTGAGAAAAAAAGGTATTTCTACCTTTCACGCCTATATTATACGGTAACCCGAAAAAATTAGTCAAGCGAATTTAGCTTTCGGCTTTCCGCTGGCCGCGCCCCTACCCTCTAAATTACTATTGCTTTTTATGTGCGCGCGTGATATAATTTTTGCATATCAATAGTATTATCGATGTTTTTTGGAGGAAAAATGGCTGCATTCGCAAATTCGGCGATCGTAGGGATCGTAGTGGACGCCGCGATCGTCCTGATCATACTGATATTGCTTCTCGTAGGCTCCAAGAGGGGCCTTCTCAAGATGCTCTTCGGACTGGTCGCCTCGATAGGAGTGCTGTTCGGGGCAGTCGCCGCGACGTCGCCCGTGACCAACCTTATCACGGCCAACACGACGTGGGACGACCAGCTCGCGACCGCGCTCGAGACCAAAATCTCCGGCTTTCTTCCCGAACCGAACGTTGTAATCAAGTATTATGACGACGACAACGACCCGTCGACCCCCGACGTGCTCGGCTACGGCGCGGACGAAGAGGACATGCACCCCTATTCCGAGATTTTTGAAGATAACGCTATCTATCAGTCGGCCGGCCTTGCGACTCTCATTCAGCCCGCGATAGAGAAGGCCCTCGAGACTATGGCGGACGGCGTCTATCTCATCAAGGCGATCACATATTTCATCGCGACGATCATCATAGACGCCGCGGTATTCACGGTGCTCGCCATACTGATGAGGATAGTGGCCGCGCTCATTTTCAAGCTCCTCAAAAAGCTGGTCGCCAGCCTTTACGTCTTCCACTTCGTCGACAAGCTGTTCGGGCTTATTTTCGGCGCCGCCCTCGGGGCGTTCATAGTGCTCGTAATTCTGACGATCATCCAGCTTATGCAGGGCCTGTCGTTTATGGAGCCGGTCAACCTCGTTCTCGAAAATTCGTATATTTCGACGTTTGTCTTTCAGCACAATTTATTGTATGCGTACATTCACAACACGCTCGCGAGCGGCTTTTTATCCTCGATAACGGCCGGCCTCGGCAGGAACTCGTAAATAGGAGGATAAGGGATTTATGGGCAAAGTTTTATCTTTTATAATCGGGATCATAGTCGGCATAGTGCTCGTCATCGGCGGGACCGTCGGCGCGGGATACTATGTCCTGACGAGGAAGGGCGGAGTCGGCAAGGCCGAGGATTTGGCCGCAAAATACGTCGGCAAGGACTTCGGCTTTACCCCGGAAACCCGCAATATGAGCATCCTCGACTTCTATAAAAAAGTCTCGGGGGCCTTTTCGGGCGACAAGACGGTGGGCGAGCTCGAGGACGCGATAGGTTCTAACGTCATAACCTCGACGCTTCACAATAAGCTGGGCGTAGACCCGGCCGTTTCCCGCGGTTGGACTTTCAAAGGCATTCCCGAGGGGCTGACCAATACGATAACTCTCAACACCGTCAAGGACAAGCTCAAGCTCGAACTTCCGGAATTTCCGATTTTCAAGGACGAGGAATTTTTAAATACGCCGATCAAGACGGCTTTCGCCGACCTCGACGAGCGGGAACTCGACAAATTTTTAGAGGTCACCTACGACGGAGACCCGGATATCACGCCGGAGCATCCGGCCTCGTCCAAGCTTCTTCAGAAGCTCGGCGTAAAAAAGCTTAACGAGCTCTCAAGCGGAGCCGACCAGATAGTCAAGGATATGCACGTCTCCGACTTTATGACCGTTCCGGCCAGCAATAGGATTTTGCAATACCTCGATACCTTCACCATCGAGCATCTGGGCGAGGCCGTAGACGAAATGAAGGTCTCCGACGCGATAGACGTCGCCGATCCCAACTGCAACAAGGTTATCGTAAATCTCGGGGATTACAAGGTCAAGGAGATCGGCGTACATATAGGCGACGCTCTCGCCGTCACGACCTTCGGCGAGGCCTTGAACCTTCCGGCGACCGGCAATCATCCGATACTGCAATATCTCGGCGGCGTACATATTTCTTCGTCGGAAATAAACGCCGCTCTGACCCAAATGACCGTCAAGGACGCTTTTGAAAATACCAACGGCGTTCTCAGCCTTATCGACGAGGACACGCTTCTCTCGGCTCTCCCGCAGGCGCTCGGGCTCGCCGTTTCCGGCAGGAGCCTGTACGTCCTTGAAAGGGTGGGAATATACAGCCTCGGCCTCGGCTCCTCCACTTATCTGGTCAAGGATTCGACGTATAATCTTACGCCCGCCGAAATGGCTCACAACTACGCCCTGATCGCTCAGGATCCTCTGTCGGCGGGAATATACACGACACCTGCGTCTTACGATTTTTATGACGCGACTCTCTCCCCGGCCGAGCTTGAAACTCTCGGCGCGACCGGCGCGGAAAAGGGCGACGTTATTTTCGTTCATCAGGACGTCACTATTCCGGCGGATACCGTCTTTTCCTTCCCCTTCGTCATAATCGTCGAAGCCGGCTACACTCTGACGATCGAACCGGGAGTCTCGATACAGGACGACAACGGCGGCTATATGTACATAGGCGGGGCATATTCGGGCGCGATAGCCTCGGTTTCCGCCATTCAATACAAGACGCCCGGCGGCGCGCCGTTCGACGCCGTCTTGATCGAATACGGCGCATAAGGAAACGATGAAAATTATTCCTACCGTTCAAAACGAAAGCCTTCGCGAGTTTCTGACTCGAGAGGGCTTTTTGTTCCCCTGCGGGGGGAAGGGCCTCTGCGGCCGTTGCAGGATAATAGGTAAGACGATCGTGGCGACCAACCTCGACCGCCGCTTTTTATCCCCGATAGAGATCGAGAACGGCCTTCGTCTCGCCTGCGACAAGACTATAACAGGGGAGACCGAGATAGAAGTGCTGTTCGGGAGAGCGCCGGCGATAAAAAAGCTCGAATACCCTCAAATCGCCGCCGTCCTCGGGGAAAAAACCGTCGAAGTCTCCCTGATAGACGAAAAAGTGCTGGAGACCGCCGTCCTGTCCTCTCCCGGCCCCTCTTTAAACGGGCTTCGCTCGGCCGTCGGAAAGACCTCGGTCGAATTTTTTGAAAAATACAAGGGCGCGAAGGCGGTAAATATTTTGATAGCGGGAGAGCCTTCGCTGATCGGGACTTTCGCCGGCGGGATAGTTCCCGAAACCGAGGGCGAGACCTATCCCGCCGAAGCCTTTCAAATGCCCTCGGAGGAGGTCTATCTGCCGCCGTCGGGAAAGATCGGAAGCGATATTTTGCTCGAACTCCTAAGTCTTCCCGAAAATTCGCTCGCAATATTTACCGGGAGGCCGGCCCTCGTCCATATCGGCGTAACGACCGTGACCGCGTCGGTTTTCAAAGGCCTCTCCCTCTCGGAAGACACGGGGAGAAGAGCCTTTGCCGCGGCGATAAAATATTACGCCGATAAATTCGCTCCGTCCGAGACAGTCGTCGTAGGAAATCCGGCCGAAGCCGCCGGCTTCGAGTATCGGACGCTACCCAAAAAGATAATCGAAACCGCCGCCTCGGCCCTTCTCGAAAACAAGATAAAGACCAAACTGAACAAACTGGCGAGAAAAGTCGAGCTTTTAAATTTGGCCGAGGACGAGGATTTTCAGAGACTCTTGACCGAAAATTGAATTATTTTCACCTTGCCTTTTGTTCCTTCATATAATAGTTTGTCATAGGGAAATTATATGGAAACCGATTATATGGAGAATTTAGCCCGGGAATACAATAACGCCCTTCGGTTGGGCGCGAACGGCAACGACAATCTTCTTCGTCAGGTCGCGGACGTCCTTTACAGGCAGCTCGACATAATCACCTGCTGGCTCTATTCGGTCAGAAGCTGCAACCGCTCTTTAAGTTACATAGAAAGTTTGAAGCGGCAGTCTCTCCGCGAGGTCAATACGCTCCTCGGGAATATGGCGCTCGAATTCAGGGACAGGGCCCGCTGCTCGTGCAATTATTTCAATAAACTCGTCGAACTTCAAATCGAGCTCTTCATCTATCTGGACGAATTGAAAAAGAACGGCGCGGCCGTCGACAATATTTTAGCGCTCGAAACGCGGGCGCTCGGCTTCTTCGGGACTATAAGGTAATTCCCCGGTAGACGTTAGAATCCTTAAAATTTTGAGCCCTCTCCTCCGCGTAGAGCGTGAAGGAGCAGAGCTTCATTCTGCTTCTTTTTAATCCGTAAACCCTTTTTCCCTCGCGATACGTTATCCCTTCCCCGTATTTGCAGCCGGAGCAGCTCCCGCCTACTAATTTTATCGGACAGTGAGCGAGAGTCATAATCGGAAGCCTGCCGGAAAAGTAGAAGCATCCCGCCGAGAGGAGCGGGGCTATCTCCTCTTCCGCGAGTTCCGGAGACGCGGTCAGAAAGTCGGCGTCCCCGAGGAATCCGAGCGTACTCGTATTGAAAATATTTAAGCCTATCCCTCCGCCGTAAGAAAGCTTATTTTCGCGGGCCAGCCCGACTATTCCGAAATTTTCGGCGAGAAGGCCGCCGCCCTCGCTTTTCAATATACCTATGATTTGATTCAATAAATCCCTATCCGGATAACGAAGAAGTTTCGGAAGCGCGAGATAGAGCTTTTTTTCTCTCGCTTTTACCATATCGAGCGCCGCCGTGATATCCTTCAAATCGTAATCTCCCGGGCGGTAAATAATAAAATCGGCCTTTAAATCTTTCAAACCGCCGATAGCTCCGGCCTCGGCCGCCGTCAATCCGAGAGGCTTTTTATAGGCCGGCAAATTTGTCGGCTTCAGCGGAATTTTCTTTCTCTCGCCGGCGTTTAATTCGATCAATTTGCCGGTCAGTTTATCTATTCCTTTTCTTCTCAAATCGTTTATAGCCGATTTGGGCAGATAGGCGCTCTCGTCCGCCTCTATTTTTATCTCTCCCGCGCGAAAGTTTGTCCCTCCCAACTTTTTCAACTGTTCTTCGATCTCTTCTATCGGGAGCGCTTTCCCCTTTGTCGGAATGAATTCCGAAAAAATTTCGACTTCGGCCCCTCCCGATTTTAAGATCAATCCTATCGGCTTGCCGGTTTCTATTCTTATAGACATATCGGCCTTTAAGCGACGCTCGTAACTCAATAAAAATCTATTTCTGCCGGCGTCGGTCGTCAAGCAAATACTGTCTCCCGCCTTCGCTCCGGAGCTTACGGGAATGTAGTATTTTCCGCCGCCCTCGTCTTTGGACGAGGTCAAATCGGCCCCGCCGACCTCATGGCCGTCCCTCAAGATTTTCAGGCCGTCGCCCTTTTCGAGCGGTATGTTCGATTTGACGAGCGCGAAAGAGTAGCCGTTTTTCACTTCAATTTTTAATATCCTCCCGCACTCCTCTCCGATATGGCTCTGCACTTCGGGAGACATTACCTTATCGGTAAAGGCGTAGCCCTCGGTATAGCCGCCCCTGTTGTAGGCGCGGCGAAGAAACGATAAGTCGGGCTTTTCGCCGTCCAAAAGCGAGCGGTAGAATAGCGTGGCCTCGGCGGTATACTCGGGCCGCCTCATCCTTCCCTCGATTTTGAGAGAGGATATCCCGAGTCCATCGAGCTCTTTCAGCCTCTTCGACAAATTCAGATCGGCCGTAGACAACATATATCCCGAATATTCCCTATCCCCTGTTTTGAGCGTGTATTTCAGTCTGCACGGCTGGGAGCAGGTTCCCCTGTTTCCCGAGCCCGCGCCTCTCGAAAACGCCGCGAGGCACCCTCCCGAGAAGGACACGCACAGCGCCCCCTGAACGAAATATTCGAGGGACAGGCCGGTCTCCTTCTTTATTTCCCTTATATCCTCGGCCGAGGTTTCCCTCGAAAGAACGGCGGCGTCCGCCCCTATTTTTTCAAAAAATTTCGCGGAAAATACGTTGTGAATTCCGGCCTGAGTGCTTATTCTCACGGGTAGATACGGCGCGCGTTTTTCGAGGACGGGAAGAAGGCCGGTATCGGTGATTATTATCCCGTCCGCGCCCGCGGAGTCTATCAGCCCGACAAGCCTCTCCGCCTCTTCGAGCTCCCCGTCCGTTACGGAGACGTTGAGCGCGGCGTATACTTTTACGCCGAAAATTTTACAGTATCTTACGGCTTCTATAAATTCCGCGTCGGAAAAATTACCCGCGTTATTCCGGGCGTTCAGGCTTTTCAATCCCAGATAGACGGCGTCCGCCCCGAAAGCTACGGCGCGTTTTAAACCTTCAAAATTCCCCGCGGGCGACAATAAATCCATTAATTATTATTATACAATAAAATATTCTCTCCCGTCCTCAAATCGAACAGATGCAGGTTGTCACCGCTAAACGTGAAATAGACCTCTTTCTCGGCTTTGAAGCTTTCGAGGGCCTCTTCCTTCATCCCGACCGTCGAGAAGCGGAGGATCACTTCGGCTCCGGAGGCCGTTTTCGCGTGAAGGTGCACCTCGCTCCCCATCGCCTCGGAGACGTTTATTATCGCCTGTATCGCGTTTTGTTTTCCCCGTGAGGATAGGGCGGCGTGCTCGGGGCGGAAGCCGGCGGTGACACGCGTCGCGCCCGAGGCTTTCAGAGCCGCCTCGGCCTCGCGGGAGAGCCTTATCCCGGCCGAACAAAAGGAGAGAAAATATTTTCCGTCTTTATTAATTATCTCGGCCTCGAACAGATTCATCTGCGGAGTGCCTATGAAGCCGGCGACGAACAGGTTGGCCGGCCTGTCGAAGACCTCTCGCGGCCTTCCTATCTGCATTATTTTTCCGTCTTTCATTACGACTATCCTGTCGCCGAGCGTCATCGCCTCGGTCTGGTCGTGCGTCACGTAAATAAAGGTCGTCTCTATCTTTTTCCGAAGGGCTATTATCTCGGCCCTCATCTGGTTTCTAAGCTTCGCGTCGAGGTTCGACAGGGGCTCGTCCATTAAAAAGACCTGCGGCCTTCTGACTATCGCCCGGCCTATCGCGACCCTCTGCCGCTGCCCGCCCGACAGCGCCTTCGGCTTTCTTTTCAAGAGGTCGCCTATTTCCAGGATCTCGGCGGCCTCCCTGACTTTCCTGTCGATCTCGTCCTTTTTGTAATGCCTCAGCTTCAGGCCGAAGGCCATATTGTCGTAGACGGTCATATGGGGGTACAGCGAATAATTCTGGAAGACCATAGCGATATCCCTGTCCTTCGGCTGCATAAAATTTACGAGTTTGTCGCCGATATATATTTCCCCGGCCGAAAGCTCTTCCAGCCCGGCTATCATCCTGAGCGTCGTCGACTTTCCGCATCCCGAAGGGCCGACGAAGACGATAAACTCCCTATCCTCTATCGAGAGGCTGAAGTCCTCTACGGCGACCACCGAGTTGTCGAACACTTTTTTGACGTTTTTTAAAATCACCTTCGCCATAATATCATCCTTTGACGCTTCCGAAAGTTATCCCCTTAAATCCGAGCGAGGTCACCTGCGCGGAGATCATCATTACAAGTAGTATGAATATATAGACGGATTTTTTGAATTTAATCCCGTGGCCGTCCACAGGATAGATATAAATTAGCGGCGGAGAAGGCCCGCGCCCTGATGAAAGAATTCGACGCCCCGGAGAAGGCGGAAAAGGCGCTCGCCGGCGATTTAGTTCCTTCCGGTCAGATATTCGCCTAACTTTTGAAAGGCCAGTTTCCTGTGGCTGATCGATTTTTTTCGTTCATCATCAGCGCGAAAGGGACTTCGGAGCCGTCCGGAATAAATATTCTGTCGTAATCCATACAGTCTATTTCTTCGCCGTAAATCTCTTCCGAGATCCGGCCCTCGATCATTCCCTCGAAACATATCGGCCCCGAGTCAGGCTCGCAGAGCGCGACGACGGAGCGGAAATACGCCTTCCGGCTTAATCCTTTCAATAAGCGGAATATGCCGTCGTACCCTATGCGCTTGATTATCCATTTCGTATTCAACCCGGGAAAACTCCGATACGCCTCGAAGAAGATACCCGCGTCTTCGGCGACGACGGTCTTCCCGTATTGCCGCGCGGCGTCCTTAGCCGCTCTCGACGCGATCGCGGCGAGGGGGTCGGAGAGCGCGTCGTCCTTATATTCCGGCTTCTCTTCCGCCAATTGTTTTAAAATAATGCCGCCGTAAGGAGCCAACGCTTCCTTAGCCTCGCGGAATTTATGTTCGTTTTGGGTCAAAAAGTATACGGCGACGTTCATATTGTAAGAATTATATATTTTTTGACGGAAACTGTCAATCTTCCGCCGGAAAGAATGTGGCGTATCTCTCGATCAAGGCGGCGAGGTCCTCTATGTCGATAAGTCCTTTGCCTATCGATATTTTCAGATATTGTCCGTTGAAAGCGTCCGTATCGTAGCCGTATGCGAGCAATGCTTCATCCGGGTAATCGGCAAACAATAAAATCTCTGCAGCAGTCAATCTTATGCCGAAAATTGTACTGTCGTCATACTCGTCGAGAGTGATAAAATTATTAATCTCTTCCTGAGTTACATTCAAATAATTATGTATATCGGACGATAAAGTTTTTTCAGGCGTTGAAGTTTCAAGAGCCATAGCTCTTTGAGGGCGCGCATTTGTCAAAGCAATTACGCCAGAACCGATAACGAACAGCAAAATTATAAATGTTGCTTTCATTGCCGTTGTCTTTTTAAATTTTTCATACTTCATAATTTTTTCTCCTATAGGACCGACGATTTGGTTCAAATTAATATTCGATTAATTAATATCATCGATTCTTATTCTAATCCTTTATTTTCCAAAGGAATGCCACGATTTCAGCCTCCATATCCGGAAAAGTAAGTGGTGATTTGCCACTTTTAGTCGAGGACATATAAACGGTCAATATTTTAGAATTTTTATCGTAGCTCGCCGTATAC
>AGTN01068918.1_pt1 | contig 13017 bp, 12 predicted proteins | sample 314218 | NCBI WGS metagenome assembly AGTN01 (sample SAMN02954264, study PRJNA73603) | bioreactor metagenome | biome: terrestrial; feature: non-aerated bioreactor; material: poplar woody material; isolation source: poplar biomass | place: USA | collected 2006-12 | reverse complement strand
CCGAAAACCTCTATAGATTTCATCTTCACAGAATGCTAACAGAGATTGAAGGTTCAATGGTATATGCCGCCTATATTCGTTGGGAATCCAATGGCTAGACGGTATTCGACAATTCAGAAATTCTTGGCCCAAAGTATAGGCAATTCTCGCCTCTGCTTTATAAAGAAAGCTCCCAATCGACCCGTGCTAAATCAACTTCCAAGGAGTCTTAGAGTTTCAGACCCCTTCACACAAGTCAGCTATCGTGACTTCGAGAGCGTTGGCGATTCTCGCAAGTGCTTTGAATGAGAGGTTCCTTTCGCCCCTTTCAACGCCGCTAACATAACTTCTAGCTAATTCTACTTCTAGCGCAAAAGCTTCTTGAGACCAACCTTTAGAGCGGCGGACTTCGCGAATCCGTTTTCCCAGTCGTCGTAGTGCTCGATTTCCAATGTCCACATAAACAATGTCGCGATCTGACTACTATGAGTCCACTCACTATCAGTGACAAAAAAACATCTAAAGGCTGACAGAATAACAGTGCCTGACAATTCATTAATGCGAAACGACCTGAATTGTTGGACTATGAACAACTTCGTCTCACTGAGATAGTCAATGTTCGCAAGAATAACCATCGCGCTCGCCATAATTGCAGCGTTCCTAAGTGTTGCTCCTTCGTGGGCAACACCTGAATCTGACGTTGAGAAGTACAGTAGGCAAATGCTTGAACATCCGGAATGGAATGCTGTGAATTACATGCTCAGAGGAAAGGCATATTACGACCTTAAGCAGTACGACAAGGCACTCGAAGATTTCGACCGGGCGGTTAGACTGTCTCCTCCATCAAAAACGATTGTTGCGATCTATTCCCTCCGTGGCGACGTATACCATGAATTGCATCAAGAGGAACGAGCAATACGAGACTACACCTCAGCCATCGAACTAAATCCGAATAAGTTCTATTTCTATGAGAAAAGAGGCATAGCGTATTGCTCGTTGAAACAATTTCAAAATGCCATCGCGGATTTTAGTGCAGCGATAAAAGTCGAGCCGACCGCGAGAGGGTTCGTTCTTCGAGCAAGGACTTTTTCCGGTTTGGGAGAGGATCAAAATGCAATAGACGATTTTAGTCAAGCCATACATCTTGATCCTAGCGCCGAACCATATCTTCTTCGAGCGGATCATTTTAGAAAAACAAAGCAATATCAGCTAGCAATCAAGGACTGCACTAGAGCAATTTCGATTGACCCGAAGTTCGCGAGAGCTTTTGCAGAGCGTGGTATCAACCTACATCTGAGTGGCTCTCCGGAAGGAGCGCTCGGCGACCTTACGCATGCGATTAGTTTAGATCCTAAGCCCATTTATTATGACCTTCGCGATGGCATCTACAAATCGCTAGCCGACACGTATTCGCGAAATCGTTCATTTCAAATTGGACAAGCAGTTGACTTGCGATGAATCTTTCTTGCACCGGTTACACATCGAGCGTCAAAAGATTCGGCTCATCGGAATCATCACTATCTTCGTTGGCTAGGTGTATAAGATAGTCTTCCAGAGTCAACTCCATATGTATTGCCTCCAGAAACTGAGTCGGTTTTCCCCACCCTCTGTCCAGAAGAGCACAAGCAGCATGGACCCGCGCTGATTGTGGTGCACTTCTAGAGCGTGTAATTTCGAGCAAAGTGTTTATTGCTTCCTCTGTGTGTTGTCGTGCCAAATCTCGTATGGTCAGCTCTGTTTTGGGTCGACCTGCTGGATTGCCAGAAACACCCGGTTTAAACATTCCAGCGTGACGCCGGTTTCCATTTTTTGTTAGTTGATTATCTTCTTCCATCTGATATTTCTCTGATAGCAGTGTCGTAACCCAGTTATAGCGAGCATTTTGATTTTCGAAATTTTTTTGACTATCGGCGAGACACCTGTCCTGACGCCAGGTTGATACGGGTACTTTGGGGATGCTACGCCCCCACCCTTTCAAAATTTTCGATTCTGACTAAAAAAAACTATGGTATCGCCAGCCCTCTTTGGAGATACGCCCATAACCGTTTGTTAGTCATGTTTTTCGCAGAAGCCGAATCTCTTTGCCAAATCCTCGCAAGCATTGCTGCGTCCTCTGGATTGTTCTCCATGTACTGCAAGAGCCTGATTCTAGCTGTTTTGTAGTCGCGCTCGTAATAGGCACGAACAAATTCTTGCTCGGAAGCACCTAATTGCCGCAAAGCGTCGTCAATCCTTTTCGTGCCTGTGTCCAAGAGATAACTGGGGAAGACTTCATCAGAACTATGAATCCAATTAACCATCTGATTTTCATAAAGGCGAATCGCTTCTACCGCCAGCGCAATGTTTCTCCAGTACTGAGACATTTGATTGAAATCAAAATCAGGTAGGGTTAGCCGACAAACTCGATTTTCTATCATTGCCCGTATTCGCAATGCTTCGTTTCCAGGTTCTCTATCCATGAATGTTCTCCTTGTTACTTTGGTTACTTAGTTGCTTTGGTTTCTTCGATTACTTCGATTCCCTCCGACACGTAGTTCGGCAAAGTAATCACAAAGCAATTTAATCGCCGAACTCTATGTTGCAGTCTGGCTGGGCTTTGGAGGCGAAAGGTAATCAAAGTTATCTTTCCGCTCAGTGGCAAAGTATTTTCCGCGCTCTTGGTTGCCAATCTGCCCTTGTTGAAACATTCTTCGCATCAGAACTTTGATATTTTCTTCCTTTTTACCGAGTGCTTGAGCGACCTCCTTTGGTCCTACGGCTTCATCAGACTGCTCAAGATACTCAAGAATTTCTAGCCTTTCCTTGCCAAGCTGGTATTTCGTGGCATCGCCCTTTGCCGCCCACTGGCAAGTGGCTTTATCGAACTCTACTGCTAGTTCCTGCTCTTCAAGGTCACGACCGGTTATGCTCAGGATGCCACCATTTTCTCCTTTGCCGCGTTTCAAAAGCCATACCGCATCGGCGGCACCGGTAATGCCTGTGCTTCCCATCACCTGCTCAAGCACATTCGTAGAAGGTTGCTTGCGAAGGTGGGTAATAAGGACGAGGGCTATTTGTCTTGAAATGGCCAGCTTCTGGATCTCTCCCAAGACTCTGGAATCATTATCGTAAGCATTCATTCGATGATGAGGAGCTGGACTAAAACGACTTAGGGTGTCAATTATCACTAAGCGACATTGTGGATTGGAATTAAGCCATCGTTCAAGATACTGCATTCCACCTTCATCGAATCTAGGAATAGAACACGACAATTGAAGGTTTGTTGAAACGTTTCCGTTTTCAGCCGTGAGTTTTCGCAATCGAGCCTGTAATCTACGCTGATTATCTTCAAGAGCCAAATACAAAACCACACCTTGATCTGCTTGATAGCTGGCTAGCGCTTTGCCACCAACTGCAACGGCGCAAGCAAGGCTATATGCCATCCAGGATTTTCCAATCTTGGGCGGTCCCGCTAGAATTGTAAGCCCTTCTGGCAAAATTGGTTCAATGGCCCAACGTGCTTCGGGGAATTCCATTTGCATCAGGTCAGTCGCCGAAACGGTTGAGAATGCTTTTTTACGATTATGGTTTGGCTCTCGGATATTGAATATGACAGCAGGATTCTTACAGCCGGGCTCGTTTTGCGCGTAAGCAAAAGCATTCGCCACTTTAGTTCCTAGCTCATGTTCTGACCAGGGCGGAATGCATCGAGGATTGTAATAGCTCAACATAAGCTCAAGTACAGTGTGTTCGGGCAGCCCGTAGTCTCGCCCTTCGCAAGCCACTCTATAGGTAGTTGTATCTCCTCCGCGTCCTTCAATTGCCGGGTCCGCTGCCAGCAAGTATTTTACGAATCGCATTCGCGTGTGTTCATCATCTATGGTCAATGCAGTCTTGCTTTCTCGTTTCTGTTTATCGTCTCGTCTGACAAAATCCAAAAGCGCTTGGGGTGCCTCGATAATTGCGGACACTGATCCACGAATAACCCGATAAATATTGCCGTTGGTATGTACGCTTCCGGCACCAATTACATACTTCCCAGCTGTTTTAATTTCGATAGCAGGGTGGTTCGGTATAAATGATCCGCGCACAGGGAAGTCGGCTGGTTTACGGAAATACAAATGAAAGCCTGCCCCTCCTGTCTGAACGATGAAAGTTTCAATAGGACTGGGAAGCGTTAATCGCGTCCACAAATCAACTAATTGGTTTTCGTCGCCAATGTACCTACGCGGGTCGACGTCCAATACAAAATCGTCAGGTCGAAGTAACACACCGAAGGTAGGTGGAAGACTATCGGCGCGAAGGTTTGGATCAAATGGAGTTTGCTGCCAGCCTTTGAACTGTGGTTTTTTCTCAGGCGTGCATGGAAATAGAACTTTACCAGCTGCCGTGTAATCCAAAACCGCTTGATTTTTCAGTTCAGCCGAAGTTGTCATCCCGCCTCCTCTAGCTAGAAATTGCCAGAGTCTGTACCTGCTCTTGCATATTTGATGTAACGGATTGCACCAACAATGGTGCGATCAAAATCAGGACTGAGTTGCCACTGTGATTGTGCTGTTGTGGACCCTTGAATCGAGGTAATTTTTGATATCTTCCGGATGGTACTTAACAGAACGACCGATTTTTATGAATCGGCAACCTCTCCCATTAACACGATCCTGCCTTGCTTTTGAATTGCTAATTCCGAGAATTCTGCAATACTCGTTTTCATTTAGAAGTACTTGAAGGGCTTCATTAGACATTGAGACTGACCTCTCGTTGCACCGACGTATCTGTAGGCTAACTTGCAGCGAGAAATCATAACAAGGACAAAAAAGTGTCCGACTTAAAAGTCCCAGCCTGTAACAGTTTTGGGCGGAAGGATACTTCTAGTCATACAACTGCTCCGTCCAAGTCTTCCAGGAGAATGAAGTTGTCGGGATCAGGCTTGAGATCCCAACCCACAGGCCTATTTTGGTCATCTTTCAAGACTGTTAGGAGTTTGTAGGTATGCGCTAGCGAACTTGGGGCCTTTAGAACACGACTAATCCGATCTGTCGAGGAAGCGCCTCGCCTTGTAATGACCGCGCTATCAAACGCTTTTGAAGGAAGCCAGGTTGGGCCCAAGCTCTTCTTGGGATAAGTTTGGTGGCAACCGAAGGTGACAAATTGTTCTGGGACAAGCGCAAGTCGCGAGACACCATCGTTGTGATAAGTTGGAACTGTCGCTAAGGGAATTCCCTCATCGTCTGCAATCGGAAGTTCATCAGGGAGTTGGCATATCCGCCTAAGAGCTGTCGGAGGCCATTGGTCAAAGACGTTTCTCGACAAGGCGCGTGGACTATAGCCTTTTAGGGGATCACTCATGTATCTGCACAGCTGACAGTATCCCTTCCACACAATCCAAAATTTCTGATTCAGGCTCAGTTCGTCGTCATCGTCGAGTATCGAGATATCGGCGATACCGTTTGTATCAATCGAAATCTTCTTCAGTGCCCTGGATGAGGAAAACCCAAAAGCCCCATCCACAGCTCTTTTCAAGAGTGTTCTGATTCTCTTCCAGTCACCTTGATCGGTATGGTCATCGCATAAGATTCTTTGGACGGGAGTGTTTTTCTTTTCAACAGGTAACTCATTTGAACACCATGGGACCAAGCAGCACAGGGGGTAAAACAAGCGCGGCAATTCACTTATGAACAATTCGGGTTTTGGTTGGAATGCATCGCTATGGAATGGTTGTCCAGTCGGAATTGGCTCACCCCCGTTGATGATATAGAAGAGTATTCGACCCCAGACGCTGCTTTTTACTTCCGCCTTGAAGAACCTTACTAAGTTCTGAAGCTGTTCTTCTGTCACTTCGCCAGTTACTAGATTTGAGAATGACCCTGCTATTAAGGTCATTTGAGTTGGCGAGTCCGGAGCTTCTTTCTTCGAGAAACCACAGTACTGTCCTTCGTGGAACAGGAATTGAGAATATCTCACTAATGCAACCAGCTCGTTCTCGTCAAAACTCTTCGGCGAATTGCTCAGGCGATCATTGGTCTTTGAATTTCGTTTCATTTGGTGCTACTTCGAAGCCAATAACTTGCTTACGGCATGCGCCTTGTGCTCAGGCGCAAGGTGAGCATATCTAAGTGTCATCTTATAGTCTGTGTGTCCAAGCAATTCGCGAACCGTGTTCAAATCAACGCCAGCCATAACTAATTTACTCGCGAACGTATGGCGGAGGTCATGCCATCGAAAGGCTTCAATCTTGGCGTTCCTTAGAACTGGAACCCAAGCCTTCCGCAAATTCTGAATCGGCTTTCCATTCTTATTTGCAAACACGAAAACACTCTTGATGCCCGCCTGATCTTTCCAAAGTTGCAGCGTCTTCAATGCCTCCTCGTTCAAGTTCACGTGTCGGGTTATCCCAGTCTTTGCGGTATCACCGGTGACTGTCAAAATCCTTTGATCGAAATTAACATCCGACCACTTCAGACTCAGCAATTCACCCCGTCTTAAACCAGTATTCAACGATAGTATTACAGCCGGTTTCAAACAATCTGAGAAAGCGACGTCTTCCAGGCTGGCGAAAACCGGGTAGCCACGCTCGGCGCGCCATTTGTTGCCGCTCTCACGACGACTCACGATTTGTCGTTCTCGCTCATCAAGCTTTCTTCTTAGTTGTGCTTCTTCGTCGCTGCTTAGGAAACGAACTTTGGGAAGACTGTCGACCTTAGATGGCTTCACTTTTTCCAGTGGATTGTTTTCCAGCAATCCCCATTGAATAGCTCTGTTCAAACAAGCGCGAAGGTCGTTCATCTGTCGATTGACAGAAGCCGGTTTCAAGCCTTCCTTTTGTCTGCGGGATCTCCACTTCTCAATTAGAAGAGGATTTATTTCACTCAATGTCAAACCATGAAGCTCAGGAAAACTCTTCTTCAATGATTCCAACGTTGCTTCTGATGTCCTAAGATTTGATACCGCCCATGGTTTATATATTTCTTCGAGGAATTCGAGATAGTTATTCGCTTTTGCAAGATTCCGCTTGTCAACGGGATCTTCGCCTTGATAGACATTGGCAAGCACAGTACGCGCTAGGTCACGAGCTTGAACGGGAGTAATCGCATCAGCTCTGCCTATCTTGACTCTCTTGCCGCGTTTGTACTCCATGTAGTAAGTCATCACGCCCGAAGGCTGAACGCGCAGGATAAGACCTTTTAGTCCGGTATCCCGAATCTCATAAGGCTTGTCTTGAATCTTTGCCGTTGAAACTGTGCGGTTGGAAATGTTCGTTTGCATTGCTATCGATTTCCTGTAAGTGCAATGTAAGTGCAAAGTCATTGTACTTTGATGAACGATCCCGCACAACCATGACACGAGCGAAGTTCGAAAAGCTGCTACAAATGGACTTTGCCAGGTGCGAAAATTCTTCAGCGTGTTTCAAAGTGACAAATCGAATCGCCGTCCTAAGGAGGGTGTCGGGAGTTCGAGTCTCTCCGAGGGTTAGCTTTTCCAGGATTGAAAATTTTAGGCCCTACATAGGCCCTACTTTTTACCCTCATTCTAATGAGGGTTTACGGACGTTTATTAGGCAAAATTAATTGACCGTCCAGCGAGTTTTGACAGGTACGAACTCTAATCGCTTTGGGCAATTGAGTAAGAACGTAGAGATAGATCAAGTAAGTTTTGTCTGTCTAAGAGCACCATCACCGGTATCAGCATCATCGAGATTTTGGATCTCCGAGTATTTCAGCGAAAGACTTTGCAAAATTTCGCTTCATTCTGGCTGTTGATCTTTGATTCGCTGTGTTTACTTCCTCATCCCGCGTTTCAGGGTCTAGGCGCGCGTAAAATAGGTCTAGGAGCGTCCCTAAATCAACTCCGGCTTGTGCGACTAATCGAGAGAGGCGGTCGTCGAGTGCACGAATTCTCGATTCCAATTCGCTTTGGCGCGCCGTAAGCTGGTTGGCATCAGCGTGATCGAGATAAAAGAGAATTGCATCGCGCCCTACTTGCAATGCGGTCGAGCGGAGTGAGACCCGAGGCTAGGCATTGCCCGTGGGCTCGGGGATGATAGGCTTTTCTGCCAGCATGGAGTGAAGTGCGTCCCAGGCCGAAAAGGCCTTCTGGGATTACTCGAAAAAGTCAGGGTCACTTGCTGGTCCGTTCGTCATTGGGTTATCGCGCAGCGTCTTTCTAACCGCGTCTTTGCTTCGCCCGTCACTAAGAGCGTTCAGTTGCTTCACGACCTTCTCAAACCTTCTATCCGGTTGAAAAAGAAATTCCACAACCACGTAGGTCACAAAGCCGAGAATAGTAAAGAGCACTATTAGTACGGCGCCCATATGCGGTGTCCCGGCCAATCTAAATATCTTTGTGAATGGGCAGGCGTTTTCTTTCATAACTTCATCATACAAAACCTGCGTCTCGCTAATTAAGCTTCCGTCAATTTTCAATTTGAGTTAGAGCAGGAACCTTCCATCCTCAGATTTTTTCCTGATCTCACGTTGACGTCAATTGTTTTGCTTTCATTCAGCCGCCAATGCTGCTCACTTTCCAAATCTCCAATCAAGCGATAAGTACTGGCGATAGTCTCGGCAGCAAATAACGAATTCCGTCCAGGGGGAAGCGAGGCGTAATATTTTTCGGTTAGCTCAAGCGACTTTTGTAGCTTCGGATGTTTTAGGTTTCCCAGCGCTTGCGTCTGACACAACCAGGACGAAACCCATATACATTCATCCAGCGCCCCAAGGTTTTCATATGTGCTAAGGGATTTCTCCAGCCATCCTTCCTCTTCAGAAAACATGTTGACGCTGTCAAACTCATATGCCACCTGCAGATACCTTTCGGCCATCTGGAAGCTTTGCTCACCATAGACTCTTGAGACGATTCCATTCAAACGACTAATCTTCTTTAGAGACGGGACTACAGGTGAGCAAGAGAATTGCTCCTCCCGATCCACCCATCGGCCAATCAAAGACCCCTTCTGAGCCCAGCTATTGCGAGCGAACGGGTGAGTAACGCAATAAAGAGGTTCCGCAATCTCAAATGCATCCACGTCAGCAAGCGCAAACGGAAGCGAATTCCATTCGCGGAAGAAAACCTGATGATAGACAAATATAATCGCAACAATTGCAGCAAGACTCAGTGCTACAAGTCTAAGTGATAGAATCGTTGAGGATAGTCCTAAGAATGCTTCTTTTGGCATGTGCACCCGCATGTTTCATCAGAATGTACGAAACAATTTCTGCATCGTCTTTCGTGAAAACACTTATGAGAGCCGGTTTTAATGAAATCGTTATCGTTCGAATTCGAATTTAGGAAACGATGACTCATCTAGGTGGTTGTACTGGACGTTCTGAAACAGCCAGTCAGCTGTCATTCGATCGTCGACGTGAGAAGGAAGGTTTGATTTCGGTGAAAATAGTTTGGAGAGATAAACAATTGCCTTCATGGTCGGACGAAAAATATCGTTGAGAATGGGAAACCCATCACTTTCGCAGCGGCGCACTGTGAAGTCGTTTTGGGAAACCCAAACTATCGATGGTTCGTAGATTTCGCGCAGCTGAAAACACGATTCTCCATCAATAACCTGGTCACGCAAGCGAGCAAGCTTTTTAGCGATGAAGCAGGGTCGCTGAGATTTGTCTATCAATAAAGGAAGAACCTTGTCGGACATTCCCGAAGTCGCGCCGGCAGCCATCGACATTGGCATGTTAACCGTCATGACCTTCTCAATATCCTGCATTGACTTAGTCACTTTCATTTTTTCAGGCATGCCCTTGTGGATAAGCTGTGCTTTGTCGTCTTTGATCATCAAGACATTTTCGTCACCCGCTCCGAATTCGGACCATTCGAAAAGAAGCTGATTGGGTTTCAAATAATGCGTCTTGAACCAACCGTTTACCTCCATCACCATATGACTCCGTCGAATCACACCGGAGTCTTGATACGAGGAAAGAGATTTGTACGTGTCTTTTATTCGCGTGCGAATTTCTTCAACGTTCATGAGCCTCGGGACCTACAGGTTCAGCATAAAACTGCTAGACCTCTATTATACAGCTTAATTTGGGCGTTATCTCGCAGTGCCAGGCTTCTTGATCGAAATTTTCATCCCATTACTCCTTGAGTGAGAACGCTTTCCTCCTTCTGGAAGGGCACTATATACGACACCATGCTATGTTGTTTGACGAGCATTGATAATAATTAAAAGAGCCCGCAAGTAAACGCGTCATTTGATTTAAACACTCCACGGATACCCTTTCTTCCGATCTTTGCGAGCGCCGCCCCTTCTGCCGCCCTGCCTGAACGCGCACCGAGTCGGGACCCAGGTCAATATTTGCACTCACCAAACCTTGATATTTGACCTGGGAACGCGGTGCGCGAGGCTGGACGCCGGGCAGGTAAGAAGGCGCGAGCCACTTCAAGCTCCTGCTCAGGTTGCCCGTTTTTGCACCCCTCAAGGAAGGAGGTGTTCGATAGAATAGATCATATTGAGGGATCGATGAAATGAGCACAGAAGCCAATAAAGGAAATAGAGACTTTCGGCCTGGACAGAAGATTTCGTGCCGAGTCAAGTCGCATGTTGCTCATTTGAATGGGTATTTCGTCGAGATTGAAAATGTCGGTGGTGCTTTTCTAGATACCGTTCGCGTCCTAAAGCGAGACGAAGTACTATCTGCATCGTTCCTGGGAGTGAGCAATGGTGTAATCATGCTCGCTGACTATGCAGTTGGACCGGATGATATTTCGCCACCAAACGATCCGTTCGATCCTTTGAATCCATCACGTGTTCCAAAGCATCCGTATCCCATTCGAGGAGATACGACTTTCTCTGTTGAGGAACCGGATGCGGAAGATTTTGAGCCATGATGGAGCCAGGAGTTGGAAGACTGCAACACCGGATGCGAATCTGGCAATCCTTCCATCCGAAGACTTTTGCCAACCTGATAAAGACGTACATTGTACTGTAGAGTTTCTGGATCGCTGATGAGAACAGCATCCAAACTCTAACCGTCAGACCGGGAACTTTGGTATCACAATACCGAACAAACCTCTTGCCGGCCGGGCACGTCAAAGCCGCCAATCTATCTGCTCTGAAGTTGAACGACCTTTCCAAAATTAATCTCCATCGACCTTTCTTGCATCCGATTTAGGCCCTACAATCTGCGGCTTTGATAAGATTGAGCAATTGTAGTGAATTCTCAAAAAGGTGGATTTGAGATTTGTCCTAAGGAGGGTGTCGGGAGTTCGAGTCTCTCCGAGGGTTAGCTTTTCCGGGATCGAGAATATTTGCGCCTGGCACGCCGCCTGCTTTTTGTCTTGATTCTTCAGTCGAGCGAACGGTTTTTCTTAGACGGAATTAATCGCCATCTAAGAATCTAAAGCGCGATTTGCACGGTGGAAACCTGCGGACTTTTCTGAGCAACTGGTCTAAAAACGTAACTGCAGACTTCCTTTGTCCCAAGAATAACGATAAGCTCTGTTTAAAATTTTATCGCCGCGCAGATGAAACGATTAAGACCGACAACTGCCCCAGGTATCTGCGTCCGATCAGAAACCGTATACGGTGGCGACACAAAACAGCGTCTATCAGTCTTGCTCTCCTAGTTTCAATGATTGGCACTGCATTGAAGCAAGTCTACGCATCTGATCCTTATCAGCGCGACGACTCCTTTTCAGCACCGCAAGTAATACCGCCGTGAAACAGACTATTCCGACACCAGTACAAGTGCAGTAATTAAGAGACCAAGTTCTGAGTCTTCATCGAGCCTTTTTGGGAATTCGGACCTTGCGATTTTTCGTTAGTCCTATTTGAAGTTTGGGAAGATACCAATAACAACTTCTCAAGCTCATTGCTTTTCTTGCGGAGGATTTTTTGATGAAGGCTAGTACTTATTCTTCCACCAGTCTGTTCCGCTCCTTCGCGGTAGCATTTTCATCTCTTACCATCGTTCTTTCCCTGGCCATATCACTTCCACCAGCGATTGCGGCTCAAACTATTAATGTTAAATCGTATGGTGCAAAAGGTGACGGCGTAACTGATGATCAAACAGCAATTCAAAATGCTTTCAATGCAGCATCGTCGAGCGGCGCAACGGTTCTATTTCCGAAAGGTATCTATTTGCACTCCAGCGCTTTAGATGCCAACGGCATTGGAATAGTAGGAGAGCGAGCTACTCTGGTTGCTACAAATGAAAGTAACCCAGCCTTAAACTTGGCGGGCAAATGCTCTTTGAGCAGTATGAGAATCCAAAGTAATTTCACTTCGGACGATCCTATCGCGGGGCTGTTCATCACAGGAACCAAGACGAAGATATCAAAGGTCTATGTATCAGGATTTTTTATTGATGTACGTGATCGAGGGACTGACACAACTATCTCAGAGTGCGATCTCAACAGCGACAATGGAGTGTACCTGTTTGTGGCTGATGGCAATAGAGCGCGCATTTCGAAATGCACTTTTAGGGGGACGAATGGCCCAATTGGTGTGGCATTCGCAGCTGCAACAAATACGCGTGTCACTGAATGCAGTTTTAACAACATAGCCACTGGAGTGCTCTACAGTTCTATATTTGGCGGACCGTCTAATACTGCTCAATTCGATCTCAACGTGTTTCGTAATGTCTCTCAGGGGTTTCGTATGCCCAAGTCCGTTCCAGCCATTAACCTCACTTTGAAGAACAACCAGTTCTCGAACGGCGATCTCTGGATGAATTGCGATGGAGGCCTGATCAGCGTACTGATAGATGGCAATAAGATCGCTAACTATACTAACGGCGCCGTTCGTGCTGCTTTTTTCCGGGATGTTCGATTTTCGCGTAACACGATTACAAACTGCACCGGATTCAATGCAGTGGGAATGGGTTTGGCAACACGTTCTGTCATATGCGACAACACCATCACCAACGTCGGCAATATAGGAATCCTTGTTGAAGAAATCTCGGAATCACTCAAGATTTCCGGTAACACAATCGTCAACTGTGGCTTGGCAGGTGCGCAATCTCCTACGCTAGGTGTCATAGTCGTTGGAGAAGGCGGGGGGAGTGGCACGGTCTTGATAAACAACAACAGTTACAAAGGCAATTCCCAGAG
>AGTN01053945.1_pt1 | contig 13083 bp, 10 predicted proteins | sample 314218 | NCBI WGS metagenome assembly AGTN01 (sample SAMN02954264, study PRJNA73603) | bioreactor metagenome | biome: terrestrial; feature: non-aerated bioreactor; material: poplar woody material; isolation source: poplar biomass | place: USA | collected 2006-12 | reverse complement strand
GGGGAAAAAACCTGGGGTGTACAGTTTCATCCCGAAGTATTCCATACGGAACAGGGTACGAAGATATTGAACAACTTCCTGGATATATGCGGGATGGATAAGGACTGGACGCCTGCATCCTTCATAGAAACCACGGTAAAGGAACTGAAAGAAACGCTGGGGGACGACAAGGTAATACTTGCCCTTTCGGGGGGGGTAGACTCGTCGGTTACGGCCGTACTGCTGAATAAAGCCATTGGCAAAAACCTCACCTGCATATTCGTAGATCATGGGTTGTTGCGTAAAAACGAATTTGAAACCGTGTTGGCTAATTATGAGCATTTGGGGCTGAATGTAATCGGAGTGGATGCAAAGCAACACTTCTATAAAGAATTGGAAGGAGTAACCGAGCCGGAGCAAAAACGAAAGATTATCGGGAAAGGATTTATCGCTGTTTTCGATGAAGAAGCCCATAAACTTAAAGACATAAAATGGTTGGCGCAGGGAACCATTTATCCCGATATAATCGAGTCGCTCTCCATCACGGGATTCACCATCAAAAGCCACCACAACGTGGGCGGATTGCCTGAGAAAATGAAGCTGAAATTGTGCGAACCGCTCAAATTACTCTTTAAGGATGAGGTGCGCAAAATAGGACTTGGACTGGGAATGCAACCACATCTTATTCATCGCCACCCGTTCCCCGGGCCGGGATTAGGTATCCGTATCCTTGGTGACATCACTCCCGAAAAAGTGCGCATTGCGCAGGATGCTGACGATATCTTCATTTCCAATCTTCGTTCCGCCAATTTGTACGACAAGGTGTGGCAGGCAGCAGCCATTTTGCTACCGGTACAATCGGTGGGGGTAATGGGTGATGAACGTACGTACGAAAATACGATTGCACTTCGCGTAGTGACATCCACCGATGCGATGACGGCCGACTGGGCACATCTGCCGTACGAATTTCTTGCAAAAGTATCGAACGAGATCATCAATAAGGTGAAGGGGGTAAATCGCGTAGTGTACGATATTTCATCCAAACCTCCCGCAACCATAGAGTGGGAGTAGGCAGGGAAAGGCGTTCCGAACGTAAGGCCTCGAACGGATAGTTTCGAAAACAATAGCTATTCGTTATTTGTTGTAAGGAGAGTGTTTTTTAAAATCTTCGAGATGAAAAAGGTGTCGTTTTTACTATTGATAATCGTATGGGTATCTTCCCGCCAACAACAGAAGATAAATGAATACACGATCACGGGAACAGTAACGCCTGACTATACCGGTTTAGTGTATCTTCAGGAATATAAAAACAGAAAGTACATTACGATTGATTCCGCGGAGATTAGCGACGGGAAATTTATTTTGTCCGGTTCCGTACCGGAATCCCGGATGTATGTTTTGACACCCGTTCAGAATATGAAAAGGGTGCAGATTTTTTTAGATACTTCTCCTGTGGCCCTCACTCTCAACAGCAACTGGGAGATTGAAAGCGTAGAAGGAAGTGAGAATGCGGAACTGTTTCATGCAATGCAGCCCTTGAGTTCCCGAGGGACGTTAAACACCGATAGTTTGTTGTCGGCGAATCCTGCTTCACCCGTAGGTGTCTATTTTCTGACCCGGGAGATTTATAGGTATGATTACAATGCTTTGAGGGCATTGCGCGACAAAATAGATGCATCATTAAACAATCATCCGTATGTTACGGAAGTGGACGAAATACTTGCCAAGCTTGAAAAACTTCAACCGGGACAGATGGCTCCTCCGTTTAGATTAGCAGCTTTGAACGGCGATTCCCTCTCATTAAGTTCGTTACGCGGAAAATACGTGCTGGTGGATTTCTGGGCTTCCTGGTGCCCCGATTGCCGTAAGGCGCATCCGCGTCTGGTACAACTTTACGAGGAGTATAAGGATAAAAATTTTACGGTTTTAGGGGTTTCTATCGATGAAGAGAAAGATCGATGGAAGGCCGCTATTGAAAAAGATGGCTTACTCTGGGACCAGGTGATCGCGGAAAACGGTTGGCAGAGTGGCGTGATGAACGAATATGCCATAAGATGGGTACCTACGAGCATCCTGATTGATCCTGAAGGTGTCATTGTTGCGAGAAGCATAGAGCTTTCCGATATCGAGAACAAACTTGAGGACGTGTTACTATAACTGTTTATTGACTAAGGAATGGCCGTTTTTCGTGCTGCGGATTACAGCGTTGCGTGTTTCGTTTTACTGAATTTCCTGTTCCTGTTGTTGATTGATCGGATTCGCCGACTGTTTCAGTTCCGGGTAAGCAATACGAGAATGATATATTGTTTTCAGCTTATCCACAAACACATCTTTTACCGTTTGAATATCCCTGAAAGTGATGGGCGTCAATTTGAAATATCCCTCGTTCAATTGAGAGTCAATGATTTTGTCTACTAAGTCCCGAAGCGATTGCTCCGTATATTGGGGCAGGCTGCGAGACGATGCTTCCACTGCATCTGCCATCATCATAATAGCAGTCTCTTTCGAAAACGGATTCGGCCCGGGATAGCGAAAATCTGCCTCATTCACCTCTTTATAAGGGTTTGCATTTTTCCATGAAATATAAAAATACCTCGGCATACTTCTTCCGTGGTGTGTTTCTATAAAATCGATTATTTGTTGTGGCACCTTATATTTCTGAGCAATCTTCACACCGTCTTTTACATGGTTGATAATGATACGCGCACTCTCTTCGAAAGGAAGTCCTGCGTGCGGATTCATTCCCGGAGCCTGATTCTCCGTAAAAAATGCAGGGTTCACCATCTTCCCGATATCGTGATACAGGGCGCCGGTTCTTATCAATGAAGCGTTTGCTCCCAGCTTTGTCGCTGCCGCCATCCCCAGATTAGAAACCTGCAGTGAGTGTTGGAACGTTCCGGGCGCTTTCTCGGAAAGCTCTTTCAGCAGGGGTTTGTTGATATTGGAGAGTTCCACCAAGGTTACGCCGGAAATAAATCCGAAGGATCGTTCCACCAGATATACCAGGGAGTAGGAGAACATGATAAAAATGAAGTTGATGAGGAAATAAACCAGCATAATCCAGTTAGTATCCTTCACGCTTCCTTCCTGATACATGACCAACCCTAAATAGACGAGAATATAGGTAAAAAGAATAAAGAACGAGCTTCGTATCAACTGCGATCGCTCCGTCAACTCTTTTAACATAAAAATGGAAACCATGGCCACTGCAATCTGAGTAACGATAAATTCAAAGGGGAACGGCACCATGAGCGAGCTCAGGATAATAGTTGTGAGACTGGCAAACAATGCTGTTCGTGAATCGATGAAAGTGCGGATGAGAATGGTAACGATGGCATACGGGATAATATATACGCTGAAGAGTTCAAACCGGACGGTCATGGCGGTGAGCATCACAAAAAAAGTGATCAGCAACACCATGAATACCACATGCTTGCGGTTACGGTATTCCGTAGGCCGGAAATAGAGCAGGTACATGTAAAATGAGCTGAACATGAGAAGAATGAGCAGAAACTGCCCGAGTATCATCCAGCTGTTTCTAGTGGCGCCCCCGCTTCGTTCGTCCGAAACGCGTTTCAGGGAAGACAATATATTGTATGTCCGGATATCTACAATCTCTCCCTGATCGATGATGCGCTGTCCCTGCTGTACCATTCCCCTGCTGATATCCACTTGCTGTATAAATTCCTTTTGCGCTTTTTCCGAGGTGCCGGCATCGTAAATGATGTTTTCCCGAATGTATTCGTTGATATTGGCTGATTTGAGAATATTGGGGTCAATACTGCCCGGCGCGTCGTTCAGGACTGTTTCATAGGCGGAGCGGATGGTAAACAACGTTTCAATATTTTTTGATTCGGCAATGTTCCCTTTTTTTAATCGAAACGCCCCGGTCCGTGATTCGTATATCCGGTCATAATCTTCCGAACGCATAATTCCGTGATCGTAAATTTCGTTCAGCTTATTACGAATGTATAGTTTATACTCGGGAGACAGCTCTATGAGTCTGGAATTCAGGTTGATATCAGCGTCAAAGTCGGCAAGGGCATTTTTCTTTATATCTTCGCGTTCCTCAAAATAGGGCTCATAAAACTCCAGAATACTGTCTTGTTCCGCTTTTAACTGATCCGCCGGCTTATAAATAGGGAAATCAAAAGGAGCAGTGAGAAGCCCGTATTGCCAGGGCCTTCCTTCATTGAATGAATAGTTAAAACTTCCCTGACGGGGAAAAATATAGGTGATGAGAAGTATTGCGGCAATAAAAACCAGCGGGACAAATACTTTTGTCCGGATGCCTAACTTCTTCTTTTTGGATGGTGATGCGTTCATACTTCTCTCTGTTGAGATTGTGAGATTATTATAAAACAATTGAGCCGATGAATTGTTTTTTTATTTTTCCTGTTATCTAACGCATACAGCGTAAGTTCAACGAAAATTCAATTAGCAAATGCAAAAATACTAATTAAAAAAACTACTTTTACATTTTATAATAAATGTGATACATCTTGTTTCCGAAAAGATATTCCGCCATGAAATACGTTCCACCATAACCAATCATCTCAGGGTTCTCTCCTTTTAACGCCGAAAGACATATTGTTCTCCGTTATAAACAGGGATAACAACTGAAATTAGGTGTTCAAGAATCAATTTATCAAAGAGCTCTTTTGGAATTAAATCCATTATTTGTGTAAGAAGCGGCTGGCCGACTAATTTTTTTTCTATATCTTTACTCATGTTTTATTGAGTTACTGTCTATAATAAAAATAAAACATGGGGGCGAAACCGAAAGAGAGTAGCCCTCTTTCTAGTTTTTTAGTCGATCAGTAGTGAAAATAAATGATCTGGGATATCAGTAACGCCTGTTTAAGGCAAAATCCTAATCTGCCAAAGTAGAATTAATAGAGTAAAGAATAAAAGGCAAAGAGCAAGCAGGTTATGGATAAAATAGCAATAGTTGTACAACGATACGGCAAAGAGATCAACGGAGGGGCTGAAGTGCACGCCCGGTTGTTGTCAGAGCGTTTGAGAGAGCGGTATGAAGTGGATGTCCTCACTTCCTGCTCTTTGGGTTTTCCTGCGTGGGATAACCATTACCCTGTAGGCGAAGAGGTGATAGACGGCATACGGGTATTGCGGTTTACACATGAAAGCGGAGACCCGAAAACGCCCCGTTGGTTAGGCCGTTATCTCCGCGGAAACCGGAAGTATTACAATACAGGATATACGTTAAGCAATATTATCCCCCTTTCGCTCAGGCGTATCCGATACAGGAGAAGGAAAGATCACGACCGGCTATTTGAACGCTGGATAGAGAATGACGGCCCTGTCTGCAAGGGAATGATTTCGTATATAGAACAGGAGAAAGACCGATATAAGGCGTTTATTTTTTTAAACTACCCGTTCTATCCCACTTATTTCGGGTTGCAGAAAGCATCCGGCAAAAGCATCCTCATTCCGTTGGCACATGATGAGCCGATGCTTTATCTTTCAGGTTTTGGAAAAATGTTCGCCCTGCCGGGGGTTATCATGTACAACACGGAGAGTGAAAAACTTCTGGTAGAATCAGCCCATCCCGTTACGCGAACAATCAGATCGGACGTTGCAGGCGTCGGTTTTGACCGGCCGGTATTGGATGAAAATTCGGAACCGCCGATCAGTTCTCCATATTTTGTTTATATCGGACGCATAGATATCGGTAAAGGATGTATGGAATTGATGGACTGTTTCTCCCGGATTAATAAATCGCGGCATAGCGGTATAAAACTCGTAATGATCGGCAAGAATCACCTGAAAACCTCCCAAAAGAGTGATAATATTATTTTTACCGGGTTTATAGATGAGGCAGAGAAATTATCTTACCTGCAACATTGCGAGGGGCTAATCATCCCTTCCCGCTACGAAAGCCTGTCGATGGTTACACTGGAAGCAATGTCCGCCGGGAAACCGGTTTTGGCCAACGGTTATTGCGATGTGCTGAGGAGCCATATCGAGCAGAGCCAGGCAGGGTTCGTATATTATGACGGGAAAGATTTCAGCGAACAGATAGATAGAATACTGACCCTGTCCGGCCATGACAAACAGGTTATTGCGCAAAACGGCAGGTCGTACGCCGAAAGAAATTATCAATGGGAAAGCATCATGAAAAAATTTGATGCCGCCATCGATTATGTGGGAACAACTTGAGAAGACCTCCCTTTGAGATAGTCGGACGAAGAATAAACGGCAGGGAATGGGTAAGAAGGCAGTATTTCAAACAGAGAGTCTTATTCAAACAGAAGTTATGGGGAAAACAGAAAAGAAAAAACAAAAAAAGATATTGGTCGATTTGTCCGAGTTAAGCAACACATACTGTGGTTTGAGACAGGTTGCGTTAGCCTACGGTAACTATTTCAGGGAAAATTACAAAAGAAAGGAATCGGGTTATTCCTTGACATTCCTCATGCCCCGGAAAATGTTCGGCATGTTTGGCCGTGAAGTGCGCTATATCAGCTCTTCAAGCTGGCTCATGAAACATTGCCGCTATCTGTTCCCGGCATTCGATGTCTGGCATGCCACCCATCAGTTGAGCCGGTTCAAACCGGCTTACTACCGAACGAAACTCATACTCACGATACATGACCTGAACTATCTTTACGAAACCCAGGGAGCACTGCGCGAACAGAAACACTACCGCTTACAGCGAAAAGTCCGTCGAGCCGATGAAATTGTTTGTATTTCGGAATTTACAAAACAGGAAACGGAAAAAAATCTGACACTGAACGGCAAAACATGCATAGTAGTATACAATGGCGTAGAAAATGTTGCCGGGAAGCCTTCGATGAAGCCAAGCGGGGAAATACAAAAGCCGTTTTTCTTTACAATAGGAACAATCATGAAGAAGAAAAATTTCCACGTTCTGTTGGATATGATGAAACTGATGCCGGATAAGCATCTTTACATAGCCGGCGATAGCAGTCCGGAAGAATATGGTGGAATGATAGAAAAGCGCATTGAAGCGGAAAAAATAACAAATGTTTCGCTTTTAGGCACTGTTTCGGAAGAAGAAAAGGTTTGGTTTTACGCAAATTGTGAAGCGTTTTTGTTTCCTTCGCTATTGGAGGGATTCGGGATGCCTGTTATCGAAGCCATGCAATTCGGCAAACCCGTTTTTTCGTCTCCGGAAACCAGCCTGAAAGAAATAGGAGGCGATTTTGCCTTCTTCTGGAAAAACTTCCATCCCCAGGAAATGAAGCAATTGATCGACGAAAATCTGGAGAAGTTTTATCTGGACAAGAATTTTATATGGAAAGAAAAAGAATATGCCAATTCGTTTACATACGGAAAACACTTCGAAGAATACATGAAACTGTATGCCACACCATAATTTATTGACATGAGTAGAACTGAAAGATTTCCCCTTTTCCGGAAAATATGGGGATATATACGTGAGAAAATGATATTAAATAAGCACCGGAAAGTAGCTGATTTCTGGAATCCGGTCATCCGTGCATATTTTGACGGGAGAATTGAAAAATATTCGTTCGTTCCCCTCAGGAAATTTCCGGAGAACAAAAAAGTTATCTGGCAATACTGGGGACAGGGTATCGATGAAGAATCGCTACCCGAGGTGGTTCGCACCTGCTTTACATCGGTAGACAAATATAAAGGGGAATATGAAGTAGTACGCCTTTGCGACGATACGGTTAAAGATTATATAGACTTACCCGGTTTTGTATGGGAGAAACGGAAGAATCGGCAATTAAACCGCACGTTTTTCTCGGATTTGTTGCGGCTGGCCCTCCTCAATACGTACGGCGGCGTATGGCTTGACGCTACCATACTGCTCACCGCCCCTCTTCCCGAAGAATATGCCGAATTCGATTATTTTGTATTTCAACGGGATGACAACGAGGAAAATAAAAAAATCCTTGAAAGCCCTTTCTCCCGTTATTGGGGATGGAAATCCGGATTCAGGGTTAAAATGTTGAACAGTATTATTTTTGCCAAAAAGAATAATGAAGTGATTCGGATATTAATGGATCTGATACTGTATCATTGGAAAACCCAGAAACAGGCGTCGGCATATTTTTTCTTCCAGATATTATATAACGAACTAATGGAAAAGTATTTGCCCGACAAGCGATGCCCGGTTGCAAGTGATTTTATCCCGCATCTTGTACAGGCAAAGATACTCGATCCGACGGTGCTCCCACTGATGTCGTTCCGTGATATATTGCAGAAGAGTAATATGCATAAAATGACTTATTACAAAGATGGTTCGGCTGACCGTTTCCATTCTTTTGTCAAAGAATTTACCGACCTTTGCAATTAATTATTACCTGTACCGTATACTTGCAACGAGCTTTCTGACTACATAAGCAATCCTGCCCGTGTTAACACCCGGAAGTTTAATTCCGTATTTTGCAGAAAATTCGTTACGGAAAGCCTTTACGTGTTCCCAATCCTGCCGTCTTTTTTTCAGGTGTTCTTCATCTCTTCTGTTCATGATGGAATTTTCCCTGTTATAATACATGTATTTTGTATTGGGAACGACGACCAGTTTTTTTGCATGATACACGGCCGACAATGAAAATATCATATCTTCGATAAACCGCCCTTCTTCAAAACGAAAGGCATATTGCTTAAGGAAATCCAGCCTGAACAAATATCGCCACACATAACCCCATTTACCTACATATGTTATTTTCAACTTGCCCTGAGCCGACGTATACACCTTCCTTTTCCTGAAAAGCTGTGTTTTGGATTGGCGCTTTTCGTTGACCATCCCTCCGCACGCTATATCTGCTCCGGTTTCCGTGATCGCTTTCACCATCTCCCTGTAATAATCAGGATTAATGCCATCATCCACATCCATAAAATGGATATATTCGCCTTTTGCCGCGTCGATTCCCGTATTCCTGGCTGCCGAAAGGCCCCGGTTTTTTTCATGCCGGATTAAATTCACCGGATACTTCCGGGCAATCGCGGCTGACCGATCCGCAGATCCGTCATCAACAACTATAATGTCCAGTTTATTATAAGACTGCTTTAGCATGTTTTCAATGCAGTCCTGGATATACATCTCGCCATTATATACAGGAATTATAACGGATATCAAAGGTTCGTTCATTATCACAAATGTTTTTATAGTTCAAACCCCGATTTTTCAGGTAAAATAGATTCAAAAGCAGTTTCTATCTCCTTCATCACCTGCGTATAGTTTCTGATATGGGCATTGTCGTTGAGGCAAATGAGCTTGTAACGCTGGTCGTAAATGGCTTTTATTGCCTGCTTCGACCTTAGCACTAAGGGAAACATTTTTGTATCTTTATATGTATTATACGGCTCAAAATTTGAACGGCAGATCTGCCATGTGCGGAACAGCTCTTGCGTATAATCCCGGGGACTACGAAAACGGTTCTTTGAAACAGCTGTAAGTTTATCACCGGCATACTCCCAAACCTCTTCGAAGGTGGACTTCAGATACGGTTGTGCATTGTGCGGGGTAATGAGCGTCACAAATTTTCCGTAAGGCCTAAGCAATCGTGTCAGGTTGGCTTTTTTGCCGTAAATAGGATTAAACCATTTGTCATAATCACGTTGTAAGACGGTATGTTTGTCAAAGCGTTCATTGATAATTTCAATGTTGTTTTTCAGACATTTTGACCATAACCCTATCCCCGAATTATGACGGAAAGCCGCAATGTCATTCGGCAGTCCGCCGGTAAAAAAACGATTTTCCGTAATAGGGCTGATGATAAAAAAATCGTCGTTGAAATAGACAAAACGATCGGCCAAAGCCGGGATTTTATGCAGATAGATCTCTATGAGGGAAGAGTTGAAAACGGGTAAAAACGGTGTGGGAATATAGTCGGCATGGTTTACCAATGACAGTTTGGGATGGTCGGCATTAAGCCATCCGGGTTTTTGGCCGCAGGTGACAAAATGCACTTTTCGAACCCAAGGAGCAAATTTCTCCACACCTCTGAACCAGTATTTTAAAAAACCGTAATCCCGAAAACGCGCTTCCGACACCTCATTCTTTGAGTTGTCAATTTTGCCGGAATACTTTGCAAAATCAGCTCTCCACTTCGGGTCGTCCATGTTGACCCAGGTGATCACAAAATCGATATCCATTTCATTCATGGTTACTGTTATCATCTCTTTCCGAAAGGGTGGATATTGCCCGTTCCAAACGGTGCAGTGTTTCCTCTTTCCCTATTATTTCCGTGATGTTAAACATATGAGGCCCCTTGCCTTCACCCACAATGGCCAGGCGAAACGCGTTCATGATATTCCCGGTATGCAATTGGTTGTTTTCAATCCACTCCATCACGGTTTTTTCCTGGTTTTCCACGGAAAAGTCCTCCATATTCCCGATAAGTGCCGCCAGCTGCTTCATCTGGCCGGGAGTCTCTTGCTTCCATCGTTTGCGGACGGTTTTTTCGTCGTAACGTGTGGGTGCTTCAAAGAAATAAGACGATTGATTCCACAATTCTTTCACGAAGGTTGCGCGATCTTTTACCAACGAAACCACTTTTGTTACTTTTTCCACAGGCGCGTCAATACCTTTTTCCCGAAGGATGGGAAGGAACATCCCGGCTAACTCGTCATCGGGTGTATTGTGGATGTATTGATGGTTGTACCATTTGGCTTTTTCTGCATCGAATTTCGCACCACTTTTGCTGCATCGTTCAAAGGAGAACGCATGCACCAGTTCTTCGAGCGAGAAAATTTCCTGTTCCGTGCCCGGGTTCCATCCTAAGAAAGCAAGAAAATTGATTACCGCTTCGGGCAGGTAACCGCTTTCTCGATACCCTGAGGATGCCTCGCCCGAAACAGGGTCGTTCCATTCCAGGGGAAAAACGGGAAATCCGAGACGGTCGCCGTCGCGTTTGCTTAGTTTGCCGTTGCCCTCGGGTTTGAGCAGGAGCGGCAGGTGTGCAAATCGAGGCATACTCTCTTCCCAACCGAAGCTCTTATATAGCCACACATGCAACGGGGCAGACGGTAGCCACTCTTCACCGCGGATGACATGCGTGATCTCCATCAGGTGGTCGTCCACCACGTTTGCCAAATGATAGGTGGGTAGCTCATCCGAAGATTTGTATATCACTTTATCGTCGAGCACCGACGAGTTGATCACCACTTCGCCGCGAATCAAATCGTGGACGGTGACGTCGATGTCCGGTTCTATTTTGATGCGGACCACATATTGTGCCTTCTCTTTCAGGAGCCGCTTCGTTTCCTCTTCGGTGAGAGTGAGCGAATTGCGCATCCTGTTTCTGGTGGATGCATCATATTGGAAATTGGAAATCTCTGCTCGTCTGGCTTCCAGCTCTTCAGGCGTATCGAAGGCGATATAGGCTGCGCCTTTGTCTACCAACAGGCGCACATACTCTTTGTATATTTCCTTGCGCTGCGACTGTTTGTACGGCCCGTATTCCCCTCCCTTTTCAGGACTTTCATCGAATGCCAGCCCCAGCCAGTCGAATGTTTCCTGAATGTATTCTTCCGCTCCCGGCACAAACCGGGCAGAGTCGGTATCTTCAATCCGAAGAATAAAATCTCCTCCCTGCTGTTTGGCATACAGGTAGTTGTATAATGCCGTCCGCACTCCGCCAATGTGCAGCGGGCCGGTAGGACTGGGCGCGAAACGGACTCTTGTTTTTTGATGCATATCCTCAATAATAAACCGCAAAGATAGGAAAAATCAGTTATATTAGTCGTTTTCTCGCAATCGCAAAACGAAATAGTCTCAGGATAGAATGTAAATTTCTGAGAATTTAAAATTTTGAATTCTCTGATAAAAACAAGAGACTGCCCCATTTCGGGGCAATCTCTTCATCATTCGTTATTATAGAAGACTCCAAATTTATTACTGGGCGCTGTCGTAGTATAATATCCAGTCAGCTAACTGGAACAAATTAGAACCTGCGTTTGCAGTAATATTGATTCTGTAATAGGAATATTCTGCCGGATTAGCAATTTCGAATTTTACTTTTTGGTATCGGCTTGTGAACACATATCCGGTTTGTTGATCAAGCAAGGTCCAGGTGGTTCCGTCATTCGAGCCCTCTACCACCCAATCTTTGGGATCTCTGCTCTCGGCATCGTTTGCAGAAGTCATCACATAGTTGTTGGCTTGATATTGGCGATCCATATGCCATAGGATCCATGTTGAAGGGTTACCGGAGAGGTATTTTGAGTTGTGATCTCCATCAATAACTTTTAGAACACCTTCATTACCCTCTGTATTGTATCGATCCGATACAGTCCCGTTAATAGTCATCAGATTAATCACCACCGGTTGTACGTTCACTGTGGTTGTTCTCTCCAACCATGTCTCATCTATGGAGACAAGGTTGCCTATAATAGGCCAAACAGAGGCTTTGATGTTGATGGTATAATCATCGGGTGGTAAAAATGGTATGCCAAATGTCACTATGGGGACATCTATCTGATTTTTTCCTACCATTTCCGGTAGTTCTACCTCACCCGATTCAGAGAACCCATTTTCACTCGTTACGGTATACTCTATTTTACCGGAAAAGCTCATAGTAACGTTCGATAATCCCACCACCGAAATAAATTGATCGGCTCCGATGGTCTGAACGACTACAGAAGGCGGCGTCAACCCGTCTACTATAATTTGGGAGACAGGAAAGGCGGTAATGGATGTGGGGATAGACATATTGTTATGTTCATCCAACGTATATACGGTAAATTCATACCCTGTGCCTGCATCCAAGCCCTCAATAGATACTGAATCAACCAATGTATCATAATTCAGGACTGTGCTATCCACACCGTAAACAATCCTGATGGTTTTCGATTTCTGATCTTTAGGATTATCCCAGGCCAATACAACCCGTTCAAAGCCAGGGTAAACGCGAAGACTGTCAATCTTGCCGGAATAGTTATATTCTCCCAGATATTGTTTATAATTGTCGTCCATGCTTTCGCACCCGGAATAGCATAAAAGGGCCATGAGTATCCCCGGGATGAGGATTGATTTTTTTATTTTCATATTCATTTTATTAATGGTTACTATTTATTTCTATTCCCATCCTTCCACAACTCCGGTTAGCGTCTCCGGGTCCTCTATAATGCTTCCGTCTGCTTCCG
>AGTN01507608.1_pt1 | contig 13088 bp, 13 predicted proteins | sample 314218 | NCBI WGS metagenome assembly AGTN01 (sample SAMN02954264, study PRJNA73603) | bioreactor metagenome | biome: terrestrial; feature: non-aerated bioreactor; material: poplar woody material; isolation source: poplar biomass | place: USA | collected 2006-12 | reverse complement strand
TCAGTAATAGCTGATCTCGCATCTATATTGTTAATATTTGAAGTAGTTGCATTTAATAATACGACTGTTTTTTTCAAGCTACTATTAATAGCATCCAGTTTTCCATTGAGGGATCTTATATTGTCTATAGCATTAGCGATGTTCTTTTTTGCATAATTAATATTTGCTAAAATGTCATATACTTTTAACGAGAGTTCTTCGGCTTTTATAGTCTCTTTATTAATAATTCTTCTAGCAATACTTATGTTGTTTTTTGCCTCAATAATATCCTCCGCAGTTGCTATTATATAATTTTTAGCAATATATTCAACGTATCTTTCAATTTCCTTTTTACTGTCTTCACTGATGAATGGATATTCATTCCCATTTGATTCTGAAATACATCTAAATACATACTTTGATAAGGTTGAACTATCTAAAGCTTTATCTATGATCGATTCACCATTCTGTATATTCATTTCTTTAAAATTAACAGTCCAATAATAGCATATCCAATAAGATCCTTCAAAGTATCTTCTACAGATTCAAAGTTCGGCTCTTCACCCTTATTCATCTTTTCGACAAGAACTCTATATCGATTAGCTTTATCATATACATGAACCATATTTCCATTTAATCCAAGATCAAAACTTGCGCCCCCGTAATCTTCGTTCTTCCTCAAAAGAAGATCTGCGATCTCTTTTGTTATATTATCTATTTCTTCCCTCTCCATTTATGTAAATCTGTTTGTTAGTTCATTTAATATTGGATTATGAAACGTTTGCCTCTCTGAACCTATTTTTAATCCTAATATTTTTGCCCAATCATTAAAGAAATCGTCTTGAAAATCTTCAATATGATTAACCTGTCCTTTTCGATATAGATTCTCCCAACGAATCAAATTTTCTATATTTTTATCAAAATCTGATAAACTTCTAAATGTTTTTTTATAGGTAAAACTTTTATCTAAAACATCACCAGTCTGAGATATTTCTTCTATCAACTCTCTGTGGTATTCATAATAGTGCATATTATTTACAATATGATAATATGCCCCCACATCTAAGTTTAATATCTGTGCAATATATTCTTGTATAAATGTAAAATTGAATATATTTACACCAGTTGCTCCCCATATAAAATCATTTGATCGAAGATATACTGTCAAATCCAATTTATTTGTAGCTACATTTCTCATAAATTGTAACGTCCGGGTACAAGGGAAATCTTTTGTTTCTTTAAGCTGATTCGTTGTATTAAAACAATCTTTAACCGGATCCCCAATACTTATAATAGCTTGACGAGTATATGGGTCTTGGTTAAATTTTTCAACTATAAATAAAAACTGATCTATTGTTTTATTCATAAAAGAAAAATTATTTCCCCTTTCTGAAACCTCATAATCAGTCTCATTCCCATTATAAAATCTTAATCTTGGTCCGTAGCCTCCACGTAAAAAACAACCATCATCTGAAAAATCTTTCATTTTTGGTAAATAAAATTCTAAAAAAGCAAGATCATTTCGACCACATGCCAATTGTAATGATTCAGCGTAAGGCAAAAATGTATTCCACTTTCTCACAGGGAGGGTTATCCATCGAGATAATGGATTTATTATTTTTATCATTATAGGTTCCGGTAGCTCCCAACATTTATGTCCACGTGTGGACCTTTCCACTCCATCTTGAAGCAGAATTTTAGACATATCTACTAAAAGAGAGTTAATACCTTCATATTCTACTGTATACATTTATCCTCTATTTTATCATTAATTCCCCACTTAGGTGGGAAAAAATAACTAATTTCTACTTCATTCTTTTTATATTTTTGCTTTATTCTTGTATTGTCAACTTTTAATCCGGGCATTTTTACTCTTAAATATTTGTCGGTTTCACAAAAACAATTCTGTAAATCTATTAGAGTTGGTTCTCGTCCAAACAAATTTTTAAAATCAGTATATCCATATTTCTCTCGATAAATATCAAGATGATTCTGTGTATATTTTATCAAGTCTTCATTAGAATAACCATTTGTCTTTATAAAACATTTTTTTATTCCTCGAATTGCACCAATACCGGCTTTTACAAAACTGTTCTCGTCAAAATCAATTACATCAGAATAGTTAAAATCTATAGCATACTGATACGCCAAAAAATTGCCAATAAAAGGACATTCTGTTAAAAGATTGAATATTTCCTCTAATGATTTCGATTTTAGAATTTTACTGAATAATTTTCTCTCAATAAATTCTTTTTCAATCATCATCAACCATCTTTCGTGCTTAGATGAATATTGTAAAAAATCGTGATGACTTCCAGTCATTAAATATGCAGAACTAAAAATTGGCTTTTGAACAATGCGCTCTGCTAATAACTTAGTAATACCTTTTACATCAAAATTCCTGATAGTTATTTCTCCCAAATTTTTCTTCAGATATTCCCACGTTTCAATTTTATTAAAAACCTTAAATATCAATATTCTTAAAAGAATGTCTTCTTCAGTATATTTTTCTGTGTCATTATATATTACATTTTTTATCAAATACTGACTGACTCTATCACTTGAGCGATAAACGTTTGTGAATTTGTGAATTCTTAGAATTTTGTCCTTCGTCCAAGGGTAGGAACACCCCGCATATCGCTTCCAAAATATATCCATTCTTTGTTGCATAAAATGAAAATAATATTTGAATGCCTCCTCTCTTACTTCAACCATATTTATATTTTATAATATACTGTTTTTCCACCAAGTTTACAAGAATATAACATTTGCAAATATAAGAAAAATATACAGATTCTTTCTTTTTTTCTTTTATATTTGTTAAACATCTTTTATATGAAAAGAATGGATAAGCCAAGATTAATTGATAGGTGTATCGTAAGCATTCGGCAGTCTGTGCAAAAACTCAAAATAACAGGATAATAATTTTCTAATTCAGAATAATTTTTGTATATATAACGTGTATTCAAACTGTTAGAACAATGAATCACATTCTTGGTGAAGACCGTAATCAGTTACAATTTCTATCACTTGAACAAGTTGTTCCGCGAGATTCCTGGGCCAGGGTTATTGATTTTTTGGAGATATGTTGCCCTTGGATGAACTAGGATTTAAACATGCAAATCCGGAAAAAGAAGGGCGCCCTCCTTATAACCCTTCCACACTGTTGAAGTTTTATTTGTACGGTTATAAACATTCTATCAGGTCATCCAGAGAACTGGCATACTCCTGTAAGATAAACGTTGAATTATGGTGGCTGCTACGAGGGCTGACACCTTCATTCCGCACGATAGCCTATTTCCGGAAGGAAAACGCGGATGCTTTCAAGGCTTCTTTCAGAAGGTTTGTCCTCATGCTTAAAGAGTTGGATATAATAGAGGGAGAGACAATCGCCATTGATTCTTTTAAGATATTTGCTCAAAACGGTTTGAGGAATAACTTCAATCAAAAAAAGATAGACCGTCATATTGATTATATAGACAGGAAAATAGAAGAATACGAGAAAGAGTTAAACGAGTCCGACGCGAAAGACAAGGAGCTTATAAAAGTGAGGATTGTTTCCCATTTGACCCGAAAAAAGAAGTACGAAGAACTTGATAAAGCCTTGAAAGAAAGCGGTGAAAACCAGATCAGTCTTACCGATCCGGATTCCCGTAACCTGATGTCATCAAAAAATATTTCCGGTGTTGGTTATAATATCCAGGCGGCCACTGATGGCAAACATAAGTTGTTTGTACACGCCCATATTGGAGGATCAACCGATAAACGGGAACTCGCGCAAGCTGCATTGGATATAAAGTCGGTGCTTCGATTAAGGCGTTTTAAAACACTCAGTGATGCCGGATATACAACTTTTTATGTTGTCATCTTTAATATTCTCTATTAATGGAAGTACAAGAAAAACCAAGTATGCAATATAGGCAGGATAACAAACAGGGACTCCTTCAATCTCAAGAGGGCTACCGTCTCGTCGTTTATGGTATAAAGCATTATTTTTGGAATAGGCATATTTTGCTTTTGTTATCACATTTCCAGTTGATCCGGGAATGCCACGCCTAATAGAATTTATAAAGTCATTCCAGATATCTTCGTCTTTTTCTTCCTCGAAATATTTTCTTGCTAAACCAATTAATTCACCCTTAGTTAAATACAGATAAACGTCTTTCCCTGCATTTGCTGGATTAAAGAAAAATGCGGATATGATATTATTCCATTCTAAATACTTCATCTTTTAAAGATTTTCAGATTTATATTGATTACAGTAATCTATTTTTAATTTCTACCCTCTTTCTTTAACTATAATATTAGTCCGTTAACTTCACGATCCAGAATGATTAATAACATGATTTGCAAATATACCTAAATCTTTTGCAGAATAAAATATTATTTTTCTTAATGACGCTAGTTGTCCAAGATTCAAGGGTAATTATAGGGAGGGGGTGCATGAAATATTTGTACAAAAAATTGAGGTTTTGAAACTTGACAAGTATTACCGCAATCGAAAAACAAAAACTGGAAAACAAATCAAATCCAATCATTTTTCGTATTTTTGTAGTGCATGCATAAAGACAAGGAGTAGATTGAATGATAACATACAACGACATAAAAAAGCAGCTCAATATAAATGTGGACAAACACTTGAATGACGGTTTCGCTCATTTAACGCATTATTGGCAAACCTACAAGACTATTGAGTCTAAACACTTTAAATCACACGCAAAACAGTATCTCCAAGAGGGAATTTTGTCTGTAGTTGAAGAACCCGACCAATTTTACATACCGTTTAAATACGATATTCCTTTTCCTCCGACAGTCAAACCAAGATTCACTTTTATTGATTTGTTCGCAGGCATTGGAGGAATAAGATTAGCATATCAAAATTTGGGAGGGAAATGTGTGTTTTCAAGTGAATGGAATGACTTCGCCAAGAAAACGTATGAGGCTAACTTTGGAGAAGTTCCATTTGGAGACATTACGCAAATTAGTGAAAAATCCATCCCCGACCATGATATACTTTTAGCCGGTTTTCCATGCCAGCCGTTTTCGATTGCAGGTGTTTCTAAAAAAAAGGCTCTGGGGAGAAAGCACGGCTTCCTGGATGAAACGCAAGGAACGCTATTTTTTGACATTGCAAGAATTTTAAAATATAAAAGGCCAAAAGCCTTTATGTTGGAAAATGTCAAGAATCTTGTCTCTCACGATAAAGGAAATACTTTCAAAGTTATCAGCAACACATTGACAGAGGTGGGATATTCTATTCATTATCGAGTTTTGAACGGCAAACATTTTGTTCCTCAAAATCGTGAACGGATTTTGATCATCGGTTTTAGAAATGATATTTTCCATGGAGAAGAGAATTTTAATTTCCCTGAACTTCCTGAATCAAATTCAACAATCAAGGAAATTCTAGAGGAAAATGTTGACAATAAATACACTCTTTCTGACAAACTTTGGAACTATCTGCAAACATATGCCGAGAAACACAAAGCAAAAGGTAACGGTTTCGGCTTCGGGTTAACCGAACTGAACGGAACTTCCAGAACACTCTCGGCACGATATTACAAAGATGGCTCCGAAATTTTGATTCCTCAAGATGGAGTAAATCCTAGAAGATTAACACCCAGAGAATGTGCCAGATTGCAAGGATTTCCTGACAGCTTCATTATTCCGGTATCCGACAATCAAGCATATAAGCAGTTCGGGAACTCTGTCACGGTGCCATTAATCCAAGCCGTTGGTAAACAATTAGTAAAATCTTTATTATCCATCAATGAACCTACAAAATCTCAAGAACCTGTTTATTGACAATGGCTGTCAAAAATTGTATGTAAAAAAGCTTTCACCAAATGACAACTCAAAAAATCAAGTTTATTTAGGTGGAAGTTTTGAAATATTGAATATATTTCCACTTTCCGAAATTAAAACAGAGGAAGCAGGAGATTGGAACAGAGAACGTTTTAAGGCCTCAATCAATTTTTCTTGGATTGGTAATGACGGAAATATTTATCCAGCACCAAACTCTCAACTTATTTTATACCCAAAATATCCAGAAGTAAGATTTTCCGGTTTCTTGGCTAGGTGCGAAAATCCACCTTCAGAGTTGATGACACAAAGGTTAGCCGACAGACTTCTGTTCTTAAGCGTGACCAACAAAGGAAAGATTTTAGGTTATGTAACATCTCCCACTTCTGAACTCGCAAACGAATTTAATTCGTTGCAACCCAATGATGAAATCGGGGTTTTTAAAGTTATCGATTTACCAAGAACAGTTAATAATAAACAGAGATTGCTTGATGAATTGTATCGTATTTATCAACTAGATTGGATAACATCAAAACGATTAGACAAAAATGGAAATATTTTACCATGCGTCTCTCCAAATTGCGGAGGTTATACTCTGGAGGCTGAATTAGGAATTACTCCCAACGGCTATTCTGAACCTGATTTTTTGGGTTGGGAAATAAAACAATATGGAGTAAAAAACTTTGAACGGATAAATTCCTCTGTCATTACCTTGATGACACCCGAACCCACTGATGGAATTTATAAAACACATGGTGCAGAAGAGTTCTTACATACATATGGCTATCCAGACAAAACTGGACGAGAAGACCGTATAAATTTTGGAGGGATCCATAAAGTCGGGTTACGTCATTTTTCAACCAATCTTGAAATGAAATTAATCGGTTTCGACATTGAAAGTGGCAAAATCAGGAACTCCAACGGACGAATTGCACTAGTAGATAGCTGTGGAAACGAAGCTGCCGCATGGAGTTTCTCGTCAATGCTCTTGCACTGGAACAGAAAACACAATCAAGCATGTTATGTCCCTTCTCTTTCTCAAATAACAAATGAACGAAAATATAAATACGGAAATAAAATCATCTTAGGAACAAGTACAGACTTTCAGCTTTTTCTACGACAGATGGCTATCGGAAACATCTATTATGATCCTGGAATAAAAATGGAAAACGTTTCTACTAACCCCAAAATTAAGAAACGAAGCCAGTTCAGAATTAGGTCGCAGTATTTAGGACAGCTATACAAAAACAACGAATTAGTAACATTGCCAATCGAATGAAAATAAAATCGATTTGAGGGGATTACCCCGGTTTGTAACATACAGAAATTCGGCCAGACCATTCTCGGAGACTCTATCGGAAGCCCTAAGATCTGAAATTGTCGAGTGACATCAGTGATTTTCGGTATCAGAGCCTGATGAGTTCTGGTGATACTCTATAATATTTTCGGCAACCAGCACGACCTCGTTCTCCCGTTCTTCGTAGATTTTCACGGAAATCTTCTTTGATTTGCCTCCGAGAATTGCAGCTTCAACATTATCAATCAGCTTTGGAAGGTCATGCTTGAAATTGTGACGGATATCACATTCCCAAACGGTTAGCACAGTCCATCCCAGAGTGATAAGCTGCCCGGTATGAATTTTATCCCTTTCCTTGTTTGTGGTAATCTTTTCCACCCAGAATTGTGTATTGGTTTTAGGGGTACTTGCATGCTTGCAACCTTCGTGCCCGTGCCAGAAACATCCGTGTACAAAAATGACGGTCTTATATTTGGGTAAAACAATATCGGGTGTTCCGGGAAGTCTTTTATCGTTTACACGATAACGGAATCCCCTTGCAAAAAGAGCTTTCCGTAATATCATTTCGGGCCTGGTATTCTTCGACCGAATCTTTGACATTACCTCTGACCGCTTTTCCTTATCCCAAATATCCATCTAGTTTTCAATAATCATACTATGCAAAAGTACAAAAAAACACGGATAACAGTAAATATCCCAGAACCAAAACAAGAAAAAGGTGAGTTGGTTAGCAACACTACCCAACTGAAATCCCATTTAATAATGTATAAAATACTCCCGCACCTTTCTGTCCACTTGATATAATAATATGTTTCTTTACCATTTCCGACAAATCCTTACTCGCAGTATTACGAGAACCGTTATTCAAATGTTGGTATTCGTTATTGGATATTCTTCCCTTTTCTTTAAAAAATCAGATATGCGCATAGGCACTATATTATTTTATATGGTAACTCGAACCGTGTGGTCGGACAAATCGGATAAAAGAAAATAGTTTTGAAAACTATTGCGTAGTATAAAAAATGATATTTTTGTACATTAGAATATAAATAAAAGAATTTATATTTTATAGTATAGTGTACAAAATAAGAAATAAAATGGATGCTATAATAGAAAAATCATATCAAAAAGTGCGAGAAACTGACACACGTTTCATTCGCAGTATCATGTATAAAATTGACTGGAATGACCGTCTGATAGGCATTCGAGGTGCAAGGGGCGTAGGCAAAACAACGCTTCTGCTTCAACGCATGAAGAAGTATTTGGGAATTTCCGGTGAAGTGCTTTACGCTTCGCTGGATAATTTGTGGTTCTCGGAACACAGCTTACAGAGCCTGGTTGATTATTTTGTGAAACGCGGCGGAAAATACCTGTTCCTCGATGAAGTCCATAAATACCCGAAGTGGTCGCAAGCGCTCAAAAATATTTATGACGACTACAAAGAGCTGAAAGTAGTTTTTACGGGTTCTTCGCTGCTCGAAATTCTCAATGCCCGTGCTGACTTGAGCCGCAGGGCAATTGTTTACAACCTTCAAGGGCTTTCGTACAGGGAGTTCCTGAACATTACGCAAAAAACAGATTTCGAAGCAGTTTCGTTTGACGACATACTGAAAAATCAGAAGGAAATTTCGGACGGGATTCTCTCAAAAGTAAAGCCGTTGCAGTTTTTCGACGATTACCTGAGATACGGCTATTACCCCTTTTTTACCGAAGGACTTGCCAAATTTTCGTATCGTCTGGAAGAGGTTGTTAATTTGATTTTGGAAGTTGAACTACCCCTGCTGCGAAACATAGAACCTGCATACGTGCCAAAAATCAAACAGCTTTTGCAAATAGTTTCGGAATCCGTTCCTTTTATTCCAAATATCGACAAACTGAGCAATCGAATTAATATTCATAGAAATACCTTGCTATCTTATCTTTATTACCTGCAGGAGACTTGCCTGACAAACCAGTTGCACAAAGACATATCAGGCGTCAACAGACTACAAAAGCCCAATAAGATTTATCTCGAAAACACAAACCTTGCTTACGTGCTGGCCGGAAATAACACCGACACCGGAAATATGCGGGAAACCTTCTTCCTGAATCAACTTTCATACAACCACACGGTTGAGTACCCGAATAGCGGAGATTTTTGGGTAGATAAGAAGTATTTGTTTGAAATCGGCCGCAAAAACAAAACAGGCAAACAACTGAAAGACTCCCCCAATTCCTTCATTGTCTCCGATAGCATTGAATACGGCTTTGACAACAAAATACCTTTGTGGCAATTTGGAATGTTGTATTAAATTAAAGCTCCGCGGCCCATCACGATCGGCGGGGCCAAAGCTAGATTGATTCACGAAAAAATTGAGAGGCATGAGACGCTTTTGAGACACGCTATATTGTTTTATACGGTAACTCGAACCGTGTGGTCGGACAAATCGTATTTACAAGCTGTTTGCTCAAATCGAAGCGATTATCCTTTTTCAGCATATCGCTCAATATTTTCCGAACCCTGGGAGGATAATTTGTAACCAAAGATACAATTTTTTCGAGGTTTATCGGGGATAATTGCGAGATATGTAAAGTAAATATTCTATTATAAGCTTGTAGCGGAGTTGTTCCCGGAATATACTTCAAATCCTTCATCGCATCCTACAAACGGAGCAAATACAACGTGTTTTCATCATCCGGCGTATCTACATAAGCTTTCACACATTCAACCGATAATTTTTTGAACCTGAACGGACGTACAGGTTGAGGTGCAGCAATGGTTATCACAGATGAAACCTGCTCCGTTAGCGACATTTTATTAGATATATGTTCCGGTAAGGTATCCGTCTAATTTACGGGTTAAATAATTCAATTGTTCGTCCTGATATATGGGCAGTACACCCAATCCCAAACTTGACTGTCTGGGCCGGTAATATGCGCCCTTTTCCACCCTAACCAGATTCTCCCCCTTTGCTAACTCCGAAAGGATAACAGCTACATTTGCGAATTTCTCCATAGGAAAATCAAGATCGGTGAAGGTAAATATTTTCCCTTCAGGAATAATCTCTATTTGCTTTATTATATTTGATCTGAACGATTTCATTCTCTTTCTTTTTGCAAAGGCACAAAATAATTATGTTTTTACCTGTAAAAACATAATTATTTTAGGGAAAATACTTTTAATCTGAACAGAAGAAATGAAAATGTTGATGGTAATTCTCCAGAAACTTACGTTGACTTTCCAAAAACTCTGATCGGTATAGAAGATGGAATACTTTAAAGATTTTAGTTTATAATTACTTCTGAATTTATACTCCGGGTATAAATACAGGCATGTTCGTAAACTGCGAAAACAATATAATACTGAAATGCGATCATTTTTAGTTCACGTTCATTCTGAATGAATATGCGTTGAAAATGAACATTAGTTATAAACCAAGAGTATAGAATGGGCTAATAAATTCAACCGTATAATAAATGAAGTTATTCCATGTTTTTTGTATTGAATATGGATGATCAGGGTTTTATTGTTTATCCGTTGGAAAATCTGCACTTAACGTCAGTTCTTCCCAATTGTCAAAGTCTCGTTTGAGCTCGTCTAATTTGACGCGGGCATTATGCAACGCACTGGCTCCAAGCAATAATCGCAATGGTGGATTTTCTGCATTTACAGCGGTTATAATTGCCTGGGCAGCTTTCGCCGGATCGCCGGGCTGGCCTCCGCTATAGCCACGGATGGTATTCATATTTGCGGCTGCCGTTTCCCGATAGTCGTCAATTACAATCGAACTGTTTTTGGCCGAACGTCCGGCCCAATCCGTGCGGAATGGTCCCGGTGCAACAATAGTAACTTTAATGCCCAAATGACGAACTTCTTTTGAAAGGGCTTCGGAAAATCCATCAACGGCAAACTTCGTTGCATTGTAAAAACCAACGCCGGGGAATGCCATCAGACCACCGATGGATGCTACGTTTACAACATGTCCGCCACGCTGCTTGCGCAGGATGGGAAGTATTGCATTGGTGAGATGGGCCAATCCGAAAAAATTAATCTCAAACATTCTTCTGACTTCGGTTTCTTCACTCTCTTCCAAAGCCGCAAAATAACCGATACCGGCATTGTTCACCAATACATCAATCCGGCCGAAACGTTCCAAAATTGCGGCTTTTGCCTGATTGATTTCCTCCGGTTTGGTTACATCTAATCTCAATGCCAATGCCTGATCCGGATATTCTTTAACAATATCCTCAATATCAGATATATTCCTGGCTGTAACTACTACGTTGTAACCTTGCTTCAGGGTTTCTTTGGCCAACTCACGACCGAAGCCTGTGGAGCAACCTGTAATGAACCATACTTTTTTTGTTTCCATATTATTTTTTATTGAATGTGAGAATTGTTTTGATTATATAATGGATTATTTTTCGAATACTTCTTTGAAGTCAATGGTGTCTAAAAAGGCGGTGACCTGAACGATTTTATCCCCAGAAAAAGTCAGGAACCATGCATAGGAAACATCGTAGGGCGATCCGTCCAGGCGTGTTGCTTTGCCGTCCCAGATGACAATAACGGTGTTTCCGTCAGCGTAGATCGAACGTACGGTCGGAACAATTTTTTTCGACAGACGCTGATCGAGAGGAGCAAGCACTTCATCGATGAGTTGCTGTTTACTGCGGTACGTTTTTGACAATGGTGCAGAACCGGAGATTGTCCACGTGACGTTTTCATCCAGCAAGTCGAAGACGCTCCCTGTTCCCTCAGCCCATTTTTGGAAGCCGTCCACTACGAGTTGTTTCTTATGTGCGATATCGCTATTGCCTGTTTGAGCTACGACCTCCGACGGCGCAAAAGCCAGCATTGCCAGAAAGCATGCTGTGATTATTCGCAAGGAATACTGTGTACGGGAAAATTTACCTGTTGTTCTCATAATTTCTGATGATTACTATTATGAAACGAGCATGAACATTATTACACCTAAGAAAATGATTAAAGCGAGTTCACTAAAGGTAGATATTTGCTCGCTATGGCATAATGCAAATAAATTTGCCTTTTGCTCATTTAGCTTAACGCAAATATTCCATACACCATATTATAAAAAATAAAATAATCGTATGAAAATAAATAGTTTTAATCATATGAAACAAAGGTCGGAAGAAAAACCTAACCGGTTCTTAGGAAATACAAAGGTAAAATTATGAATTTCAAAGATTGTAGTCAGGATTGTATTGCGAAACTCCTCTGGTTACGGAATTCGGATGGATTTATGCCCGTGTTTTTTTTGAAGAACGTATAAAAATTCGGCACATCGGAAAAGCCGAGGCTATAACTGATGTCCGCAAGCGGCCAATCTGTTTGCAGGAGCAAAATCTTGCTTTCTTCCAAAAGCCGTCCTGTGATATGGGTACTGACAGTCTGTCCCGTATGCTTTTTCAGTAAAGAATTCAGATAGTTGGGATGCAGGGAGAGTTGAGCCGCAAATTCTTTCGCCGTTTTGGTTCGTATGGGGGCTGACTTCCGGATATTGCTTGTCTCATTTTCGAGTATCTCAAAAAAATGGTACACGTGTTCCAATTCCCCGCTCAAAGTAGAAAAAGGCGTATAATGCTTAATGCGGGAACAATGCACCATTATCAATTGTAAATAAGCTGACATGGCATCTATACGCAGGAATCCGTCATTGTTTTCCTCTGATTGCATTTTCAGGAAATACTCGTTCAGCACGTTGATGTCGGAATCGTTCAGGTTGATGACGTTTTTCGTTTTGTCCGAGAACAATCCATATTTATCAATTATCGCTTTCAGAATGGGCTGTTCGGTAATCAGCGATTTTTTGAACAGACAATAATATCCCGCGGATTCTTCGGATAAGTTTCGCCACGATATGATGTCATTGGGGTGTATGAACAGAATAGTCGGACTATCGATAAAATATGATTTAAGTCCCAAAGTGAATACCCCAACGCTTTTGGAGATGAAAAGAACCTTATAAAAATTACGTCTGTTTGGGGACAGGTAGTTTTTACAAGCAAA
>AGTN01017993.1_pt1 | contig 13156 bp, 7 predicted proteins | sample 314218 | NCBI WGS metagenome assembly AGTN01 (sample SAMN02954264, study PRJNA73603) | bioreactor metagenome | biome: terrestrial; feature: non-aerated bioreactor; material: poplar woody material; isolation source: poplar biomass | place: USA | collected 2006-12 | reverse complement strand
TTTGTTTGCAGAGAAGAGAAAGTTGTTTTTCGTTGAAATAAACAGGGTTCTTTTTTGTTAACTAAAGGTTAACGGGGGGGGGGCAAAATTGTACAACTATCTATCTCTGTTACAATACAAAACAGATTATTTTCCGGGAAAGGTATACAATTTATTTGTGCCATGCTGGTTTATGTTTAAAAAATAGTAGATTTTAAACATATTGCAAAGATAAACAGGTAATATTCTTTATAACTGTAAAAAATGATATTATAGCTATATGAAATGATATTTTGTGTTAACAGTTACTGTTACTGCGTTACATTTTTCGGCGGCCTCACGGAAACTTTTCTTTTTTTCTTCGATCACCGTAACGTAGGGCAGTCCAATTCGACATGGTGTCCGGTTCCAGATACCTGTCTTCCTGCTATTTGTTTCAAGAAATCACCGTTATCGGTATGTCCAACATAAAAGCGTATTTCTTCAGAATATCCGTTACATGGCCCACTCCGATGGAGCAATGGTGGGAAGGGCCTGCCTTGCTCCATCTTTTAATAAATTCTTTGGATGAAACAGGGAATTTATATCTGCTGTTCAGGTTTCCGATGTTAAGGGTAGGGCCGGATACGGATTCCCCTTCAGCAGCAAGGAACGATAACCCGTCGTTTCCTTCTACTACGGACAACAAGGTTACCGGGCCATGTTTTACCGACATTTGAATAGACAGGCCTTTACCGGGCTTACCATGATATATGGGTAACGGAACCAAACGCACTTTACCCTCTGCAATGATAAAGTGAGCAGGTCCGTCGTGTCCCAGCATCACGATATCATCGTTATAATCCATCGCATAGAATTCTGAGAAACAACCACCTATTCCCATCAATGCCATAATTTTCATAGCCTGCACATTTTTAACTTCATATTCTCCGGCGATGGGTATATTCTTCCCGGTTAGCAATGTATTGCCTGCAATAACGGAAGTAATGATATTTTCATATTCGTTCCCGTTCATGCCAGCATAATAATATGCCATCGAACCCAATCTGTGCTTTTCAATTAACTTATCCAATGCAACAGAGGTTTGTGCCGCCCTTTCAATTTCGGAAAGGGAACAGGCTCTGTCTATCACAAAAGCTTGTTCGAATTCCCTGACTTTTTGTGTGATTTCTTCCGTGCTAACGGCCACCCGGATACTTGCCAGTTCGCACATCTCCAGAACCTCTACATGCGTACCGAAAACCGTACTTTGCAGTGTCAGGTCGGAATATACATCGACCATTCCCCCATAATAATTACCAAGCACTCCCATACGGTTTTTCCTCATCCCCGAAGAAATTTTTGCCGCTGTTATCCATTCGGAGATCTCTTTCCAAGCTTCACCGTCATCCAGGTATCCTGAAATGATATCGTATTTGACAGAAGCACGGTTGAAAACAGATGAGAACTCCGGAACAGAACAAGCCTGACAGTTCGCTAACCATTCACCGGTCATGGCGCCCCTGTCGTTCATGCTGTTTAACTTGTCATAGTCTATTGCAGGTAATGGCTGCATATTCAGTAATATCACAGGTCTATTCAAACGGTTGACAATGGGTATGAGGGTAGAGGAGAGGGCATAAGTGGAGATGAAAATGAATAACAGTTCCACATCTTGCTTTATCATGAGTGTCGCAGCAATGGTTGCTTTATCCGTATCATCTATCATTCCTGCATCTATAACTTCGATATCCTCGAAAGACTGCATCCTGTTTTTTATCCGGTTCTGATAACCGATTAACCGTTCGAGCAGTCCTTCGAACTGCCCCCAATATGTATTCAGTCCAACACCGAACAATCCTACCTTTACTTTTCCCATGATAATACTTTTTATTTAAGATGGTTTCTTTCTGCAAATTTCACTTCACAAATTTACGAAAACTTGCAGATATTTACAGCAAAAAAATGCAATTATTTTATTGATAAGTAAAGAGTTATAACCTCTTTAAGACTCAATGAGTTACTTTTTAATATCAATATCATATAGCTTAATGACCACCGGCCCAGCCAATCCTGAGGGGCGTAACGGATAGTCTTTTACAAATTTCGCCACATTTGTTTTCGTGTAACGCTCACTTTCAGGAAGATAGTTGTCTCCTATAATCCGGTTGGGCCACAAATTAACAATGTGTATTTCCACTTTGTTTTCCCCGTCTTTCAAAAACTCCGTAATGTCTCCTGTAAAAGGGGGTTGCCACCATATACCGGCAGATTCTCCGTTTATAAAAACGTCAGCTAAATTATACATTTCGCCCAAATCAAGATATACCCGTTTGTCTTTATACTGCTCGGGCGATATCTCAAATGTATTGGTATAAACGGCTGTCCCGGAATAGTAACGAATGCCCGGATCCGGATGCTCATTCCAAAGTGTCAATTCACCTGCAGTAATTTTTTCCGGGCCCCCCCATTCAGGGTCGAAAGAGATATTCCATAAGGCATCCATTTTTATTTCAGTCGGATGTTTTACAGATATATTTTTTGTTTCGCCGGCAGATGTGATCAAGGTGTACTCTCCCGGTTGAACAAAGACCAATTTTTCGCCGTCTTGCGGTAAGAATGGAGGAGTGGAAAAGCTTTCCCTGGGGAGTTGCGGAAAAAGATTCTCACCATTCAAAGATATCTGTTCATAATGCGTTTTTGTATCTTTCCTGAAAACGACCAACATAGACCCAAACGGTTCTAAGAACATCGGTATAGATGTTTTTCCATTCTCCGCAGAATAAACAACGTAATCTGTTATTTCTCCATTGATCGGATTCCATAATTCCGGTGTTTTAGATTCTATACGGAAGGAAGCATGGAAATATTCAGGTTGTTCATTCCTATTCACTACATAATATATGTCAACCTCGTCCGTTTCCCTGTGAATATAATCAATAAGTGCTTCCGGATTGTTACTCTTGTATGTAAAATCAGGTTGTACTCCTTTTTCGAGAAGAACTTCCCTTATGGATGTATTGACATAAATAAAACCTTTTCCGTATGATATTTTTCCTGCAAAAGTATCATCTGTGCTCCACATATCATCCGATATTTTTTGGATCTTGGCCATCGTCTCTTTATTTCCGCGTAATCCCACAGAAGTTTTCGGTTTAGGACCTATGATGGTAGCACCCTCTTTCACCAATTTTTCTAATTTTTCTATAACTTCCTGAGTAATACCTATACGGTCGGGCAGAACCAATACCTCATAACTCATTCCGTCCGGAAAACAGATCTTACCATCACGGGTTGTCGTCATACGATCCAACATAACCTCTGTGTTGCAGACGTCATAATCATACCCCTCTCCCAATCCTTCGTACACATGTTTTCGAGGAACCTGATTAGGTACGTTGTCTCCATAATAGAAGCAAACATCCCCGACAAACAATCCTTGTGACAACATAAATGATAAACGGCTGTTCCATGTTAAAAAGGCAGGAGCCTGCTTCCACCACGTGACATTCGGGTTGAAATGTGTTCCTGCAAAATATTCATTACCAGGAACACCGGCTCCTTTAGGAGAACGAGTATATGTATGTATCACCAACCGGTTTAGTCCTTCACAATAAACCCTGTCTAATGTGGGTTTCATATAGGCAAAATCTTCTTCCCAATGAGGCCCGATACTTGTTGGCCCTTCCGCCTGGACAAATCGTTTTCCGTATATATGTGCTGCCGACGCCGCCTGTTTAACAAAGAGGCGTCTTTCGGGAGTAACCCGGTGAGTATTGGCACGTATCCAAAATTCCCCCATGGGTATATCGTTCATGCCGAGGTTTTTTAATGCATCTATGGGAGCAGGATGGGGACCTCCACTTTCCGGATGAATACCACATCCGTCGGCATGAGCACGGTCACGAAAATGTTTATAGTGGTTCTCCCATATAAGATCTGCAATCGTTCGTCTGAAATCATATAAAAACCGATTCGAAACATCGCGGCTTTCTATTACCCGGCCGGTTAAAACCGGCAAATAGGGAAGAATACTATATCCGTTTGCTTCTTTGAAAAGTTCGTCGAACCCGTGAGTCCAGTTTGCCGCTCCCAATTCCCAACTATCATCATGAAGATATGTAAGGCTTTTTGCGCCTGTTTGCTTTACATCCTGAAGAAGTTGGCTTACCGTATTGTCATATTGCAGATCCATGGCTTCTTTGCTCAAATAATCAATAGCCAGTCCACCGCCTCCCGGACTGTGAGTTGAGACTCTTATTCCCGTACCGGTATAGCCAAAACGGAGGATAACAAATTTACCTTCCGGTACCTGCCAGTTTATATTACCATCGGCATCCACTTTATCGGTGATATCTATCACATTTTTTAGAAATACATTGCAGTCGCCTTCTATAGAAGGTTCTTCTTTCATGAAAATATCCCAGTCATATCCCAAACCATTCGTTGTTTGAGGTATACGGATAGAATGAATAGCTTTAATATCCATATTCTCAAGGGGTTTAACTGTATTGCTGTGGGGAGTCTCTTTTACTGCCAATACGGTAATCGGCCTATAATAATCACTCCCATTCCGTTCGTCTTTCAGTAATCCCTCGGGCATAGGAAGTTTTTCTGATAATTGGGTTGGTCCCTCTACCGTTACCTCACTCCAGACCATCTTCTTGGAGGTCTCTTCCGGTGTCACCCAAGGACCCCCGTCATTCCACCCGCTGCCAATATTCAGACTGATTTCCATATCAAGGCTATCAGCGACAACACAGGCATAGGTGAACAATGCCCGCCATCCTTCACTCATGAAAACCGGACCCGGTTCTGTTCTTTGCATGCCGGCATACGAAGAAGAGCCCGCGTCAAAAATAATTGCGCCCTGAATACCTGCTTTCTTCATTTCAGTCAGGTCAAAAAGTATCCCTTCTTTGGATATATTTCCTTCCAACCACCACCAGTAAACACGCGGTTTAGCATAATCCGGGGGAGTCTTAAAATCTATTTCCAGATCAGAGGAAGGAATAAAATCAGGTTGAAACCCACAAACTTTTTTTTCAGTCTGTAGGCAGCCTAACAAAAGTATTCCTGTTAGAATGAATAATATATACGTCTTCATACGGTTACCTATTAAAACAATCCCTCTTTCCATCTTTCCGCTCAAAAGACAGAAAGAAGGGTTGGTTGTACATCAATTTATTCAAAATGTTGTATTAATTCCACCCCGGGTTTTGTGCCATAACAATATCTTTATTGGCATCGATGACAACCTGAGGTATCGGCCAGAGATTAAAATTCCTTGTCAAAGTAACACTATATTTCCTGCAAGGTGTAAATCTCAAAATGTATGTTACGAACATACAATATAGCTATTCCATTTTGCACGAAATCAAATCTAAATCGATGTCCGACGTTGCCCCAACTGAATGAGTTGATAGGATGACTACAATCGAACCTGAACGATCTCCATTTGGATTCGTCAATAGCGTCAAGATCGCCTCCTTCAAATACCAAATTTTGACCGGAACTAACGCCTCCTGTTGCACCAGGGCGTCCATAATACAATTCACCATCGGTAATTACACGATTTGCCTGATATTCGAATTTGAAATACACCTTGTAATAGATTGCAAGATTCACGGCTTCCGCCAACGCTAGCGTCCAAATATATGGATCATTCGCTGTATTTTCCAACTGAAAGTAGTTTCCATGATTGGTGACGCGCATTCTTGTTACTCCACTACTTGTATCCAATCCTGTTTCAATTGTCTTGAACAGTACTGGTTGTGTAATTTTAGGCGAAGACGGCATAATACTTAAAGTATCGATCGATCCCTCCGGTAAGAAAAACTTTTTACTTTAATCCGGATTTGTACCTCTCAATTGTTGTGTTTAACTCATCTATTGGCACTTCTTGTTGTTCTATCTCATCCGACGTATTGAGGTATTCGATGATGCATTTTACTTCATACGATGCTTTACCTGCCCATTCGATATTTAGAACATAGCTGTCGAGATCATAAAGAGCGGTTTTTGGTGTGCGATTAAGTAATGTTTTAAGGAAATTATCGCCGTACACTCGACCTATAATTTCTACCGGTATTGATCCCTGATTATTGACATTAAATGTTCTGATGTGGAACGAGTAGTTTCCTTCTTCAAGGGGATCCATTACATATTTAACACTATCCGTATTTTTATGAAGGGGAATTACGACCGAATCCGTGTAATTGTTCCAATAGATACGCGCTTCTTTAATTGAAGGATCTGGACTAAGAGCAAAGCTAAATTCGCCTTTCTTAAAACCAGAATAAAACACCGGTGAAAGAGCTTTTCCGGGGTAAGAGATACCATTGGTAATTTCATAACTTTTATATATATCATGTTGGTCCTTACATGAACAAAGAGTAACAAAAGCAAAAGCAAAAACAAAAAATAATAACTTTTTCATATTTCTCATTTTATTAATTAACGATTTGCCCATATAAATCTATTTCACTTATAATAATTTGTCCGGCCGTAGAACCATCCCAAACCTCTCCTGTTCTGAAACGAATATATTTCACGGGAAGATATGGATCGGGTGTTTCTGTACTCGGTTCAATGTAAAACTGCTCACCATTAGCATTGGCATAAGCCTTATCCTCGACGGTAGCGCCAGTTCCATCCTTTGCTCCGGAAGGTATTTTTGAATGGAACACACCAAGACAAAACCAATCACCACTCAAGATTAAATCATCACGGGGAGATTCTACTCCCGATGCCCACAATTCAAATTTCTTGGGAGTTTTTCCGCTGTATTCAAAATTAAGTCGATGATGTAACACGAAACGGCTGATTTTAGCATATTGTCCTACACTGAAAGTGAAAGTATAAGGAAATGCCGGTGCAGTATGGGCTGTTGCAAAAGTATTTGAACGCACATCATAAATTCCGTCCCATATTTTTTGCATTCCGTATGTAGACTCGCTTTCCGCAGCTGTTGAAAAATCGGATGGTAAATCATATTTATTCCATTTCAATTTTGGAATTTCTTGTTCGAACCAGGGTCGAAGAATGGTATCCGATTCTCCTGATTTATTTCCGAAATGGTCTTTCAAGTAGACCTTTACATTTATATCTATACTGTCCAAGCCACTATAAACGAAGGAGGATATAGGGTCGGAAAGAGTATAAGCACGAAGTTGACTGTAAATGCCATTCCCCTCCATATCTGCCATTAACACAGCCGTGATTGGTGTTCGGGTAGGATTTTCGAATGATCCTCTCACACTACCGAAACCTTCTGAAAGCTTCAGAGTCTCCATAGCATCAATCACCGGAGGAGCTAAAGGCGAAACAGATATTTTCACGGCATCCGATATCTTCTCATTTCTTCCCACACTAAACAAATCAACACTATAGTTACCGGCAGCCCCATACCCTTCGATATTAATTGAATCAACATAGCGAGACGCTTTTGCTTCGCGAACAATACCCGTTGTCGTTTCATACACTGCTTTTACATACAATAAATTATCGTCATCCGGAATGGTGTAATATAAAATAGCACCTCCGGGAATATTTTTCACTGTAACACTATTGTTTTCTATCGGTGCCGGAGCAGGAGCAGCCTTGTCAATCCTGTCAGTTAGGCTGTCTTCCTTACAGGATCCCAATACACCTATAAGAGCTGTTAAAGATAATAAAATTAAATGTTTCATATACTTGAACTTTAAGATCATTGATTCCGTTGAATTACCCTCTCTCTTACCATCCTATGTTTTGTACTAAATTAGGATTTCCTGTTACCTCTCCGCTTGGTATGGGCCAGAAAAAATCCCGCAAGTTGAATACTTGCTCAAAAAGAGTAACAGGATGATAATACGTGATAGCTTCTTTCTGAGAAGTATCCCAACCCTGAATGGGTATCTGATATAAGTCGGGAGCAGTCATCCACCTGCGAATATCCCAGAAACGTTTACGCTCAAAGCAGAGTTCTATCATTCGCTCTTGACGTATAATCTGACGTAACCCATCTTGAGTTTTATATTTGTTTGGATTTCTGGAATAATTGGTCCACGATTCCTGAACGGATTTCAATCCTGCTCGTTCACGTACTTTATTTACATATTCTATCGCTTTTTCACGATTTTCGTCTGTATCGGCAGCTTCATTGATCGACTCGGCATAAAGGAGATAAAGATCGGCAAGACGGAAGAGGGGCCATACATACCACGTTGGACTGTAACTCAAGGCAGCATTCTGATTACTTTCATAATGCATCCATTTTTTTACGTAGTATCCTGTTAACGAGCCACCTTCCATGTTGTTGTTATGAGGTTGTCCTGATTTTGCCTGAACATACCACAGATCGGAAGGATTACTGTCATCGAATTTACCTTGACCATACCATATTCCGTTGTCAAAGCCGAGCCATGCATAAAAACGGGGTTCCCGATCGAAATGTAACTTTGCAGTGGGATTTCCTTCACGAATATAAAGTTGATTCTCGGAATCACCTATTCGTAAGTCATATCTATTGGCATAATCAAAGGCCTGGTCTTCTTCTATTGGAATACCGTTTTTAGAATAAAACATATCGACTATTTTTAGCGGAGGACCGAAAAGTTGTCTCATTCCAGCGTAATCCAGCCATTCTGTATTTAATTTTGGTGTTGATAGCGTTTGTAAGCCATCTACCCGTACTTTAGTATCAGCCCATATCAATTCGCTATTCCATTTTTCACAGAAGGCGTGACGCAGCGTCATCTGCCGCATAATAGTATCTGTAAGTTGGCTTTGTTGACGTCCGGGAAACTCATATAGTTTCATCCCCATTGTATTGACACAGATATCTATGGCTTCTTCGCAAGCGACGGCAGCCGCAGCCCATTTCTCAGTAGAGTGTGCAGAGTTGATCAATTGCATGCCATCGTGATTACGGAGAGTGGAAAACATTGTATTTCCATTAAACAGAGGGCTTGCACCTGTAACCAGTATCATTGATTTAATGGTCATTGCAATGGGACGTGTAATTCTTCCTAATTCCGTATTAGCATCATATACTTCTTCAGGTAAAGCCGGTAGTGCTTCGTCAATTAATTGAACGGCATAGGCTATCACATCGTCCGCTTTATCTCGTGCTACTTTTACTTCATTGACTCCGGCGGAAATAGGTAAATTCTCACGTATAATAGGAACCGGACCGTATTGACGAAGCAACAAGTAATGATAATATGCTTTTAAAACTTTAGCTTCAGCAGCCCACATATCGCGTTCCCAACCAGGCAAATTAGGTACATTTCCAACATTTTCAATAAAGATGTTGCAGTCGCGTATTGCTTGATAAAAACGAGGCCAAAAATTCCATAAAGGATTAAGCGCTGTTTGTTGGCCTTCTGCATACCTAATTCCATCAAGACCAACGGGCGCGCCCATTGGAAAATTGGAATGCAGCCAGATTTCATCCCCTCCTGTAATATCAACGGAGCTCCCATTATCAAACGAAGTGAGGTAAGAATAGCAAGAATATAAATAACGCTGTGCGGGTGTCCGCATAGAGAAAGCATTATCCAGGGTGCTGGTACCTTCAGGAACCACATCAAGATAATTGCTACAAGCACTACACAAAAGCAATAGAGCTATTGCAATCACTTTTTCAGACGGTTTTATGTATTTTAATATATATGTATTCATCATTTTTCTATTAATAAGTGCTTAATTATTTAAATGTGATATTTAAACCCACGTTTAACACTTTTTGTAGCGGATAGCCTAACCCGTTACTTCCCATTTCAACATCCCAGAGTTTGAATTTACTCCAAAGAAACAAATTGGTGCCGCTAAAATAAATCCGCATAGTGTTTACTTTCAAATCATTTTTCCATTTTCCGGGAATTGAATACCCAATTTCCAACTGTTTCAAACGCAAGAAGCTTCCATCGCGCATCCACCAAGTACTCACTTGATTGTTGTTGCTATTGTAGTCGGGGCTTAAGCGGGGCCAAAAAGCATAGAGATTACGATTTTCTTCCGACCAATGATTATCAGCAATACTTTTCAACAGATTATGTTGATCGACAAACGGGGAGATAGCTGCATTATCAATCCAAAAAGAGGTATTTCCTGTTCCCTGAAAAAATATTGAAGCATCAAAATCTTTATAGCCTAATGACACGCCAAAACCATATACGATTTCCGGAACAGTGGGGTTTCCGATGGGCACCCTGTCAATTTCAGTAATTCGTCCGTCACCATTAATATCGGTATATTTTATATCACCACCGCCGTATTTATACGAACTGATTTCTTGGCGCGGTGAATTTTCGGCTTCTGCATCATCCACAAAAAGACGCTCAGCAATGTATCCCCATTGCTGGTTTAGTGATTTTCCGGGATGAAGTCGCCAGGGCTCTCTGTAAGCAGGTTCCTCATAGACAAGGAATTCGCTGGTTGCATACGTGAAGTTTGCCCGGGCAGATGCCCATACCTCTTTATTCCACGCTTGTTGATACTCCAAATTCAAATCGAAACCTTTCCCTCTCGCTTCACCGACATTTGCTTTTACTAAGTCGAGTCTTTTTAACCCCATAGTAAATGGAATCGACTCCCGTCTCATCAGAATATTTCTACGATGTTCCGTGAAATATTCGGCAATGATATGCCATTTATTCCAGAAACTGGCTTCTATCCCATAATTTTGTTTAAATGAAGTTTCCCAGGTGATAGTGGGATTTTCATAACGCACAATTGAAATACCGTTACCACGCAGATTGATGTCGCGTCCAAAGTTCATCCACCTGGAGTCGTCGTTCATATTCATTTCAGAAAGATAGAAAAATCTCTCATCAGACGTGCCAATTTGGTCGTTACCTACCAAACCTACACTGGAACGAATTTTTAAATTGGAAATAACGGGTTTGATCGGATCCCAAAATGTTTCATTTGATATATTCCATGCTACACCTGCCGAGGGAAAAAATCCGAAACGATTTTCTTTGGAAAAACGTTCCGAGCCATTGTAGCCAAAATTAAACTCCGTAAAATAACGATTACCGTAAGCGTAAGTAAGCCGTCCCGAAAGTCCTAAATTGCGGCCCGGTAATGATTGTTGTAAAGTTCCTGTATTAGCGTTCAGTGTTTCTCTCGCAATGAGTACCAATAACCCGCTCACTGAATGTTTTTCGTTAAACGTACGATTGTAATTTGTCATACCTTCAAAATAGAAAGTCGAATTAGTAACTTTATCAGGACCGGGTTCGCCGTAATCTAAATAATCAGTTCCTGTAGTTTCATTCGTATTGGTCAACGTGTATTTTTTTGTTACATAGTCATAATTGTTTATTTGATAATAAAATGGATTATAGAAACGCGTTACCGAGAACTGTGACAGACGCGACACATTTATCATCCCTCTTACCGATAAACCGGGGGTAATGAAATCTAAATCTTGTTTCAATTCTACTTGTGCCAGTATCTGCGAACGGTTTTTATCCTTATATCCACGTACCATCTCGGCATAAGGGTTAGTATAAGAATTGTTATAATTTCCAAACATAATGTGTTTAACCCAAGAAGTCTCTTCCGTAGGTGGATAATATGCAGGGAACATTACCGGATTGGATCGCATAATAAGTCTATACATTTCTGTGCCACCCAAAAGTGGGCCGCTATAGTCGTCAAAAGTTGCACTTAATCGAGTAGATAACTCCGTGGTTTTGGTTATATCGATATTTACATTGGAACGCAATGAGTAAGACTTGTTATCTATATTATTATTAAAGTTCTGACGCTTATCAACTTTAAGCATTCCATTATCTTGATTAAGAGACGCAGCCACATAATAACGAGCAATCTTACCACCTCCTCTAACGTTCAAGTTTACTCTTTGATTCATAGTCTGATTGCGCATCAACATACCCAGCCAGTCGTTAGCGGGATTACGAATCGGATCGCGCCCCACCTCCGTATCAGCGATCTTTTCGTCAGAATATATTGGAACACTCAACGGATCACGAGTTGTTACAGCTCTATTAGTGAGTTTCATATAAGTGACCGGATCTGCCAGCTCAATATTGCGAGTAGGGGATGACCAGGAATTTTCAACACGAAGTGAAATAGTTGCAGGACCTTCTGTTCCTTGTTTAGTTGTTACCAAAATGACACCATTAGCACCGCGGGCACCGTATAAGGCAGTGGCAGTAGCATCCTTCATTACCGAGAAACTTTCTATATCATCCGGTTGAAGACGGGAAAGATCGGTACTCGACAGTTCTACCCCGTCTATTAATATCAGTGGGATGGTATTGTTGCCGAAAGTGGTGATACCACGCACAAAGAAGTCCGCATTATCGGCACCCGGTTCGCCGCTACGTTGATAAGCTATAATACCTGCCATTTGTCCGGCAAAAGCGGTTGTCAGATTACTATTAGGTGTTTTCAAATCTCCAGGAGAAATGGTACTAATAGAACCTATCACACTTTCTTTCTTTTGCTTACCGAAAGCGACAATGGTCACTTCATCAAGTTCGCTGGCCACGGGAGCCAGTGCGACCTCTATAAATGTCTTTTTACCCACTTCGATGGTTTGAGACTCCATGCCCATAAAAGAAAAAATCAATTTGTCAGAAGGCAAAACACGTATTTCAAATGTACCGTCGTTATCCGTAGTAACTCCTCTTGTAGATTTGTCTACAATAATACTCACCCCGGGTAGAGGTTCATCTGTTCCGGCTTCCATTACTTTTCCTCTTACTTGTACATCTTGTGCAGATACATAGAGAGGAAAGAATAGAAAGGCGCACAATAAAAAATTTAATTTACTTTTCATTTTCTACTTTCATTTGTTTTATATAATATTAAAAAGGTAATTATGACTCTTTGCTTTGGACGTGCAAACTTATTTGAGTTAATCATGGGTTGTTTCTGTGTACGTGCACAGAAATAGGTAATTGTACAAGAGATAGGATGTCTGACCGCGCATTTGTCCTTAAAAAATATAATCCCCCTGTCCACATACCTACACCATGGCTGTATGGCAATACAAATTCGTCTCTTCTCGGTTTTGTTTCCCGACAAGCGACCTGTTTTCAAGGAAAGAACAAGTGTATAGTTAACTAAAGTTAACGGGGGGGGGGGGGGGGGGGGGTAAAAGTTGTATATCTATCCCTCTCTTTTATAGAGAGAAACAGGTTGTTATGGAAGGAAAATATACAATTTATTTGTATCA
>AGTN01305491.1_pt1 | contig 13247 bp, 12 predicted proteins | sample 314218 | NCBI WGS metagenome assembly AGTN01 (sample SAMN02954264, study PRJNA73603) | bioreactor metagenome | biome: terrestrial; feature: non-aerated bioreactor; material: poplar woody material; isolation source: poplar biomass | place: USA | collected 2006-12 | reverse complement strand
TGGCGACATAGTCACAAACGTCAACGTCAGAGAACTTGTCGACGCCCATACGCGCTCCAATAAGATGGCGACTCTCCTGGCTGTGCCCCTGAGAAGCCCGTATGGAATCGTAGAAACCGGCGAGAACGAATTGGCTACACGCTTTGTTGAGAAACCGGAATTGCCGTTTTGGATCAATGGTGGAATCTACGTTCTGAATCCTGAGATAGAAAGCTTGTTGCCGGAACAGGGAGATCATGAAACGACCACTTTCCCAAGGTTGGCGGAATCTGGGCAACTGAGCGTGTTCAAATCCAGAGCCTTGTGGCAGGCAGTGGACACGGTCAAGGACTTGAACGAAGTGCGTGCTTATCTCGAGCGATTTGTATTCAGTAGCTTTGTGAATTTCGCACCACCACCAGTGCCAACAATCGGGTTGGTCTAGACATAGTTTTTCCGAGGAACATGAAACGCGTATTGATAACAGGTATTACGGGAATGGCAGGCTCACACCTTGCCGATTTTCTCCTTGCGAATCATCCCGAGGTCGAGGTGGTCGGCACGAAGCGATATCGTAGCCCGAGACAGAATATCGCTCATCTGGAAGGACACATTGAATTGCTGGACTGCGACTTGATGGATGCATCCTCGGCTCGCAAATTGATATCGGATACCAAGCCTGACTACATATTTCACCTCGCGGCGCTCAGCTATGTGCCGGACTCGTGGAAGCAACCACAAGCATATTTGAACACCAACACAACGATGCAGCTGAATCTCTTCGAAGCTGTGCGAGAGGTTGGTATCGATCCGGTCATCCAGGTCGCTCTCAGCTCAGAGCAGTATGGCAAGGTAACGGAAGCAGATTTGCCGCTGACTGAAGAGTCGCCGATTCGGCCTATCAGTCCATACGCAGTGAGCAAAGTCACGCAAGATATGATGGCATATCAATACCATCAAACTTATGGGTTGAAAGTAATTAGAACGAGAACCTTCAATCACGAAGGACCAAGACGCGGAGAGATGTTTGTGACGTCCAACTTCGCCAAACAAATTGTTCAAATTGAAGCCGGCAAAAAGCCGCCAGTGATTTTCGTCGGAAACCTCGAATCTTGCAGGGATTGGTCGGATGTCCGGGATATTGTGAAGGCATACTGGCTTGGTGTGAATCACTGCACTCCAGGCGACGTTTATGTTATTTCGTCAGGGACTCTTCGGACGGTTCGCTCGATGCTTGATGAGTTGCTCGCAAACTCGAAAGTGAATGTTGAGATCGTCGTCGATCCGGATCGTTTGCGACCTAGTGATGTCGTCCTTTTGCAAGGTGACTCGACCAAGTTTCGAAAACAAACAGGCTGGGAGCCAACTTACACATTTGAACAGACAATGAAAGATTTGATGGAATACTGGCGGCGAAGCGCTGGTGTTGAGCAAGAGATTCGATAATTCAAGTCAAATAGCTCACATGCTACCGAGTCTTAGTTCAACTTTCGAGACGTAAGTCTGAACTAACTGCGATAAAACACATGCAGCATCTTATTCGACATTGATGGTCAATTGGTAATTGGTTGGTTCGTAATAGTAGCTGGAATCACCGCCAAATACTCTAAAGATTGCTTTATGGCGTCCATGAGAGATCGACGAGCAATCAACATCAATCACAAAGCCGCAATTTGAGAACTTTGGATCCTTCACAGCAACTGCTGGACTCGCTATTCCATACTCAGCAGGAAACACAACGATATCGTCAATACACAGGCTGACGCCAGACGCGGGTGCCTTAGCAGGAGTGTCGAGAGCCCAACCACGTATTTTCAAATGACCATTTTTTTTCACCGTAATCACGTCTCCGGTTCTTACAGGCTTTCCCTGAGCCGTGAGTAACGCCATCCGTGTATCCTCGTTACGTTTATCACCTTGCTGCTTTGCCGTTTCAAGCGCATTAGCTTGCTGGTCCCGTCCGGCTTCGGAGGTTTGCTTGCTAGTATCCGGTGCCTGCTGAGCATTCTCACTGCCACAGCTGTTCAAAATCATCGAAACCAGCAATAGCGCAAGTGCGCATCCAACAATTTTGTGAGCACCATTGAAGTTGTTCATCGAATGCTTTCTCATTAGCTAATTGACCTCAACGCAACGATACTGGCCGGGTGAGTCATGGGATCCTTGAAGTCAATTCGTGAGTAGACGTTTCTACGGCACCTTTCATTGTACTAGCTTGAGAGATCAGGAGGCGCAATGTTCTCATAAAGGTTGTCTAAGTGATCAGACCGCCGTGTCGTCAACGGGCTGGCGCCATTTGACTTGCTTGTTTTATTCGACGGTCGAATAAGCTAACCTCTCGTCTAAATGTCCAGTTATCTAACGGACCAAATCCATTGCTTGCAGCCTGTATCTTCTCGATCGCGGACGACAGCAACTCCCTCGTTCGCTCCAGGCGTGGGTTGCGAAAACGATTGAAGCCTGCATGGTAGTTCAAATAAGCGTCATACATTTCTCCAGGCGAAAGCACCTTTTCGCAGTATCGCTCATAAACTCTGGGTATTTCCTTCAACCCTATTGTTTCCCACTGTGCAACGCTCTTCGCGTTTTCATGCAGGCGGTACAGGCCGAAGAAGTCCTTGATCGCAAGGAAGCTTGCGCCGTTCTCTAGCATCCGCATCCACAGCTCATAATCCATAGCAAAGCTATAGCTTTGATCGATAAATCCCCCAGCGCGGCTATAAATCTCTCGCGACCAAAAACAGCATTCCTGCGGCAAGTAGCAAGAAAGTTTGAGATCTTCGTAGGAGAAGCGGCGGAAGGGACGGACCAGTACGAGATGGCCATTCTCGTCGATGTATTTGCGCCTGCCGTAGACAAGATCGTACTCGGGGTTATCTCTGAAGGCGGCGACAGCTTTGGAAACAACAGTGCTCGAGCAGTAGCAGTCATCGCTATTTATCCACGTCAGAATATCTCCGGACGCCATCTTAAACCCTTTATCAATCGCGTCACTTTGCCCGTTGTCTGGCTCGCGAACAATGTTTGTGATGAATTGCTCGTATTTCTGAAGAACCCTTGCTGTGCCGTCATTCGACATCGCATCAATAACTATGTATTCGATTCGCGGATAATCCTGCGCTAAAACGCTTCTTATAGTCCGCTCCAAGAAGCTCGCTTGATTAAACGACGGGGTTACGATCGAGACGAGAGGGAGATTGCCGCCATCAAAATTTTTGTAGTCACCTGCGTTGTTCATGATTGGGGCTCATTTATGGAGTAGCTTAGACGCCAGAAAGACTCAGATCTTTCTCTAATATCTGATCTTGACTCGTTCGTCTTACACGTTCAATTGCTCCCGCATTCATTCCGTGATATCTGCAGCTGAGGTGCATTGCAGCTGATGCGGAGAGCTGATATTGATTCACTACATGTTGCAAACCTCGCTTATCGAGTTCGGTAATCACCGAGTAGATTGTTTCGGACGATAAGCGAGCCTCGATTTCTGCCATTCTGAGCTGACGTTGCCTCAGGTAGTCTGACAATTCGGAAGGCGACTCTCTAAACTCAGCCAACTGAAGGTTGATTGCCGATAATTCGTCGATCACCTGCTCCATTAAATCTGTTTGAGATTCGACCTGAGTCTGAAGTTGCATCTGGCTGGCACTCTTTAACTCCGACAAGAGTCTGTTGTAGAGCGGCTGAGTGAGCGTATCGTAGATTCGTTTTATCAAGTTTCTGAGACTCATGCTGCGCAACCTACGGCGAAAAAATGTTGTATCGCGAACCCGCTTCCAGATGCCAAGGTTGTCATTATATCTGTGTGGCAACGTAGAATTTGAATGGCTCTCTTAAGTTCTTTCTCAGATTTTCTCCAGTAAGATTGGCTGACTCGGATTTGAATCTTCCTTTGGCACCATATATGGTACCGTCTCGAGTCCGATATTAAAGCTCTCCTTCCGGCGGTTGCTAACCCTGGCGCTTGAACTTCTTCGGTGGGAAACTGCTGCGATAGCGCAAACGGTAGACCGAGATTTCTTATGCCTGCGGAATGTTACTTTACTCCGACTTCTGGAATGACCGCTCGTTGCCTTGAGCACATCTGCGGTGCGGCCTGATCATGGAACCCAAGTTCTTGCATTAAGGCGCCATGTTGTTCCCAAAAGGCAGAGTCACATTTTTCATCCCAGCCTGGGTCCGAGGTCCAAGTTGGATTACCCTCTCCGACTATATCCACCATGTGAGGATACAGTCTTATCTTTTCCAATCTGTTGACCCACTCTGCGATTGGCCCACCGTAACCTAGAAACGCTGCTATTTCAGTCTGCAGTTTTGTCGATACATCGACGAGCTCTGGAAATTTCAGCACTAGCGTACGCCCGGGACGTTGTGTCCAGGCTCTATAATGCTGCGACCAACTTCCGAAGTAATGCTCACCTTGAATGAGTTGCAGCATGCTGGTGGGATGAGCGGGCGAGAATTTCCTTTCAAAGCGCAAGAAGCTTGAAATTGTCGACCGTCCGTCGCGCACCACATATAGTGCCGGATTGTCGTCGCTCGGCATCTCGTGCGTTTTGATAAGAAACAGTTCATCAGATTCAGAAGCCTGTCTGTAAAATTCATCAAAACTCGTTTCGTAGCCAGCACTTCCAAGCCCTGCGCCTTTACGCTTCGATATTTCTTTATCGACTCTTTCCTGGTTTTCACCGATGTAGACGGTGTAACTCAGAAGTCCCATCGTCTGGAATAGGATCTGGCGGATTAAGGAATTGCCGGAACGAGGATACGAAGCTAGCCAGACGATCATAGTTTTGCCCTGCACGCATTTCATGTAGTGTGACTGTGAACTTTATCGTAAGCCCTGCAAAATTGTAAATGAGGTTGTCTTAAGTAGGCTCAAATGGGGTCGTACTTGCGATCATGTTCGATTGCGCTCCAACAGATTGGCGTCTCCATAAGTCCAGCCGTCGAGTGGCATCGACCCTTTGAACGGGACGACTCTCTTCTCCATGAGCGACCACAGTGCGCCCACGATGGTATTAAATATGGGGACATGTGAGCACTGGATACCGGTATAGTAATCTATGCTGGCGAGATGCATTTCTTGAGGAGTGAGCACTGTTTCGCAGTACTCCGTCTGCACCCGAGCAACTTCCTGCAACCCCTTAGTCTTCCAATTTGCCACGCTCTTTGACTCGGAGTGTACGCGGTAAAAGCCAACCTGACGGTCGACCGCAAGAAAGCGCGCCCCGTTTTCAGCATGCGCATCCATAGCTCATAGTCCATTGCCATTTTGTATGTCTCATCGACAAATCCGCCAGCGCGTTGGTAAATCTCGCTTGTCCAGAAGCAGCACTCCTGCGGAATGTAACCCCAGCGTTTCAGAGTGTCGTATGAGAATTGTCGGAACGGCCTGGCGAAGGCAACACCGTTGCCCTGTGCGTCGATATGTTTGCGCCTTCCGTAAACTAGATCACAAGCATTATCACCCAAGAAAGGTACTACTTCAGAAACGGCTGAATCAGAAGAGTAGCAGTCATCACTATTCAACCATGCCAAAATCTCTCCAGTCGCCGCCTGAAAGCCCTTGTTAAGCGCGTTTGATTGTCCGGTATCTGCTTCTCGAATTATTCTTGTGATGTAAGGCTCGTACTTTTTCAGGATATTCGTCGTTTCATCGCTGGACATGCCATCCACGACGATGTATTCGATGTGCGGATAATTTTGTGCGAGAACGCTCCGAATTGTTCGTTCGATGAATTTTCCTTGGTTGCGCGAAGGAGTGACGATTGAAACCAGAGGCTGCTGTGTTCCTGTCCTAACCATTGGTGCCGTTTATTTGCTTCTTGGTGCTATTTGGGTCGACATATTATGCTAGACGCTGGTATCACCATTGATACCGTTGCATCACCATTGATACCGTTGCATCACGATTGTCCCAGGTGGGGCGCGCACGCTTGAGAGCAAGGCGCTTTACTCAACCAACGAACCAATTTTTTCACAAAACAGGTCTCTAGCTTCGTTAGTTAGAAAGCTTTATGACAACCTCGGAGTACTCTGATATACTCAATCTCCGCTAAATGCGGTCCCTGCTCTCTAACGGGGGCGGCCCTCAATCCCAAGAAAAAACATTAATGTAGACCTTTCCTTGAAAGTGAATAACGGTCTAATGATTTCTAAGGCTAAAATTGATAATCTTCTTGGAAACCGAGTTGCGTTATATATGTGGAAAGACCTCAGGGCCGCTGTTAGGCAATCTGAGTTTGCCAGCTTAGCTGTCTGTATCATTTATCGCTGCTTCGACATGCTGGTATCGCCTGTGGTACTGGTTGCTATCTTTGAGCCGATGTTCTGGCTTCTGGGTATGCGAGGAGGAGGTCGTTTAAGCTGTGCAAAAGTACAGAGCATCCTTATAGTCAAAACCGACAGATTCGGTGATTTGACGCTTGCAACCCCGTTTTTGCGTTCACTCAGAGAGGCTTTTCCCTCTGCTCGGATCTCATTTTTCATCGACTCGAACGTTGTACCGCTGGTCGAGCTTTGTCCGTACATTGACGAGATACTCCCATTCGATCAGAACGGTTGGAGCCGAAATTGGCGCTGGCACTGTTTTTTGTTCAACCTCCCCGCCTCGATCAAACTGTGGATGCGACGGTTCGATCTCGCCATCGTGCCAACCTGCGGTACGGACAGAGGATATATCAGCGCTGTCGCCTATTTATCCGGAGCCAGGTGGCGTCTTGGTTACACAGAGAAGATTCACGCAGAAAAAGCCGAAGTCAATCGTAATTTCGATCTGTTCTTCACGGACCTGCTTCAGACCGACGCCCATAAACACGAGGTCGAGCGCTATCTGTTCGTTCTCGAGTCGCTGGGATTTAGCCCGAGTTCCAGAGAGCTGGAGCTGTGGCTGCACGATTCAGACGAACTTTTTGCCGAAAATAAAATATCGTGGATCAATAAGGCTTCCAGAACAAACGATCGAAGGGATCATTCGGGCCCACTCATTGCCTTCTGCATGGGAGCCTCTATGGAGAAGAAAAAATGGCCGATCTTGCGGTATCAAGAATTGGCTCACTGGCTGGTGAAGGAATATGATGCTCGAATAGTACTTGTCGGTGGGCCTGGCGATCGGATGGACGCCGATCAATTGGTCCAATCAATGCCGGACTCGATTTTTAGTATCGCCGGGAACGCTACTATTCGGCAAAGCGCAGCTCTTCTGAAGCGATGCGATCTTTATGTTGGAAACGATACTGGACCGATGCATTTAGCGGCTGCATCTCGCGTGCCAGTCATAGCAATTTTTGCCAATAATGTTTCTTCAGGAAAAACTCTGCGCTTCAGACCATGGAACACGCCATTGCGAATAGCTCGACCGCAGAACGCTCTTCCGCCGTGTATCGGAAACGTTTTCGGTGCTTGTTACGAGGCAAGGCAGCATTGCATTTTGCAGGTTACGGTAGAGCAGGCAAGAGAGGCTTGCGAGGCGCTCATGGTCGAAGTCCAGAAGAGCAGTGGTATGCCGCTGAATGACCAATTCCAAGAGCGCCAAGATCGTAAACTTGATTCGATTCGTATTCGATCTTTTGTTAAGGAAAGCGGCGGGACTCAGCGACAGGAGGTCGAATAATTGTAACATTGGAGCGGTTTCAGTCTGTGCGAATGCCCTACAGACCACTGTCGGTGTGAGTTTTTTACTGACAATTTAACGTGCTTAATAATCAATCTTGATTTCTCCTTTAAACTTTGCCATCCAATCTATATGGACATCTATTGAAGACTACTTACGACACGAAAACCTTGTCGACTGAACTCGTCGAGCGCCGACCTGAGCGCGGCGGATCAATTCATCGTGATCGGAGAACTCCAAGGACCATTCTGCATCTATGCGACCTGATGTTTGAGCTGGTAGCCAGAGACTTGAAAGTCACGTACAAGCGTTCTGTCCTCGGTATTGCTTGGACGTTGATTATTCCCCTGCTTCAGTTGATGACCTATTCCTTTCTCTTTTGCGTCGTCTTAGGCGTGAAGGAGGCTCATTATTCGGCCTCTCTGTTCACTGGGCTGTTGACGTGGAACTGGTTCTCTGCCGCTCTGATCATGGCGAGCGCCTGCGTTACCAATAATCGTTTTTACTTGCTGAATCCTAAATTTCCTATTGCTGCCTTGCCACCATTAGTAGTGACAACCGGCCTGGTCCACTTGCTGTTTGCTAGTCCCGCACTTCTGATAGTTTGTTTGTTTAGTGGTGTTTCGATCGGACCGGCTCTATTGCTCGCGCCGTTGATCATGATTGTCCAATTTGGCTTTACGCTGTCGTTGGCTTATCCGCTGGCCGCGCTCAATGTTTCCTTTCGCGATACGCAGCATATCCTGACTATTCTTCTCAACATGGGCTTTATTTTGACTCCCGTTTTTTACTCGATTGAGCTGGTGCCAAGCTCCATCAGGTGGATTTACCAGCTAAATCCGATGAATCAGATTATTGAAGCGTACAGAACAGTCCTGCTGCGCGGATGCCAGCCTGACTGGCAAGGTCTGGCATTGGTATTGCTCATAACAGCCATTTTGATGCCACTTGGCTATAGCTTGTTCCGGCATCAGGCAGCCAAGTTCGTGGAGGTTCTCTAGGATGCTTCCATCGGTAGTCGCAAGAAACTTGGGCAAGCAATACAGGCGATACAGCACACCGAAGTCCTTTACGCTTCATGAGGCACTTCTTTCGGGCTTTCGCTATCGTTTTAAAAGAGAAAAGTTTTGGGTATTGAGAGGCATAAACATCACTCTTATGCCTGGACAGATGCTCGGTGTTGTAGGTAAAAACGGCGCTGGGAAGTCTACGCTTCTGAAGGCTCTCAGTGGTGTTCTGAGACCCGACGAAGGGGTAGTTTCAATAAATGGGAATACGAACAGTTTGTTGCGTTTAGGTGGTTCCTTCCACCCTGAATTGACTGGAAGAGAAAATGCCGTAACCGAAGGGGTGATCGCTGGACTCACCAGAGCGGAGATGAAGCAGCATATGGACGACATAATTGATTTTGCGAGTCTCTCCGAATTTATCGATAGTCCAGTCCGTACCTATAGCAGCGGTATGAGTGCGCGCTTGGGTTTTGCCGTCGCAATGCACACCGAGCCGAAGGTGCTGCTTGCAGATGAGCATCTGGCGGTGGGCGATCTCGAGTTTCAGCAGAAGTGTTTGAAAAGAATCGATGAGCTGCGCGAAAAGGGGTGTGCCGTAATTCTCGTAACTCACGCACTCGAAAGGGTAAAGCAGCATTGTGACGAAGCGTTGTGGCTTCACCATGGACAGACGGTCTCTCAGGGCGATGTAAAAACGGTTGTCGGGCAATATAGAAAATTTGCGGAATCCGCATCTCCGTCGCCCTGATAGTACGAACTAGAAAGCATCTGTTGCGCTGTTGAAAATCTCCTAGCCGTATGGCGAGGCTGAAAATTCTCGAAGGAAGAATGCGATTACTGCGGATGCCCGCTAATCGAACCCGAGTTCTCGCATCAATTCACCGTGTCTTTCCCAGAAAATGCGGTCACACTCTTCATTCCACTCGGCATCACAAGTCCAAGTTGGTTTTCCATCTCCGAACAGACCCTCTGCCTTAGGATTTTGCCTCAACCGTTCGAGAGGATTGATCCACTCCTTAATTTCTCCAGTGTGATTGAGGAAAGCGGCCACCGGATTTAAAGCTTGGGGAGTGATGTCGACAAGCTCGGGAAATTTCATAACTAGCGTACGACCCGCCGGCCGCTCTGTCCAAGCGCGATAGTGTTTGGACCAGCTTCCAAAGTGATGCTCGCCTCGGACGAGATCAATCATGGTGATTGGGGTATTCGGCCAAAATTTTCTCTCGAAACGCAAAAAGCTGGAGATGGCCGAACGCCCGTCTCGCACTATATATAGTGCAGGGTGGTCATCGTTGGGTAGGTCGTGAGTCTTTATTGCGAATAGTTCGTCGGACTTTGACGCCTGATCTAAGAATTCTGGAAATGGCAAATCGTAGTATGACGACGGTATTACACGATGGTTCGGCTCTTCGTAGTGTTCGCGAATCTTGCTGTTTTCGGCTTCATAGCAACTATAGCTGTGAAGCCCCATCGTCCGATAGAGTATCTGTCGCATCAATGTGTTACCGGAGCGAGGATAGGAAGAAATCCAGGCGATCACTTATCACTCCCAGTCAAATCGGAATTCAAGAAAAATAAGGTGCATTTCAGGAGTCATGTTCTGAAATTGCAATCAGGCGTCGACACTCGAATTTCATTCAAGATAAGTTCGGTTGGCATGAATGGCTTCCGCAGGCGAATTGAGATGTCATTATTATAGCTATTGATTCGGGAAAACTGAGGGATTCACTTAAGTTCTTTCTAAAGTGCAGCAAGCCCTCGCTTGTATGTGACACTAAATATGGTGCCTCCCGTTTCTTGTCTGCTGAATTTCAAAGCAGTAAATCGGCAGCGATCAAGATGTCGCAGACCGCATAAATTGTTGCTCAACGATGTCGCTTCAATCGTTTGGAGGAGTTGGCCTATTTGCTTAACACTAATCGACCGCTAGTGCGCAAAACTCCGCTGGTGCGTCTCCATTGATGAACCCTAGCTCCTGCATCATGCTGCCGTGTTTCTCCCAAAATGCCACATCACAATTTTCGTCCCATTCGCCATCCAACACCCATTTGCTGCTTGCTGCGCCGAGCCTACCCTGGAAAAGACTATTATTCTTCATCTCATTTAGTGGTTCTGTCCACTCGGAAATAGGACCGTCGTAACCAAGGAAGAAGGCAACTTTCGTCAGCATCGCGGGTGAGCAATCAACTAATTCTGGAAATTTCAGAATCAGTGTTTTTCCATTAGTGCGGCCAATCCAAGCTCGACAATGGTCGGACCAACTTCCGAATGCGTGCTCACCCAAGATGAGTCGCAACATGCTCGTGGAGCAACCAGGCCAATGTTCTCGCTCAAAATGCAGAAAGCTCGATATTGCCGAGCGGCCGTCACGGACCACGTATATGGCTGGGGTGTCGTCAACCGACAATTCATGAGTTTTGACAAGAAACAACCTATCGGACTCGGAGGCTGCTTCCATGAATTCAGTTTTTGGCGAGTCATACCAAGTGTGTCCGATTGCTTGCAATCTGGCGTCATTGCGGATCAAACTGTTTTCTGCTTCGTACCAGCAATAGCTCTTCAACCCCATCGTTTTATAGAGGATCGAGCGCAACAACGAATTGCCGGAGCGAGGGTAGGACGCCAACCATACGATCATAGAATAGCGACCTTTCGGTCGACTTCGTTGTGCCGCTCGAGAGAATTACCCATGTTTGTTGGGTGTTTGCCAGGCGTTCCCGTGAGTGGTCGATAAGAATTTATAGCCACTGCATACGGTGCGGCTGTCGCCGGCCAACTTTTGATACAAGCAGTTTCACGCAATCAAATCTTCAGGCTCCAATGGTTCCGTTCCATACTCTGAAGCCCATATTATGGACGGAGGCACGTCATATCTGAATTAAATGTGACTTACTGCAACTCCGCCACAGGCGCCTTGCGAAGTGAACCTGGCTAAGTCTCAAGCAATTGCTATGTCTGTACAACGCGCTTGACCATCAGAATCTAGTCTTGGTCTTGGCGCTTATTACGGAGCGACGACGAAGTGCGTTTTGCAGGTTGTGATACTATGCATCACGCCGGATCCCAGCAGAGCTACGTACCATTCCATCCGAGATCGCTTCATGGGTGTTTGACAGGATCGCCACCGTATATGATGCGAGTCGCGACATGAGTAACAACGGTACAAACAGTTCGAACATTCATCCTCTGTGGATTGGACGCCTGTCTTAAATAAAAATAAGCAGCCTCCGTGCGCGCATCATTAATTGAGAAACTAAACCTTCATTGATAGTCTAGAGAGGTTCTAGATAAGGAACTTGTGATGTCTGCCCCGCCTCAAACAAAATCAGAGAATGACAGGCTGTCTAAAAGGCTTGAGCCGAGGAGCCCGCTCCTGATTGATCTTGCCTTTCTGACAGTGATGCATTTGATAGCAGCGTCCCTGCTTCTGACGCAGCGTGGCAAAGATTGGATTGCGCATGGTCCTCTAGCAGCTCTTGTTGCCATAGTATGGTTAGCAGTCGCAGCGGTGTGGTTGACGATCAGGAGTTCGCCTAAAGGTTCCGATGACGTTCAAACTCCCTTAAATGAAAGTTCGCTTGTCAAAGTCTTGTTTCTTGCAGCGCTTGTATTTGGATTTACGCTGGTGGCTTTTGCGGTTCCGCTAGTGAAAGATTTCTGGACCGGCAATGATGAGGTCCTACAACTTCTAGCAGTAAACGAACATTTCCTTTCGACGATTACTACTTACGACCAAAGATTCAACCGTCCCTTCAACTTGCTGCAAGCTTCCCTTCTCAGTCCTTTCAGTAGAGACACGATAGACAGCTTTATCTATTTTGCAATTATCATCAAATTTGCTACTGCTCTGCTGTTGTATTTCCTGCTGAGTAAGCTTCTTCCAAACCATAAATCCGTCCGGGTTATGGCTTCGTTGCTTCTGATTGTTAATCCGGCCGAACCGCTTCGGTACATGGTGGTGACAATGTCTCACTACTATCTCACTCCCTTCTTATTGCTTCTGTCGATCACACTCTTCCTCGTTTCATACTTGAACGAGAAAAGATGGTTGCTTTTATTTTCTACTATTGTGTTACCAATAGCGCTAATGGGAGGTAATGAAGGTGGTTATCCATTAGCAGCTGCCGCACCAGCATTGCTGTGGCTGGTGGTAACACCCCGCAGACCGCACTTCTGGGTCTGGTTATTTGCCTGGTTTGGTACGGTTGCTGTTATTGCAAGCCGATTCATACTGTACCTTCTCAACGGGGGGAATACTTATCAGGTTGGTGTTGCGACCCATGGTGCTACCGGTTCTATTACGGTCCCGAATTTGGTTTACGGACTATGGCAGCATCTTGAACCGACCTTCAGTTCTTTTCGGGTTTCTGGTTTGAGAGAGTACTGGGGCTACGGTCTTTTCGTTGCACTTTTGCTTTTTGTCTTCATGGCACTACTCAACAGATCTGCTTATCCTGCCATTCGGCGCCCGTATGCCGCCGGGCTATTCGTCTCAGCTGTCGGAATCTTACTTGGTGTCATTCCTTATTGCACTACTGGAAATCTTTACCGAACGCAGTTTTACGCAGCACCGTCGCAGTCCGCTTTCTGGGCGCTGTCTATCGCCTTTCTTGCCAGCTTCGCTCCTAGAATGACACGACGATGGT
>AGTN01604917.1_pt1 | contig 13278 bp, 12 predicted proteins | sample 314218 | NCBI WGS metagenome assembly AGTN01 (sample SAMN02954264, study PRJNA73603) | bioreactor metagenome | biome: terrestrial; feature: non-aerated bioreactor; material: poplar woody material; isolation source: poplar biomass | place: USA | collected 2006-12 | reverse complement strand
TGCACGTCGCCGCCGTGGACGATGATAGTGAAATCGAGCGTGTCATGCGTTGCGCCGTCGAATTCGGTGACATACTCTATTCCGGTGGCGTCGACGTGAGCCTTGATGGTCTGCCCGATGGGCTGCCCTTCGTAGCGGCTCATGCAGTTCATCGCGCTGGGCGGAGAGAAGAGAACTTTGGCCCGCACTCTCACTCCCATCGATTTTAGATTCTCGACCAGCCAGGACGCTAGCAGCGTGGAGAGAACTTCGTCGGTTCCCGGATAGCAGAAGACACGACCGTTCAAATTCAGTTCCTGAGCCTTGAGAATCAGTTTCTCTCTTTCAAGAACGTTGAGACCCTGGTTGCCCGAGTCGTCTATGGAGATGGTCAATTTATCGACCACGCCTTCGCCGACCATATCGACAATGTCCTGATTGATTTTGAAATTACGAAAACGAAGCTTGAGGTAGTCGTCGCGAATGTCTTCCGGAATGCGGCGTTCGTATGATTCGAGAATGCCTGGATTGACTTTGGTGCTCTTGGCCATGCGGTAAAGAACCGTAGACCAAGCGAAGATTTCGCGCCCAAATCGTGCCCAATATTGCTTCTCCTCGGTGTTGTCGTAGTTGTCCGAGATCCGCATCACTGACGTCTGAGCGTAGACTTTCAACTTCGCCTGTGACTTCCACTTCTTGATGTTGGCCAGTCGCTTCGAGACGACCTTGATTGGATCTTCGCTGCGTCGCGAGGTAATCAGACCACCGTACAAAAGCGAATCCAATCCAACAACAATGACATCCGGCTTGGTTTTCTCGAGAGTGGTATTTATCCACGAGAAAAGCGAATCCATCTGCGCTTCGTGAAAGAGAGAGCCCATCAGCGATCGCGGCGGTGCGATCACTTCGACTCCGGCGGTGCTTGCAACCATCGACGGGAAGACATAAGTCACCGGGCGGTCGTCGAGAGGGATTAGAAGTGCTTTCATATTTTAGATTCCGATTGTTCCTAAGGATTTCCGGACGTGAGTGAGTTTGGACTTGGGGACGTTTGTATGGATGCGTCCGGAAGAAATCTCAAACCGCGTTTTTTCTCAGTCAACGCAGCGATTTGAACGCCATTGCCATGCGGGTTCTTCGATATGACAGGCGGAACTGTTTCGGCTAATTGCGTGTCCGAAAGATCGTCTTTGGACCAGATGGCGGCTTCGAAGAATAGGTACGTTCCGATCAGGTCCCCCTGAATTGGCGTTGCCACATAGAGTTCTAGCACTCCGGTAGGCGGGATCTTGCCCACTGCCACGACCTTGCGGTCCGCACCGAGGCGCAGCTTGTGATTGTTTACTGGTTTTGCGCCTTCATCCTTATCCGCCATGGCGATTGCGACGCGCCAGTTCGGCGGTCCTTTCACGGTGAACTTGGACGATTCGCCGATCAAAATGCGCTCGGGAAGGTAGAGTTTCGAGGAAATCAGTCTGCGGCTCAGCATTTGTGCCGGAGTCAGGCTTCTCGACGGCTTGAGGGTGATCAAATTGTCGTCATCGCCGCTCGATTCTTTCGGGGAGGGTCCAGATGAGCTTCCGAATGGATTTTTCCAGACTTTGAGATAGTTGGGCGGTCCGTATTCCTCGCCGGCATGGGATTTTGGCGCGGATTGAAGCTCTTCTACGCCCTGGGAGTCGGGTGCGTTATGCATCGTAGCCTTTGCACCAGGGGCTTCCGGTGGCGTGGTCTGCGGCTCCGTCGCCGGCTGTGGCGTGGGGGGTGGTTGCCTGGGTTTTTCCTGAGGCGCTGGTATAGCTGCGTAGGGGTCAAGGCTGGTGGCATCATCGACGGATTGCACGGGTTCGTCTGCCCAGGCTTGCGAAGCCACCGCAATACTGAGTACCAGAATTGCGAGCAACTTGGAGGGGGTAAATTTGTACTTCATGCTGATGACAACCGCCTGATTAACGAGTTTGCTTCGAACCAAAATTCCAGTCGCCGTATATCCAAAAGATAGATTTGAGCAGAATACGTCAATTGTATGCTTAGAATAGGCTACATAGTACCATCTGATCTCATACTGAAAACTTGAATTCGGATACAGACAAACCCACGTTAAGCCCGCAAGAATTCGCCGTAAGCGATCAGCTCATCAGTCGCGCACAGGTCGGCTCGTGGCTTGTCGAGCAGATTCCGCTCGTTCAGTGCTTCTTCGTTGCGCTGAGTTTGCACATTACGCTCCTTCCGATTATTTGGATCCTGGGGTGGTCCCTGCCGTGGCCGAAGCCACCGGTTTTTACGACCGTCATCGAATATGACCTGACCAACTGGCCAAAAGTTGCCAGACCAAGAAAAGTCACCAATTACGTCGATCCGGACCTGCGGTAAACGATTCTGTGGCGAAAAAATCGCACGCGCCGCGCGGCACTGTCGAGTTTGGAGCGCGTCAATTCGAGCTGCGTTGGCATGGATTTGTGACTTGCAACTTTCTTCGATATTCGACATATATAGCCGAGAAGCTGTGTTCTTTCTTAGGAAAATTCTGAGCCGTGCGATTGAACTATTTGCTGTGCGGCAACGTTTATACGGGTAGGGGGTGCGGCCGGACTCCTCTGTATATACAATGCGTATCTCCTTGTGTCTCTCGAAAGGCGCATGGAGAGCCAATCTATAAAGGATTGTTTCGAGTATGCTTACAATGGCGTGCTCGACCGCTCGCCATCACAATCAGCATCGTGTGCTTCATGCATCGTAGTCCCGTGTGGCTGATTGGGAATCCGTGGAGGAAAGTTAATGCAAAGGCCGTCATCTGAAGCCGAAATGTTGAACGCGGTGCCATCGCATGTGGTGCCTACTAACAAGGTGTGGATATTTCCTGAGCTGGCGGAAGTGCCGCAGGAAGTGGTCGATGTGGCGCTCGGCTCGCGCGTTGTCGGAGCGTTGCTGGTTCGTCGCGGAATAAAGAACGCTGATGACGCAAGGCGTTTTCTCGACGAGAGCAGTTACATTCCCACGAAGCCGTCGGAGCTCCCCGATGTCGATAGAGCGGTCGCCCGAATTAGCAAAGCCATTGATGACAAGCAAAACATCACCATATACGGTGACTATGACGTCGATGGAACTACTGGCACCTCGGTGTTATACACCGTCTTGAAGAGCCTTGGTGCGAGCGTTGATTACTACATTCCAAATCGTATTTCAGAAGGCTACGGGCTCAATCTGAAGGCGATCTCCGTTATCGCCAGCAAACGTAAGACCAAGTTGGTGATCACGTGCGATTGCGGTGTGAGCAATTTTGCCGAGATCAACTTCGCGAAATCTCTCGGCGTGGACAGCATCGTTTTGGATCACCACACGATGCCCGAAGTTCTCCCGCCGGCTGTGGCAATCGTGCATCCCAAGCTGCTCGACGAGCAACACCCACTCTTCAATCTGCCGGGCGTCGGTGTGGCCTACAAAGTCTGCGAAGCCTTGTTGGAATCGAAAGGACGCGGCGCCGAGGCTGATGAGTTGCTCGACTATGTCACGCTCGGAATGATTGCCGACCTGGTTCCGCTCGTTGCCGAAAACCGATATCTCGTAAAAATCGGTCTCGAGAGATTAGTCAACACGAAGCGCATCGGTTTGAAAGCTCTCTTGTCGCAAGTCAGCGGCGGTCAGCAAGACACAGACCTGGTCGGCTTCGGCATCGCGCCGCGAATCAACGCTGCCGGGCGCCTTTCCGACGCTTTGAAAGCTGTAGAACTTCTCACAACAACAGATGAACAAGTCGCCGAAAAACTTGCCCACGAATTGCAAATGGAAAACACGCGCCGTCAGGAATTGTGCGAACAAATTTTTGCCGAAGCGGATCACCGAGTGCAAAACATTCCTGATTTCGCCAATCAGAAATGCATCGCCATCTACGACCGCAACTGGCACCACGGTGTCGTGGGGATCGTCGCCTCCAGGCTGGTGGAAAAATATCATCGCCCAGTCTTCATCGGTCAGTTCGATGTGGAAGAGTCGGTCGTTCGTGCCTCCGCCCGCGGTGTCGAGCAACTCGATCTTTTTGAGGTGCTAAAAGCCAACGAGCATCTCCTGCAGAAATTCGGTGGACACAAAATGGCTGCCGGCTTCACCGTGGAAGCGCGCCACGCCGACGAACTCTGCCGCGCCCTCGCCATGACCTGCGAACGCATGCTCGCCGGCAGCCCGCTTGCCGGATTAGTTGAGGTCGACCTGCCTGTCACGCCCGACGAGGTTTCGCTTGATCTGGCGCGTCAGTTGAAAGTTCTCGCCCCATTCGGAATGGGCAATCGCAAGCCGCGCCTGGCGATGAGAGGCTTACGCTGCGTGAGCGCTCGCCCTCTAGGCAAAGAAGCGAAGCACTCTCGAATCATGTTGAGCACGCCCCAAGAGAACGGCGAACAGTTCGAGTGCGTGATGTGGAACAGCGCAGGTCGCGTTCCTGCCAACGGCCAGGAGATCGATCTTGTATTCACCGCTGACGTCAATCACTTCAACGGCAAAGACCGGCTTCAACTCGTCGTCAATGACTGGCGACCGAAGTTTGAAGGCAAGGAGATTACCAACGCCGCTCAATTGAAAGAGTTCCTCGCCGCGCAAGCTCCGGCATCACTGCCGGGCACGCAATCTGGTGGTGTCGCCGGCGGTGCCGCCTATACGCCGCCTTCGGTGGGCGCTCCTCAAGCCGGGGCTAATCAAACCGCTGGCTCGCCCGGTTCCTTACTAAATAATATGGCTAAAGCGGCGGGCGAGTTGACTGAGTTGGGTCTTCCAGTTCGCGAACTGCCTCGCTCCACCAAGCAGGTCTGGCATGACTTGCGTGCCAACGAGCATCCGCACGAAGTTCTTCGCAAAGGGCTCGAAAAACTCGGTGGTGACGCACGAGTGTTCTCCGAGACCTGCCGGCTCGACACGAAAGACCGCGCCGTCGATAGAACCACCGTCGTTGCTGCCAAGCATCTCATTTTGTGGCAGTATCCGCCGACGCTCGAGGTGTTCAAAGAGGTTCTGTCGCGTTCCTCTGCCGAGGTTGTCTATCTAGTGGGTTACACGAATGAGGACTACGACGATCCTTCCAACTTCATCAAGCGTCTCTACGGACTTGTGCGCTACGCCGTCAATCAGAAAGACGGTAACGCCGAATCGGACAAGTTGACGGCGTTGATGGGGGCAAGCAAATTGGCCGTTGCTCTAGGACTGGGCGTTCTCAAGAGAACACATTTAATTGATTGGTACGCCGAAGATGGTTCGGTTTTCCTGGAGTTGCTCGAGCCAGCCGGCGGCAAGTTTGAAGACTGCGAGGAGTTCACGCAGTTGTCCGGTTGTCTCAAGGAGATAAGAACCTTCCGACAGTGGTGTTCAACTACGCCTGTCAAAGATATACAATTAGCCCTTGTTCAGCATGGTGTCTCCCTCGCGCCGCAGATCGCCGAGGAAGAGACCAGCAGTACTGCTTCGGGCTCGATAGAAATGTAGAGGAACGATATGACACCTCAATTAGGGAAGGCTGAATCAAGTCAATTGCAATTACCGCTAGGGGCGGAGCAAGAAAAATGGCTCAAGGGGTTGATCCGAGACGTCAATGACTTTCCGAAGCCTGGGATTGTCTTCAAGGATTTGACCACTCTTTTAAAAGATGGCGCTGCGCTCAACTATGTAATGAGTGTTCTGGCTGAGCATTGCCGCACTCTCAAACCGGATGTGATTGCAGGCATAGAGGCGCGCGGCTTCATATTCGCCCCGACGGTGGCGTACATGCTCGACATCGGCTTCGTGCCGATTCGCAAACCAAACAAGCTGCCCTACAAAGTCGAAAAGGTTACCTACGACCTCGAATACGGAACCGACACAATCGAGCTCCACATCGACGCAATCGAAAAAGGACAGCGGGTGATTCTGATAGATGATCTGCTCGCCACCGGTGGTACTGCATGCGGTGCTCATAAACTTCTCAAGGCGGTCGGCGGAAACGTTGTTGGCACAGGATTTATAGTGGAGCTCGGCTTCCTCGACGGCAGGGAAAAGCTCGAGAGTGACACCGAAGTGTTCTCCATATTGAAGTACTGATCTGCCATTGCAGAGTCAGCAACTGCGAAGTCGTTGCGTAATTAACTGACCGTTCGGTCAACGCCGCGACGGCTATATCATGTCGCGTCTACATTTACGAGTTTGAAAACACCGAAATTCTCGCTGAAATTCAATTGGAAAGAACCCTGGAACAGCCCAATTGAGCGCCTTTTCCACCGCCCACCCAAGGTTAAAAATTGTTGGGTTACGCTGGGGGAAATTACGCTTAAAGCGGAAAAATCTCTCTAAAAATTCGAATGGAACGATCTCTGAAGATGTTCATGAATAGCCAATCGCAAGAGTATGTTTTTCAATGTGAGATTAAAAATATGCTTAAACTTTTTCCTCTTGCCCACGGGATGTTTCGGAGTTACATTAACGATTGTCAAGTGGGTTTGCGCTCCAGACGGAAACGTCCTGGGGGCGGGAGGTTTGGCATGCAAAGTTTTGGAGTTGCATTTCCGGAAGCCCAGGGTTCATCCTCTCTAAGTGATTGGACCGTTTGTAAGCATCTCAATGAACTGCCACCGCAGGATCGGTGTTTAGTCGTATATGAGTTGTCGCGCATCGAAACGATGATCAGTCACTTGCCAGTTTATTCGGAGTGCGAGTACGGTAAATCCGCTCGCGGGATCTGGTAAGGCGCACGCACAGCCGCGAATGGAAGACGGCGTCCTCCAGCGGCGAATGAAATCAGCGCGGGCGTAATCGAGTTCCTTTCACAGGCTCAGCCCGCCTTCGACTCCATCGTCGTCGTGTCCGAATCAATCTTCGACTGCAATTTATTTATCACATCAACAGAGACATCGCTCATTTTGCGGTAGGAATCCATCGCTTCTCGATAGAGAGCAATCGCCTTCCCATGTAAGTCAAAACCCTTTGCTGAAGCCGCTTGTCGCGCATCTTCATTGCTGTTCATCACTTCGTACAGATCGGCTGTCTTGACGCGAGAGTCGGCGGACTCACGGTCGTCTGCGCCATATAGGTTAGTGTAGATCGACATGGCGCGTTCCATGATCTTCTCCGCTTCTTCGAAGTTTTTCTCCTCGGCATGCACATCTGCAAAGTAGGTAAGCGTTTTTGCGATTGAAGGATGTTCCGGAACCAGCTCGGCTTCCTTGAGCTTCAGTGCGCGTTCGAGGTCGGCTTTGGTGTCGCCTTTATTTTTGGAATTCAATTTAAAGCGAGCATATGCCAATCCTGCGAGCGCGTCTCCAAGCGCCGGACCAATGTAGACGGTTCTTTTTTTATAGTAAGTGACCGCCCGATCGAAATAACTCTCTGCTTCTTTGATCCGCCCTGTATCTAGAGTTACGTAGCCGAGTTCCCACAGCAACTCAGGCAACGTCAAAACTTTTCGGCGTTGCAACGCCTCATCTTTCATGATTTTGACGCCCTCGAGCAACTCTTTTTCCGCTTGCTCGTATTTCTTCTCGTATCGCAAAAGACGTCCTGAAACCAGCCAGTAGAGCGCGATGTCTGTCTTGTCCGCCGTGTCCGTTTTTACGAGTTCATCGTTTCTGTTAGCCGACTGGTTGTTCGTCATGTCGAACCAGTGCTGATAATATTCCTGCAAAGCTTCTCTGGCTTTGGCAAACTCATGACGCTCTGAATGGATCTCCCCAAGAGCGATGAGAACGGTACCATATGCGGGGCTCCGCTTTCGTTCGTCCCGCTCCAACTGCCGCTTCGATTCGGTAATCAATTTAAATGCGTCTGAATAGCTGCCTCGCGCCGAGTTGATGGCGGCGAGCGTGTTCATGTGATACGGCAGCATCTCGTGCGCAAGGTCATCTTGCAAGCGCTTCGAAGATTCCAGCTCATAAATGTTCTCGGCAATTTTCTGTGCTTTCCCCAGTTTTCCCTGCCTTATGTAGATCAGTTGCAGCTGCGACATCCCGAGCAAATTGTTGCTGGCGTCATCAGCCTCTATCGGGTTGATCATCGAGTTGGCGAGTTCTTCAGCCGCTTCCCACAGACCTTGCTCCTGGTAAGCCTTCGCCAGTGAGCTGTGCCACATCGAACTCACGAAGCGCATCGGGTCTTTCCAGCAAACAAAGACCACGAAAATGATGTAGCTGGCTGTGACACCCGCCAGCGCTGCAGGAAATACCAACCCGGGAACGATCAGTGCCATCACCGAGGTGATGACGAAGATTATGACTATAGATGCAATGCCAAACGCCCGCCAAATCCATTTCAAAACATCGAAGAATGCGGAGACGTTCGCTTTCATCAAGCGTAGTGGCGGGTCACCCTGGCGACGTTCGCTCATTGTGAATTCCGATAGCTCAAGGCTCGGGACAGAACCGGACTGTCTGTATTATACCCGGTTAATAAGAAACGCTAAGAGAGCTGAATGCCCAAAAAGTCCCGTCTCACGCCCTCAATGCATTGTTTAACACGCGTTCACAGGCGGTATGATTCTTTAGTCGGTGAGCAATTCGAACATGAGCATTTGGCTTAAGCCAGCACCGTCCAAGTCGCAGGAAAATGACTGACTCTCCACGGCAGGAACTCACCACCTATTCGATAAAAAAGCAGCGCTCGGTCGTCGATACCTTGCGTGATTCGCAGCCTGTCATCATGTGGCGCTCGGCCGGTTACTTTCTCATTTTGCTTTTCGGTCTGGCGTCGCTTCTGATTGTGCCTTTCGTCTCGGCTCTATTCGGGCACGATTTACTCCTGACGTTTGCGATCACTTTGATCACAGTCGTGATTGCCTTCGAGTTTCTGGCGCCGAAAATTGTCAGCTCACTCGGTCGCAAGTTTCTGGGTGACTCGCGACTGCGGGTTGCCGAAACCGAAGCGAGACTGGCTGGCGGTGGGTCTGCGGACGTAATGAGCGACCTCGATGTGCTGATTACGGAGAACCTCAGGCTTGGCAGACCGCATGTCGCCGAGTTTTATAGCAAGCAGCTTCTCGCGCTTTCAGAACAACACACGAAAGACGATAAAATGCCGATCGTTTTGCAGTGGCTGCGTTCGACTTCGTGTTTCGTTTCGACGCCGGCTTATCACAAGACAATTCACTACTGGCTTTTGTGGAATTTTGAATCGACTGGAACCCTCTGCCTGAGCTCGTCCACACTCGAATACGCGAGCAACGGAATCTCCTTCTGCGTCAACCTCAAAGACATTACGGACATCTCACTGCAAACGCATCCCCGCTGGCTGCGCCCGATTCCATTGAAGTACATCTCGATCAGCTTTAAGGAATACGAGGTGGTGCAGACGTTTTATCTCTGCCCGTTCCAGATGCAGACTGATACCACCCGCGATGTTAATGCGACCGTCAAGGAATGGTACGACTTCCTGACGCGGGCGCTGGAAGAGGCGCAGAAATAACTAAGGACGTTCAACAATAAGAACCATCAACATTCCGCACCGTGATTTCCCCGCCAGTCACTTCCTGTTTGCCGCGATCAGTCTCGACAATCAACGCACCAGATGCGGTGATATCAATCGCTGTTCCGCGAAACTGCGTTGAGCCCGACGTCACCAGAATCTCATTGCCTAGTGTCACCGACAGTGCCCTCCATTCATCGAGAATGCGAGCGATTTGCCCATCGGCAGCGCGGAAATAGACGTCTTCGATTTGAGCACAGAGTTCCGCCACAAGAGCATTCGGATCGATTGGAGCACCAGCCGCTTGCTCCAGCCACGTCATTTTATTGTTCAGTTCTTCCGGAATGTCGTCTTTGTTCATCCGCACATTGATGCCGATTCCAATCACGAGCGCCGGTTGATTCTCTCCGCCGGCTGTCATCTCGGCAAGAATGCCGCCGAGCTTTTTGCCGTCGTAAATCAAGTCGTTGACCCACTTCAAGCCGGCTTCCACACCCGCTATAGCGAAGACAGAACGCACCGCCGCCACGCCGATACACAGCGTCGTTACCGGCAGATCTACGAGCGCTTGCGATGGTCGCAACACGGTGCTCATGTAGATTCCCGAGTCCGGAGGCGATAGCCACTGCCGCCCGAGCCTGCCACGTCCAGCGGTTTGTTGGCGTGCAAGAACCACAGTTCCTTCGCTGCAACCCTCTCGCGCCAGTTGCATGGCGCGCGTATTCGTCGAATCAATCGACTCATGAAGCTCGTTAGAACCCGACGAAGGCCGCCCAATCAAGCGGGTCTTCAACGTTCCTTCAAATACTTCTATATCGAGGTGGTCGATGATCGTGCCCCTAGCCAAGGTGGTCCAGGATCGCGTCCTAGCCCGCCGGTTGAGCCTGACCGGCGCGCGCAACTTCGGTCGAAATTTGCTTCGGTCCTGAGAGCAGCTTGTGGATTGGGCATTTGTCGGCGATTGTTTTGAGTGACTCGACTTGCTCATCGGTCAGTTCGCCCGTCAACGCGATTTCCCGAATAATCTTCGGCATCGAACGGCTCTCGTTTTCAGGATCGGCGATCTTCTCTTCGCGCAGTGTGACTGTAACATCCTTGAGCGGATAACCCTTGCGCTCGGCGTACATCTTGACTGTAATCGATGTGCAAGCACCCAGCGATGCGAGCAGAAGCTCGTGTGGATCGAAGCCTTCCTCGGTTCCGCCTTGTTCAGCCGAAATGTCCGAAACGAGAGAATGCCCACCAGCCTTGATTTTCTGGCGATACTTCTGGTCTGCGCTATTGGAAACGACCACTTGAAACGTCATGCTAGCCTCCTGAAGGCGGTTGGGGCGATGATGTCATCATAGTAATACCTTGACTGCCGGAAAACAGCGATGTTTAAGCAGTTGGCGACGATTTGTATAAGAAGGTCGCGCGACGTTAACGCGAAACCATTTGATTGTGGCGCCGGTAGCGTAGAATCTTTTGGAAAGGAACTGCTGACCCGCGTCACGATTGTGGAATTTACATTTACTCCGACGATGTTTACCTTAGAGTCAGACCGATTACTGCTTCGCGATTGGATGCGCGCCGACTGGAAAGAGGCGCAGCTGTACGCCAGCGATCCTGCCGTGTGCAAGCACATGATCTGGGGACCGAACACCGAGCGCGAGACCAAAGATTTCATCGATACCGCCATCGATATCGCGCACGTCAAGCCGCGTCGCGGATACGAGCTGGCATTGATTTTTAAAGAGGACCAGCGCCTCATCGGCGGCTGCGGCATGCAAATCCTGGGGCAGAACGGCACTACCGCGATGATTGGGTATGTGCTCAATCGCGAATATTGGAACCGCGGCATCATGACCGAAGCCGCGAACATGCTGCTTGAATTTGGTTTCGGGAAGTTGAATCTTCATCGAATGTACGCCACTTGCGACACTGAGAATAAAGCGTCAGAGCGTATTATGCAAAAATTGGGAATGCGGCAAGAGGGGCACTTCGTCAAAGATACATTTATAAAAGAACATTGGCGCGATTCTTACCTCTACGCTATCCTCGAAGAAGAATGGCTGAATAAGCGATTGCAAGAGAAGTAGTCGCGGCATTAGGCTTGAGGAGAAATGGTTTCGTGACACGAGTCTCAGCAAAGGTTGCTTCCACGCTCGCTGTAGCGATGTATGCTCTTTGCGTTTCCCCAGCCTTTTCAGCCGAGGAATGGAAGAAATTCACGCCACCGACTGGTGAGTTTTCTGTGGAAATTCCAGGAGATGTCGCGGTCAAGGAAAGCGAATTCGGACCGGCGTTCAATCAGAAGATTTACTATCAGAACGCCCAGCCCGTGCACTATTCAGTGTCTGTAATCCAATGCGATGACCTGGGACGATATTCGAGAAGTATTCTTCAGAGCAGAGTGGATGAGACTGGCGGAGAGACAGTAACCACTCATGCTGACGGAGTTGGATGGCGCGGGATTTTAAGTGCTTTGAGTGATTTTAAGAAGAAGCAGCACCAGACTTTCCTATTTGCGAAAGTTGAGGGAGTGGATATTTGCTACGTCTTGTACTCGGATGTGCACCCGGAGTCGGCAGAGGTAAAGCGCTTCCTGAGCTCGTTTTCGGTTGATACTGCAAAATGCAAGAGCGCGCATGCGAATGATTTGAGATTCGATCGTCTCAGCGAGCAGGTTGGAATTGTGATTCTTGTCGTGTTTTTGTTGGCGCTCGTCGTTACTGTTGCGGTGATCGTTCGACGGATGAAGGCGCAGAAGAAATCGAGCTAGCGCGCCGCTTGGAATTCTCTGTTGCTAGCTGAACATTAAAATGAAACAGGACCATCAATTTTTTTGGTCGATTTATTAAGTGCCTTTGAAAGCAGACAAATGCCAGTTAGCTGCTTTCAAAAGCAGATTGGAAGACACCCAAAATTTCAAAACAAAGTCTATTCGTTTTAATCTACATCGCGACAGCCAAGTCCCGAAGGGTTCGCTACAATCCAGTATTGAACGGATTGAAGGCACCATATTTGGTGTCGTAGTAGTTTCCCGTATTGCTCAAAGTCTGTACCAGGCGATCGTGTCGGGTTGAGGACGTCGAACTATCGTCGTTCGATTGTTGCTCTTCGTCGCTACCAGCACCTTCCTTCCGATATTCGGCGCTCGTCACGACCGACGCCTCGCGAATCTCATCCTCTGTCAACATCAACGCCGGCACCGACGCCCGCGTCTCGACAAGAATCATTGGTGGTGCATCAGGACTTCCGAACACCGCGCCCGAACCGTTGCTCTGTGTAAGTTCAATCGGACTTCCACCATCACATTTAGGGGAACCGCAAGTGCACTGACCCACAGTTCCAACAATCTCTAAATCATTAACAATCGCCGATTGAACGTTATTCAATACGAGCTGCGAAAATACGTCGCTGCTCGAATTAACAACGCCAGCCGCCGGAGTCGGCGCGCGCATGTTCGAAGTCATATCTAACCCAATGAAAGGACTAACCTAATGGACAACCCACGGTCAATAGTAGGTCGAAAATGTGAACTTTTGGTTCCCCTGCGGCGAACGTGCAGTAATATGGCAGCATGGAGCGAATATTTCGGAAACTGATACTAAAGGTCATTGGTGCTGGGCTTGTGGCGACTACAAGTCACTGCCGTTTCTTTCGGGGATTAGTGAGCAAGAGTACAAAGAGCGAGTGCATCGGGCGAAGAAAGATGAGCGACGCGAACTAATCAATGGTAAGAAACGATCATTCCCAAGACGAGTTTTCCGGCGAGTCTGTTTTCCAATCCTTCTATTGATCAGACAAGAGGTGAAAGCCCAAAACGCTGATCTAAAACGAAAGAAGAAAGAGCTTAAAGAAAGGCTGAGAGGTGAGTTTGGTGCCGAATAAATCCACTACAAACAA
>AGTN01169265.1_pt1 | contig 13286 bp, 8 predicted proteins | sample 314218 | NCBI WGS metagenome assembly AGTN01 (sample SAMN02954264, study PRJNA73603) | bioreactor metagenome | biome: terrestrial; feature: non-aerated bioreactor; material: poplar woody material; isolation source: poplar biomass | place: USA | collected 2006-12 | reverse complement strand
CATTTTGTATTATTTAACTTCCTAGTCGTTTCCTCTCTTTCTCCTTTATCTTTTACCGATTCTCCCAATCTTTCTTTTCCCCGAGCGATCCTTTCGGCAAGCGTCTTTTATGCAATTCAATCATTGACGGGATCGTTACGTGAAGATTCTATAACGACCTCCGCTTCGGCGTGTAGGTGGCACTCCTCGCTCAACCGGGCAGTTGGGAGTAGGCTGTGCCATGGTTCGAATAAGGACGTAAAATCGGCAAAACAATCGCATTGTGAGAACAAAAGAATACTGACGGGCTATAAGCGTTTGGCAATTAATTATTAATCTATTAAGTTGTTTTAATCTAAAGAAATGAAAGGATGAAAAAGAAAGCTGTTTAAAGAGATTTTGTTAGCACTATTGTAGCCATTCTACTCATGTGTCTTTACACAAAACATTCCCGTAATTGTATATTAGATGGTGTTTACAAAATTTCTGTCGAGAAGTATTCTTGCGCCGGTATTGTAGAAAAGTATGTGTACGTACACACTAAGAATAGGCAGATAAAAAAACAGATGTTATAAGTATTTCGTGCCAATCAGGATGCAACCGATCTAATCGAAATACTTAGGTAAATTCAGGGAGGACGTGGGCTAAAATGATTGCCCTAATACGAATAAGTGATTACCACCAATAGAGTTATTTTTTTTAATCTAAACAAATGAGAAAATGAAATGAAAAGAAAAGTTTCAAATCTATCAAGAGGAATTTTGTTCATGTTACTTTGGACATTTTCACTATGTACCTTTGCTCAAAACGTTACGGTAACGGGAATGGTTACCGACACACAGGGTGAATCATTGGTTGGAGTGACCATTCAGGTACAAGGCACCAGCTATGGAACGGTTACCGATTTTAACGGGAGATTCACCCTTTCGAATGTTCCTCCCAACGGAACATTGGAGGTAACTTATGTAGGAATGCACCGACAAGTTATCCCGATTAACGGAAGAACCACCATTGACGTTGTGCTCCAGGAAGATACGCAATCATTGGAAGAGGTTGTTGTGGTTGGCTATGGTACACAACGAAAAGTGAATCTGACCGGTTCGGTGTCTGCCGTTTCCATTGATGAGAAAATAACCAGTCGTTCGTTGTCGAACGTATCTTCCGGTCTGCAAGGCTTGATTCCGGGTTTACAGGTTTCCCAATCTACCAGTATGGCGGGGAGAGACGGTGCATCGCTGATGATTCGCGGATTAGGTACCGTGAATAATGCCACGCCGTTAGTGGTAGTGGACGGGATGCCTGACGTAGATATTAACCGGATCAACTTTGCCGATGTGGAAAGTATTTCTGTATTGAAGGATGCGGCTTCCGCATCTATTTATGGTTCGCGCGCAGCCAACGGAGTGATCCTGATTACCACAAGAACGGGAAAAGGGGCGTCTAAGACCCAGATTACCTTTAATGCATCCATGTCCGTGGAAAGACCTACCCGTTCTTATGAATTTATGGCCGATTATCCGCGTGCCCTGACAATTCATCAATACCGCGCCGCATCCGGTACACTGAGAGATAATTATAATTTTAAAGACGGAACCATTGATCAATGGATGGCTTTAGGGATGATTGACCCGTTGCGTTATCCCAATACCGATTGGTTTGATACGTTTATGCGTGACGGCTCTTTACAGAATTATACCGTATCGGCAACCGGTGGAGGAGACAGAGCCAATTTCTATATTTCTATTGGTTCTTTGAACAATAAAGGAATACAGATCCACAACGACTATGCCCGTTACAATACCCGCTTCAATTTTGATTATGAAATATCGGACAAGTTTACGGTAGGAGCTCGTTTTGACGGAAATTGGTCTGAGTTTACATACAGCGGTTATGAAGACGGGTTGACCAATAATGATACGACCGATTCGGGGGGAGGGGATATGCAATATGCGATTTCCGGTATATTGCCGTATGATCCGGTTTCCGGTCGTTACGGCGGCGCAATGGCATATGGAGAAGACATCCAGGCATATAACCCGTATGCTTTTTTTAATTCGAGAAAACCGACACAAACCGAACAAGAGGTGAACGGCAGTATGTATATTGATTGGAATCCGTTTAAGGGCTTCACTGCTCATCTGGACTACGCGTTGAGTTATAGTAACTACTTTCAGAAAAGAGCGGATATGCCGACAGGGGCGGCTTATAATTTCCAGACAAATTCTGATTTGGGAAGAAGTTATGTGGCTGACAATGCATCCGTAAGCGACAATAATACCACAAGTTATAAAACCCAGTTAAATGGCCGGTTGAATTATCATACCAGGATTGCTGAATATCATGATATCAGCGCCCTGTTCGTGTATAGCGAAGAGTATTGGCATACACGTTCTACCGGTGCTTCCAGAAACGATCGCCTGCATCCGACGATTACCGATATCAACGGAGCCTTGACAAATGTCATCAGTAACAGCGGCAGTTCCGCGTCCGAAGGGCTTCGCTCCTATATCGGACGCCTTAATTACAGTGCATATGATAAATATCTGTTCGAATTTAATTTTCGTATAGACGGTTCGTCGAAATTCGCTCAGGGGAGCCAGTATGGTTTTTTCCCCTCCGTAGCTGTTGGCTGGAGATTTACCGAGGAAGCTTTCCTGACACCCTATCTCTCTTCGTGGCTCGGGAACGGAAAGATCAGGACTTCTTACGGAACCACGGGAAACAATTCCGGCGTTGGCCGCTTTGAACAGTTGGAAACATTGTCTGTACTGAATTATATGGCCGATGATGTGGTGAAAGGATTTGTTAACAGGAAAATGATTAACAGAGATTTGTCGTGGGAGGAATCAAAGGTATTTAATATCGGTCTTGATTTGGGATTTTTTAATAACCAACTTACCTCAGAGATTGATTATTACGACAGGTTGACCAGTGGGATGAACCGCCCTTCCGAAATGTCACTCTTGCTGACGGGGGCCTATAGCGCTCCCCGGAGAAATATAGGCGACATGCGGAACCAGGGAGTAGAACTCAATCTGACATGGCGCGATAAGGTAGGAAAAGTAGATTATTCCGCCAATTTGAACGGAGCCTATAATCGTACCGTCCTGGAGGAATGGAATGAATTCCTGGGACGGGGATGGGTGTTCATCAATATGCCCTATCATTTCCTGTATACGTATGAGGATAGCGGCATGGCACAGACATGGGAAGATATTTACAGCCACACGCCTCAGGGATTGGCGCCTGGCGATGTAATCCGTGAAGATTTGAATGGGGATGGTATCATCGACGGCAAAGACAGAAGAGCGTATGAGAATATCCAGCGCGATCGTCCGACTACCACTTTCGGATTAACATTGACTGCCGCATGGAATGGTTTTGATCTCTCCGCACTCTTTAACGGAGCGACCGGACGTAAAGACTACTGGATTACCGACTTTAATAATACGAGTATTGCAGACAGACGTTATGCATCCACCTGGGATCATTGGAATAAGCCCTGGTCATTGGAAAATCGAAACACCGATTGGCCACGCCTGGGAACAGGAACGAATCGTACCGATAACTCCTTCTATCTGTATGATTTGTCTTACCTGCGTCTCAAAAATATGCAAGTGGGGTATAGAATACCGTCCAAACTCTTGTCTCGATTACATATCTCGAATATCAGGGTATATGTTTCAGCTGAAAACCTGCTTACATTAACCAAATATCCGGGACTGGATCCTGAGAAACCGAGGAGTGGAAGAGACCTCTATCCAATTAACCGGTCTTATTCCGTAGGGATCAATGTAGGCTTATAACAAATCTTGTAATAAGAAAAAAATAAAATAATCATATGAAAAGAATAAATTATACCGTTGGTCTTTTTGCCTGCATCATAGGATGTGTGTTTTGTTTTTCTTCCTGCAAAGAAGACCTTTTAAATCAGGTGCCGGCCGGTGAGTTGTCTTCCGTTCTGTTCTGGAAAACAGAAGCAGATGCAGAATATGCATTAAATGGAGCTTACAGTGCGACACGACGCATTTTTTCCAGGGATTATATGTTCGACGGATTAGGGGAATATCTCCGGTTCAGGAGTGCAGCGACGGAAAGTCAATCGACGGGAGACCGCGCAATTGCTTACCGGGACGGGCAATATACCAATCCATCAACCACATATGGCAGTTCCTATGATAGTTACTTTCGATATTCCTATGCAGCCATAAATCATGTTAATTATGTGATTCAGAATGTAGAAGCCATGCTCCCTAATGCCACGAATGAAACATCACTCGCAAATCTGGAAGCCATTATCGGTGAAGCACGTATGATGCGTGGGATGATTTATTTCCGGTTAATCACGATGTGGGGCGACGTACCCTATTTTGATAGGATAATCCAAAGCAATGATGAAGTAGCCGAGATCCCGCGTACGTCTATCACTGAAATCAAAGAATCCATTTTGGCTGACTTCACCTATGCATGGGAGAAGTTGCCCGATAAACCTGCAGCATTGGGACGTTTTACCAAATGGGGCGCTTTGGCTTTTCGGGGGAAATTTCAATTATACTGGGCTTGCTGGAATCGTTCGTCATGGCCATGGAGTACACCCGTATCTCCTGATGGCGGATGGCCCGAATTAGATACGTTTACCCCCAGTGCAGCCGAATCAGCACAGGCTTATGCGGCGGCTGCAGCCGATCTGAAGAAGGTGATTCAAGAGTCCGGATTAACCCTGTTCCGAAATGGAGAACCCGGATCATTCGGAGAAATGGGAGATGCTGAAATTTTACCGAACTATTATTACTTGTTTATCCCGACTGCGAATGCCGACCCCGAATTGATGGTCGGATTTACACATGGTGGAATCGGAACGGGACAAGGTGAAGAGTTGATGCGTGATTTCGGTACGCGTGCTACGGAAGGTTCCCAAGGCTGGGGACAACCCCGTTATGAGTTGGCTGATCGGTACCAATCCACTGAAACAGGCGACTTCTGTGAACCATTAATTCCATTGAATCCTACAGTCCCAGATGCGCGCACCCGTGAAAATTCGGCATTGAATCCGGAATCTTACCGGAACAGGGATTACCGGATGAAATCGTCCATTCTATGGGACGGGGAAACGATGGTAACAATGCTGAACCTGTCGTTTGACCAGATACGAAAATACAGGTACAAAACGTTGACCGGTACTGTCGACGGCTATGGAGCCATTAACGCCGACGCCGATCAAACGGGATATATTATGCGTAAATTTATGCGAAATTATGCCGGACAAGGTCGTTCGGACGGCGATTATCATATGCCGGTTATGCGGTTGGCGGATGTTTATCTGCTGTATGCCGAAGCGGCCAATGAAGTGTATGGCCCTACCGGAGATGGCGGTCTTGCCCTGGAAGTGGTGAATAAAGTGCGTCATCGCGGTAATTTACCCGCTCTACAGCCGGACAAATATTCCGATAGAGAGACGTTCTTTTATGCCATCGAACAAGAGCGAATTGTAGAACTGTTTGCCGAAGGACACCGCCTCTTTGATATTCGCCGCTGGCGTTCCATCGAACGTGTCTTTTTGCCCCCTCAAACATCACCGGGTTTTAGAATGTACGATACCCACGGGGCTCTTCGGAATACGTATTTCAATAATACCTCTCTGTTATCCTATCAACGAATGTATCTTTTCCGTATTCCGCCTTCCGAAAGAAACCGGAATCCGAACTTAACACAAAATAGGCCATGGCTGTAATTCGTTTAATCATAATAAATAATGAGATGAAAAAAATAGTAAATAAAATAATCATATTCTCTTTGTTCCTCCTCTGTATAGTCGCTTGTGATAACAATTTCCCCATTGATGAGGATGGCCTGTTGATTACTGACAGAGAAGAGTGTTATGTGAGTAATTTTGAACTGTTGGATACCGATCATCAAACCATCCGGGTGGGCAACTCATATATAGACACGCTGGCACAGGTGGCTATTGCGTATGTTCGGTTCGGTGCACCGTTAACGAGACTCTGGCCGCAGATTTCACTATGTGAAGATGCAAAACTAACTCCGAAAATCCCAGCCTATGATGGTTGGACCGATTTTTCCGGTTCAAAGATGTCTATTGAGTTTCAGGCAGGAGACTGGTCTTCAGGGAGTGCTACCACTCAATTAAGCGAACGAATCGTCGCCAATCCGTCTTCTTTTCCGTCAGCGGCGAGAAAATATACGGTGATTTCAGGAAACCGGAAGATACAAAAGGAATATACATTCCTTATCGTAGAACGTCCGTTACAATAATTTAAAGCATCCATAGTTATGAAACGAGCATGTAAATTATTACACACAAGAACATGATTATTGCGAGTTCCATACACTTTAATGAAAAAAATAAAAAATCGTATGAGAAGAAAAATTACATATTTTGCAGTATTGCTTTCCTTCACTTTTTTGTTGGAAAGCTGCGATGATGACATTGTGCTGATTGGCGATTCTGTAACAGTACTAAGCAATGACTGTATCAAGAGAAGCTTGCCTACAGCACCAAATTTAGTTGGTCAGGAAATAGAATTCGCCTATGCAATGGCATTGCCGGAAGAATTGGGAAAGTTGACCTCTGCTCAGGTGGTTGCTTCTATTCCGGGAGCGCAAGGAACCTATTTTGACCCTAATTCGTATCACACCAATGCCAGCGGGCAGGATGTACCTGTGTTGGTCGCATCGGATAGTCAGACGAGTGGCGCGACTACCACCATCGAATTTACCACCGATACCTGTGCGGCAACACTTCGGTTCTTTTATATCATTCCGGAGGAGGCCCGTGACAAGGAAGTTTCATTTACTTTCTCAGTGAAAGCCAGCAATGGACAATCGGCCGAATATAAGATGGGACCGTATAAAATATCGAGAATGGAAATGGAGCGCAATGTGGTCCTTACTTCAGGAAATAGATGCTATTTATCATTTCAGGACGATTCTGAAGCGGTGACCGTCTATTCCGTAAACGACATCGAAGCCGATCCTTCCCTTGCATCGAAAGTGGATGTGGTATACGCCTATCACACAAGCACGGATCTTTCCCATGCTTTTTATACAGTCGGATCTCCGGAGGCCTATCGCCCGGGTGTGCTGTTTCCTACGGGATTCTCCAATCAGACAAAGATGATAAAGGAATATGGATTGCGTGACCGGCAACTATCGAATTTACAGTATAGCCATTTTATTGATGATCTTGATTTTAAAGAGATCAGGATGGACGGATCGACAAATTATATTTTGATATTAAAAGAAGAATCCGGTGCATGGATCGAAACGAGTGATGGCAGATACCGTGCATTTGTCTATGTGAACAGTACAAGGACCAACGAGATGACTGTCAGCGTAAAACGTTATAAAATGTAATATGAATAGGGGGGAGTTTTCTAGACTCCTCCCTGCTTTCCGTTCATCTGCGTATTTTATTGTTCAAAGGTGAAGAAAAAGCGCTGTTAATGTATTAAATTGATATCTTTGACTTTCAGGTGTTAGCATATAGTTCCGGACGGATAAGAATCTTGATAGCCTATGCCGATTATAATATTGGGGACGATAGCGACAGAGAAGAAAATAATTTGAAATAGCAACATCCATGATTTTCCGAAACAACGGACATTTACTTTCGTGTTTACGGGATAATAATGATTAATATAATGAAAAAAGTAACGGGTATTTTTTTGCTGCTCTTTTGGGGTAACTTGTCGTCAGGGATTCTGTATGCGACCGACCCTGATATCGAATTATTGCGTCAGCGGTTTACGGCGGAAGTGATAGCGCCAACGGTGAATGAGGACCATATCCGGTTGCTGACAGAAACGATACAGCCCGACGGATCATGGGCTGCGATCGATTATGCGGATACCTCCAGAGTCGCCTTTCAGCATGTGGAACATCTCAACCATCTGCTGTCTATGGCGCGGGCTTATCAGAAACAGGGAACGCGATGGCATAAGGAACAATTTCTCAAGAATGCTTTTTCTTCGGCGTTGGATTTCTGGTTAACGCATGACTTTATTTGTGAAAACTGGTGGAATAATCAAATCGGAACACCTCAAACCATGGTGTCTCTGTTATTCATGATGGATGATGATTTAACAGAAAAACAAATAACGAAAATGCTGCAAATCGCCGGACGGGCACACTTACAGGCCTCGGGCGCACGTCCGAGCGGCGACCGGATCAAAATTGCTGGTATCCTGGCGAAAACGGCACTCTTCCGGCGCGACGTGTCGCTCTTTGAAGAAGTGATCGCAATAATAGAAGGGGAAATAAAATTTGCGGTGGAAGAACCGCTTTCGTTGAACGCCGAAGGAGGAGCAGAACGAATGCTTGTACCGGGAACGGCCCGCGGCATGCAGTATGATTACAGCTTTCATCACCGTACGGACCGGGTCAATAATACCTTAAGTTATGGCAGCGGCTATGCGGAAGCTTTTGTGGAATGGGCTTCGAAAGTCGCTGATACCCGTTATCGTTTTTCAGAGCGATCCTTACGGCATTTAATTGATTATTATCTGGACGGCATGTGCAAACAAATGGTTTACGGAAAACGGACGGATCCGGGCGTCATGAACCGGGATATGGCGCGTCCGGGTGGTGGGAGGGTGGCAACCCCGCGAATCCCCCTGGAATTGTTACGCACGACCGATTACCGGAAAGAGGAATTGGAACAGATCGTCAGGGTACGTCGCGGATTGGACGTGGTCATCCCTTCATTTGCAACGTTTTTCTGGCAAACGGAACATTTCGCTTGTCAACGTCCTTATTATTATACTTCAGTGCGCATGTATTCCGTACGAAACAACAATATGGAAATGCCCTATAACGGCGAAGGATTGATGAATCATTTCAGGGCAGACGGAGCGAATTATATCTCGGTCAGAGGAGATGAATATGAAGGATTGGCGGCCGTATACGATTATCATAAAATTCCCGGTACGACTGTTCTCCAGATGGAGGAAATGCCGCCGGAAAATGAGATACAAAAACAGGGTCTGACCAATTTTGTGGGCGGTATGACGGATGGGATATATGGCGGAGCCGTATTCGATTTTAAAAGTCCCCATCATCCCTTAAGTGCCAAAAAAGCATGGTTCTTCTTCGACCGTGAATACATCTGTCTGGGTAGTGGTATCCGGAGTGATGTAAGGCAGCATCCGGTAGCAACCACGATCAACCAATGCAGATTACAGGGAGACGTCTTCCTGCAGCAGAAAGATGCGCAGCGACCGGAACGGTTGACGCAGGGACTACATACCATGGAAGAAGCCGGCTGGGTCTATCACGATAGTGTGGGTTATATTTTCCCGCAGCCGCAGCGGATCAGCCTGTCAAATGAAACAGCTACGGGAAACATGCACCGGGTAAACCGGCAAACTTCTGTTTCCGGTGAAGAGATACGTCAAGATGTGTTTAAGCTATGGATCGACCATGGGATCCGTCCGTATTCCGATACCTATGAATATGTTGTTATTCCCGGAGCAGAGCTGGAGCAGGTCAAAGCTTATGGCGACGATCCCTCCATCCAGATACTCTCAAACACCCTCCGTCTACAAGCGGTTAAGCATCGGCTGCTGAATATAGCCTCTGCCGTCTTTTATGCGGGAGAGGAACTGGTCATCTCCGATGACCTGACCTGTCGGATGGATGTTCCGGGTATGCTCATGATCCGTTACGATACAGGCGATATTATTCGTGCGATTACGGTCGCAGATCCGTCCCGTCAGTTACGAACCGTTCATTTGAGCGTCAATACACGGGTGGATACGACAAATAAAAATTGCCGGATCGTTTGGGATCCTGCCAAAAGGAAATCATATATTGCCATCGAGTTGCCGCAGGGAGTGTATGCGGGTAAAAGTGTAACCATCGATTTTTAATGTCAATCCTAGTAGTTCATAATATGATGAAAAATCTCGTTTTTGCCACCTTTTTTCGTTTTTCTTTTGCGGGATGGAGGCACAGAACCCGCACCTTTTGGTCACATCGGACGATCGGTCTGCCATTTTGGAAAAAATAGAGGAACAGGCCTGGGCACGCTTAATCTATGATGAAATGATGGAAAGAGTAACGCCCTATGCCGACAGGCACCGGACGGATCCCGAATGGATTCTGAGCCGGTATCTGATGAATCGGGTCCCTGGAAAACGTTATACCCACGCCTATGCCGACAATCATGGACAAGCACTTATCGGCTGTTCGGGCGATGCTCCCGTCCCTACGGTACGTGTTCCCACCTACCTGAGAGCTCCTATTACAGATAAAGGAACCCGTTACCGGATGCCGGAAATAGAAGAATTACTACCGAATGATACTGCCCGTTTGATGTATCTGGTGAATCCCGATACCGGTTTGAAAGAACCGGTCGATCCACAGGCATATATTTCATCTATTAACGGGGACATAAACAACCGGGCGTTGGATGCGGCCGTATTGTACTGGTTGAACGGTGAAGAAAAATACGCCCGGTTTGCTGCCGATATATTGAATCAATGGGTCGCGGGAGTCTATTATCAGGAACCGATTGTCGGACCGGGACGCACCGGCTTATTAGATATACAGACACTGGGGGATGCTGCCTATTCACCTTTGATCCTGGCGTATGATTTTGTCAAACCGTATATGGAGAAACAAGGGTACCAATTAGAAGGGTATGAGACCGTGTTTGAGAAATTTGCATCCACGATGGTTTTTCGCGGATATTGGAACAATAACTGGTATGCAGCAGAAAGTTCATTGCTTGTCCTGGCCTCGTTGAGTTTGGAAGATGCACATAAAAGGACGTATTATTTGCAGTATTTTCTGGAGAAGGATACCGTTAACGGTGCATACGGACAATTGGCGTTGCCAACCACAGTAAATAGGTGGTTGACACATGATGGTCATTGGAAAGAACCCGGGGGTTATCACAATTACCCGGTGAGGAACTTAATGATTGCCTCTTTGGCGATGGAAAAGAACGGTTATGATATTTTTCAGCGATTTCCGGAGTTGTTGGGTGCATCATACGCCATGTTGAAATATTCTTTCCCTAATCTGACTGTAGGTGCTTTTGGCGATACGGGCCGGGCTTCACAAAGTGCTGAATCCCTTGAGATCGGACTGGTTGCCGCAGCGAAATACCAAAAGCCCGAAAAGGAAAAGATGGTAGCGGCAATGCAACAACTTATAGAGAGCGGAAAATACAGGAGAGAAACGGCCGGTTATTTAGGATTGCTCTGTTTTTTGCCCGAAATTTCACCTTCGAATGAGACGTATTCTTGGCCCCGTAGCGGCAGTCTGGAATTTGCCCGCTATTTCATTCAACGAAACGGTACTGACAAAGAGACCGGTTTGATGGTAGGTGTTCAGGGTGCTTCCTATAATCATAACCATTGCAACGGTATGGCTATGGAGTTATACGGTTTAGGTGAAGTAATGGGACTGGATGCCGGTACAGGACCTAATTATGAACATCCGATGCATCGTAATTATTATGCACAGTGGGCGGCCCATAATACTGTGGTGGCGGCCGGTTCATCCGCGTCCGTTCCGTTTAACGGAGCCGCGGGAACAAAAGATATCGGTGCGATTGAACTGGTGGCGATGGAGCCGTTACCCGACAAGGAGTCCGTTTCGGATCACGTATCCGTAACCAATACCCATTACTTCGATCGTTCAACGAATACAAATCAACACCGTACCCTCAGTATTGTACGAACATCGGAAACATCGGGTTACTATGTGGATATCTATCGTTCGGATAATCCGGTCAGCAACGATTATATATATCATAATATCGGAGATGAACTGATGTTCTTAGATAATGACAGAAATCTCGTAGAAACAGAGGATGCTATTTATCCCTTGACGGGAGAAGATTATCCCGGATTTCGTTTCTTCAATCAGGTGAATAAACTAAAAGGATATTCCGGAAACCTCATATCCCTCTTTGCCGGGAAAGATGACAATAATGAAGATATTTTTATGCAGGCATTTATCGCCGGATCCGAAGACCGTACTTATTTCCGGGCTATGTCTCCTAAAGCATCCACCGCCCCCTCGAGATACAGAGGAAAAGAACTGCCTGTATTTACAATCCGGACCGAGAAACCGGCAACAAACCATCCGTTCATTGTGGTATATGAACCCTATCGAGGCAGTAAGCATTATGGGATAGAACAGATTGCTGTTGAAAGAAGGAACGATACGGATGTTTTTACAGCGCTTACTGTGTTTAATCGTGACGGATCACATCAACACATCTTTCAATCGGTGGATGCTACAAAGAAATTTGATTCGCAATCGTACTCTTTCTCAGGAAACTTCGGAGTAGCTTCTTTCTCAAAAACAGAACCAACATATCTTTATCTGGGCTGTGGAACAGAAGTATCGACAGGAGGGTATTCTCTTCAGTCGAACGAAAGGGAAGGATCTGCTTGTTTAGTAGTAATGGATGACATATATAAGATCTCCTGCAACCAACCCACAGTGGTAGGATTGCCCCGAAGAGGTGTTAAGAAGGTAATAAAACTGTTTGATGGAAAAGAAAAATCACTTCCTTTTGAGAAATCGGGAAATTCGATTTTCTTTGAAGTAGATGAATCAAAAGAAGCAACGATCAGGCTTATTTATTAATTCAATATAAAAATCATAAAATCAAAACCGGTTATCCGGGATGTAAGAAATATCATTCTGCTATTCAGAAACGGTTTACATTTCTTACGAAAGAGGTTAATAAAAGAACCTTCGCCTTCATAAAGTTTCTTGATTTTAAAAATTATAAGATCCATACCGATAAAAATTAAAAGTTAATTAAAATAATGGTCCAATTTTATTTGGATTTTAAATGGAACGTACAAATGAAAAAATTAGTGCCTTTGATTTACGTAGCTTTTGCTGTTTTTTGCATTCCATCCTGTAAGAATAATAAAAGTAAAGAGGCTGGCAAAGTAAATACCGTCGATGAAAATAGTGCATTTGCGGCAGACCAGTACGGATTATTGTTACAAAGCATTGAAACTTCAACGGAGTTGCAGAACCCGAAATCGTTTATCAATGGAAAAATGAAAATTATTCCCCCTCAGGAATGGACCTCCGGTTTTTCCCCGGCAGTTTGTGGTATGTTCCTCTCAATTATGCCGATTATTATTTCCTGGAAGCATTAAAACGCAAAAAAGACCTGGAAAAATAAATACTCAATATCTATATCATGAGCGCTTGACGGATTACATCCTTCTTTATTCCCTACATAAAAAGAATATTTGAACGTTGGCGCTCAGATGATAGATAAAAAGAAAGCGAAATAAAGGTCGAGGTGC